>ERZ827088.439-NODE-439-length-62416-cov-4.469973_pt1 | contig 62416 bp, 52 predicted proteins | sample MGYA00519922_ERZ827088 | MGnify/ENA primary metagenome ERZ827088 (study PRJEB31778, sample SAMEA3449254) | human gut metagenome | biome: human gut; feature: human-associated habitat; material: faeces | place: United Kingdom | collected 2010/2012 ...
CAAGCAGAACGACGTGCGCTACCGCGGCGTATTCTCCTGGAACATGCCCCAGCGACCCACAGCCGAAACCGGCAGCGTGGCCTTCATGTACGGCACGAACATCAAGCTCAACGAAGCCGGCATACGTCTTTCGGAAGTCTATCTGATGATTGCTGAATGTTATGCCCGACAGGGCAACGTCACTGAAACAGTGAACTACCTGAACACGCTACGCGAGAAACGTTTCCTGAACTACACACCGCTGACGGCCACCGACCTGGGCAACGATGCTGCACAAGCGCTCGCCTTCGTCCGCCAGGAACGTCGGCGCGAGTTGGTGACCAGTTACAACGACTTCTTCGACATGCGCCGCTTCTGCGCCGAGTTCGGCGAGACGCTGACCAAGACCTACGTCGACAGCCAAGGCGAGACCCACACCTTCACCCTGCGCCCCGATTCGCACCTGCTTACCTTCCCCTTCCCCATCCAGGCCATGCAGACCAGCAACCTGACGCAGAATTCAAAATAAATGAAGGATGAAGAGTGAAGAATGAAGAATTGCCTTGCGACGTATGGGGCTATATCCACTTTTCATTCTTCACTCTTCATTTCTCAGATTTTCCCCTCATCGGCATAGCTGTAATACGCCCCGTCGGTCAGCACAATGTGGTCTATCAGGCGGATATTCATGATGGAAGCGCTCTGAGAGAGACGTTCCGTCAGACGATTGTCGTCCGCGCTGGGACGCACGTTGCCCGACGGATGATTGTGACAGAGCGCAATGGCCGGCGCACGGCGCAGCAAAGCCTCACGAAGCACCAGGCGTATGTCGACTGAAGTCTCAGCCAGTCCACCCACACTCAGTCGTACACGGTCGATGACCTTCAGCGACTGGTTGAGCAGCAACACCCAGCACTCTTCCACCGACACATCGCACAGCAATGGATGAAAATAGCGATATATGTCTTCTGACGAACGTATCTGCACACGTTCCCTCCTGTTCTCGGCCGCAGCACGACGCTTGCCCAGTTCCGAAGCTGCCAAGACCGTAATAGCCTTGGCCTCCCCTATTCCCTTGAAGGCGCACAGCTCGTCGAGGCCCATCTTGCCCAATTCACCCAAGTCATTGTGGCAGGAAGCCAGCACACGGCGCATCAATTCCACGGCTGTCTCATCCCTGCTTCCCGACCCAATGAGGATAGCCAACAGTTCGGCATCGCTCAGCGCACCCGCACCATGAGCCATCATCTTCTCACGCGGCCGGTCTTCCACAGCCCATTCATTGATATTCAGTTTCTTTTCCATAGACAGGAAGAGGGGACAGATTGCTTATTTATAAAAATTTCTTTTGAATGCTTCAAACTCACCACGCCCCAGCACACAGCGTTGCCACCAGGCCCGCAAGAAGCCACTGCCATAACCCGTAAGTTGAATAAAAGCAGCTGCGACAGCAAGCAATCCCACCGACACACTGCGACAGCGGAATGCAGCATCCAGAAATATCACCACGGCAAACAGTGCCAACGGCAACAAAGCCCACACACACCACAAGGAAGCCAACAGCAACACCACGACACCCACTGTAAACACAGCAGGAAGCAGATGGACGAGCTTCAATGACTCGGGATATTTCTTGTAGAGATTGACACGCGCGATGCCGAAGTTATGTACTTGCTTAAAAAATTTCCGCATGTCCGTCCGACGTTTGTGCCACACCCATGCTTCAGGGAAGAGACGACAGCGGTAACCGCCTTTGAAGATACGGATACTAAAGTCGATGTCCTCACCAAAGCGCATCCGTGAGAATCCTCCCAGCGCGCGATAGACTTCCGCACGCACACCCATATTGAAACTACGGGGATAAAACTTATCCATCTTTTTCTTTCCTCCGCGTATACCTCCCGTGGTGAAAAAGGATGTCATAGCATAATTGATGGCTTTCTGTACACGTGTAAAGGAGGCATGAGCATGGTCAGGCCCCCCGAAAGCATCAGCCGGACTCCTGCGCAACTCATCGTCGACAGCTTGCAGATAGCCCGGCGGCAGCAAGCAATCAGAATCAAGCACAATCAGATAACGCCCTTGGGCACGCTCTGCACCGTAATTGCGCGTCTGACCAGGACCTGAGTTTTCTTTGTTATAATAATGTATGTCCAAACGGGAAGCATATTTCGCCACGACATCGGCACAAGGAAGCGCCGAACCATCCTCGACGACGACCACCTCAAAGTCTGTGTATGTCTGCCGCGTGAGGCTTTCAAGCAACTCGTCCACTTCGTCTGGACGGTTGTAAACGGGGATAATCAGTGAATATTCCATAGCGGGCGCAAGTTATAAAAACTTATCCGGATTTCCTGCAGGCATATCCAGGAAGTTGCACGGTTCTTTCATTTCGAAAGCGGATAGATGACTTATAATCCGTGTTTTCCACGTCACCCGAACCCGGATGATTGATGCCAGTCCTGTCCCGTCACAATCTTCGTCTGACTGTCCCTTAACACCGCCCGACCACGGAAAGGAGGGTAGCCGAGGACGGATAGGACTCCGTGCACGGACGGAAAGGAAGGCTAGGTCACCCGCCCTTCAAGACTTGTTTTACTCTTCCTATCTTTTTATAAAAGAACTATGTTGCGCGGGGCGCGGAAAAAAGAAGCGCCCGGCCTTGCACGGGGCAGGGCCGGACGCCGATGGGGCACGCCCTCCGTCGGAGGGAGGACGGGCAGTCAAGCGGAAGCGCATCCCGGAAAGAAGCAGCGTAGAGATATGTGGGGGAGCGCCGGCTTGACGGTCAGAAAATGGTAAACCTATTGAAAACTTATTCGCCCGTGGGCGGATGCTGCCCGGGGGCTGCGTCTTTTTGTATAGGCGGACGGCCCTTTTTCGCAAGAGAGCCGATCCGCATTGTCAATATTTAATCTTAAAAACATGAATGTCGACAGGTGTGTCGTCAGAATTCGAAGGCCAGACGTGCCTGCAGCGAATGCAGGTCATGGTCGAGCGCATAGGTCGTGTTGTACGGATTATTCAGGTGTTGGTACGAATAATTCAGGCGCACGTAGATGTTGTTCGTGACGTAGTAGTTCAGCCCGACTGTCAGCGTGTTGACACGTCCGCCGACCACCGTCTGGTTCGTCATGCCGAAGTTCATCATCTGCTCGTTGTCATAGAATGCGTTGTTGAAGTAGATGCTTCCGGGCATGATGTTGTTCAGGTTCGTGTGGTTGAAGCGTGCGACGAGCTCCAGCGTGCGGCCCTTTGGCCGGTCCATGAGGGCCTCGACGCGGTTGTAGCGGTAGTCGCCTCCGAAGATGAGCCATCCGGCCTCGACGGTCGCGCCGTTGAACGTGGCCTGCCGGTCGGGTCCCATCATCTGCTTTAGGGCGTCGACGGTGGGGAAGTAGGGGGCCATCAGGGAGCCCATCATGCCTTGGTAGGTGGCTTCCCAATCGCGTTCGCGGTAGTAGCGCGACTGGATGTACTCGCTTTTCAGGTAGAGGTTCTTGTAGTTGGCCATCATTTCGACGCCGAACTTAAAGACGTGCTGCACGTTGTTCACCGTCGCACTGATGAATCGTTTGTCATCGATGGCCGACTCGAGGTTGGAGGAGACGGTGACAGAGCGGTTGTAGTCGTCCGAGCCATTGGAGTAGCCGTTGGCGTCGGGACGCCGCCAGTTGACCGAACCACCGACGTGCAAGTTCCAGTCGTCGCTGGTCATGCGGGCGAGGAGTCGTGCCGAGAAGCTGTAGCCCATGTCTCCTTCGTGGTATTCGTTGGCGAATTTCTGGGAGAATACGCCGCCTTCAGCCCAGAACCAGGGGTGATAGTAGCGGTAGGAGATGCCGACGGCACGGCCCGTGCCGAATGCCCCGACGGTGGCCGACTTGTTGATGAAGGGATAGTCGAAGGTGCTCTGTATGTTTTCGGCCGAGAATGGTTCGGAGAAATTGCCGGCACGGAGGAATCCGTTCTTGTTCGTATGCCAGCGGATGAAGGCGTCCTTGAGGAGCTGGTCGGCGAAGTCATAGTCGAGCTTGAAGTCGAGGTCGTCGCCGATTTTGCTGATGACGCGGATGCGGGCGGAGGTGATTTTTGCACCCGAGCCGCGGTCGGTGAAGTCGTCGATGTAGTGTGCTCCGTCCATGACGAGGCGTCCTCCGACGCGGAAGGACACTTTCTTGTCTTTGGTGGTGAACTTCACGAGTCCTTCGTCGATGTATGCTTCGAGTTCTTTCTGTGCTTCGGTTCTGTCGTCAGCGGCCGTCATGTTTTGGGCAAAGGCCGATGTCATGCAAGCGCACAGGCATGCGCTGAAAAGCAGTATGTTCTTTTTCATAAGAGTTTTCGATGTTTTATTGGTTAATGACTTAATATCCTAGCTCCTCGAGCACGTCTTGCGGGATGCGCATGGTCTTGGCCGCGTGGATGTTGTCAGGCATGCCGACATGCGCGTTCGAGCGGAAGTAGTTGCGTCCCTGGTCGGCATATCCCTGGAGTGTCTCCTTGTAGAAGCGCAGGGCCAGGTCGGTGCGGTTGGTGAATCCGCCGTCGACGGCGTTGAATTCCGGTCCGCCCTGTCCGGCAGAGTCCTGCCAAGGGCCGCAGTATTCCATGTATTGTTCCTGCGTGTTGAACGACCAGCAGTGGATATGCATGCCAGTCTTGCGTATCATGTCACGCTGCCACGGTTCGATGCTGGAGGGGTAGCCTTCGATGTAGTCGATGTTGGGGCCCATGATGGTAGCTCCGTTTTCGATGGCGAAGTTGATGTAGCGGGCATAGGAGGCAGGTCCGGCGCTGTCGCCGAAGAGGTAGAGCGTCGGGATGGGGCGCGTGAAGACTTCGTGCATGCGGACAAGTCCTGTCGGTTCGAAGGTCTGCAGGATGATGCGGGCCGGGGTGTTGGCGATGTCGACCTCGCCCGGTTGTCCGTCCTTGTAGGCGATAGTTTTCAAGTCATTGATATTCTCGGCATACCATCCGTGTTCTTCCAAGCAGGCGCGCAGGGCTTCTTCCATGTTGGGGAAGAGTGAGGGCGACTTGGTCTCGATGTAGACTCCCGGACGGTTGCCGTTGTCTGCGGGGTCATCCTCGTAGACTGTGCGCAGGTAGTTGCCGTTCTCGTCACGTTCCACCACGCGTGTGCCGTCGGGGTTGCGCTTGATGCGTTTACCTTCGGCAATCATCAGCACGTCGTCCAACGTCAGGATGTCCAAGCCTACGAACGACTCGCGTGCCTGTTCGGGGTTGGCTTCGTTAAACCAAGAACCGATGTCGAGCTTCAGAAGTTCATCATAGGTAAATGAGCTCACGTAGTCATTTTCGCGGTTCGGGTAGATGGTCTCGACATTAGTCGTGCGCAGAAGACTTTCGTCATGCAGAGCCAGGATGACACCGTCTGCGGTCTTTTGGAGGTCACATTCGATGTAGTCGGCTCCCATGTTGCGAGCCCAGCGCATGGCAGCTTCACTTTCTTCTGGTGCCCAGAATTCAGTGCCACGATGGGCGATAATGATGTTCGTTGGAAGATAAGCCAGGACATCTTTTTGTGCTTGGGACAATTCTAAGAGTTCCGGCACATCTTTAGTCGAGAAGCTGTCTGTCTGGGTGTCATCTTCACAGGCAAACAATCCCATTGCGAGCGATACTGTCAATAACAGTCGGGATACTTTCTTGAATTTTTCACTGTTTACTTTCATATACATATCTATTTGTAGTTAAAATGTCGATTACTTCTTGTTAACGAGATATTGTTCTTCCTTGTATGTGAAGCTGACAAAGAGGAAGGCGAGCGCACAAGCGATGATCATCATGATGAAGTACCAGTTCCATCCGAGGCTGTCGACGACGAGTCCCACGCAGATGTTGGCCAGCAGCGCCGTGCCGAAGAAATAGCCGAAGAAACCGGTCAGTCCGGCAGCCGTCCCGGCAGCGTTCTTCGGGGCCAGGTCGAGGGCGTGCACGCCGATGAGCATCACGGGGCCGTAGATGAGGAATCCGATGGCTATCAGGCAGATGATGTCAAGGGTGGGGTGTCCGGCCGGGGTGAGCCAGTAGACGGCCACGAAGACGGCCACGAGCGTCATGTAGACCATCGTCGTGATGGCGCGGCGTCCCTTGAAGAGCTTGTCGCTGAGCCACCCACAGAGGATGGTGCCGGGGATGGCGGCGAACTCATAGGCGAAGTAAGCCCAGCCCACGTCCTGCAGGTTGTATCCCTTGACGTTCTGCAGGTAGGTCGGAGCCCAGTCCAGGCAGCCGTAACGCACCATGTAGATGAAGGCGTTGGCGAAGGCGATGAACCAGAGCGTCTTGTTGTTGAGCACGTACTTGAAGAAGATTTCCTTCGTCGTGAGCACGGTCTCGCTCTTCTCGCTGTAGTTCTTCGGGTAGTCATTGCGGTATTTCTCGATGGAAGGAAGTCCGCATGATTGAGGCGTGTCGCGTATAAGCAGGTAGGCTATGATGGCTATGATGATGGCCACCACGCCGGGGAACCAGAAGGTGCCCTCCTGCCAGCCGCCGAACCAGATGAGACCGTAGGCGGCCATCGGGCCTACCAGGGCGCCGCCCACATTGTGCGCGCAGTTCCAGATGGACATCTTCGTGCCGCGCTCCTTGATGGAGAACCAGTGGGTCATGACACGTCCGCAGGGAGGCCAGCCCATGCCCTGGAACCAGCCGATGCAAAATTGCAAGATGAACATCATGGCCAGCGAGGAGATACCAAGGGCCGTGCCCATCAGCATGGTCGCGCCCGCGGAAAGCAACAGACCCAGAGGAAGGAACTTGCGCGCGTCGCTGCGGTCGGACACGCTGCCCATGAGGAACTTCGAGAAGGCATAGGCGATCGCATTGGCCGAGATGGCCACGCCCAGGGCCGCATGCTCGTAGCCCATCTCTTCGAGCTGGGGCATGGCCATCGTGAAGTTCTTGCGGACCAGGTAATAGCCCGCATACCCGACAAAGATTCCGATAAACACCTGCCAGCGCAGGGCCTTGTACTTAGCCTCGACTTGCTCCTTGGGCAACTCGGGCTTGTAGGAAGGAGGAGTTAAGAATGACATGGTATTGATGTTTTTTAGTTGTGATATAATTGTTTATATGTTTTATACGGGGGATTTCCGTTGCTCAATTTTTGCCGTGCGAAGGTGAATTCTCCTTATTACAATCCTGTTTCTTTCATACGACAAACTTGGAACAAATCATCCTTGATTGGCTTTAATGGTCGCTTCTACATCCAAAGCCTCCGCCAATATGGAGACAGGGTTCATCACCGGAACGGACGTCGACATCTCGATCTGCCATTTGCAGGTCTCGCAGTCGGTCGCGACGAAGTCGACCTTAGCCTCCTCGATCTGTTTGAACAGGGGGGCACCGATGCCTTGTGAAGTCTCATAGTTTTCCTTCTTAAAGCCATAAGTCCCGGCAATGCCGCAACATTGCGAATCCAACATCAGAAAGTCAAGTCCCGGAATCATCTGCAACAACGACGTGGAATAGACCGCCCAACCCAGCTTCTGCATGTGGCAAGCCGTGTGATAGGCCACGCGTTTCTTATAATCCTTACGAAATACAAGTTTCAGTTTTCCCTGGTCGACCAAGCGGAACAAAAAGCGGGTTGCCAGCTCTATCTGGTCACGCACATCCTCATTGTCGATATGCAACAAGTGAGGATATTCGTCGCGCATGGTAAAAATGCAAGTTGACGACGTGCCGATGACGGGCCTGTGCTCCTTCAGCACCGACTGGCGGACAGAGGCCATATTCACTTCGCCTTGACGTTTGGCCTGATTGATAAGGCCATTGGAAATCAAAGCTACACCGCAACATTTCTCCTTTTCCAACAGATGAACGCCATAACCGGCTGCATTCATGATTTTCACCAAGTCCTTACCCAACTGGGGGAAGTTGTAATTGGCGTAGCAACCGTGGAAATAAGTGACATGCTTGGAATATGCCTGCTGCTTGGCCTCAGCATGCTTCCGATACCAGCTCTCGAATGTCTGGGATGAATATTTCGGAAATGTACGCCGATGATCAATCTTCAGCACCGAATCCATCACCAGCTTGACAGGCTTCAACCCGAGGGTCATGTTGACCAACGGAGCCAAAGGAGAAGCCATGTGGCCCACAAAATCAGTATTGGCCAACATGATGTCACGCAACTTGGGAGAATCCGTGTTATACTTAATGCGTGCAGCCTGGATGATGTCGCCGATGCGTACACCGGAAGGGCAGACCACCTCACAACGCTTACAGTTCAGACAATATTTCAATGACTTATCATAGAAATCAGGATCTTTCAAGCGGAGACGTTCGCCATCAGGACCGGCATGTTTCGGTCCCGGATAATCAGAATTGACAGGAACGACCGGACAATAGACCGTGCACACCGTACACTTGATGCACTGCTCAAAATTGTTTTCGCTAATATTATATTGCTGTAAGTTCATGGCACAATCATTTATTCTTTAACAAACTGTCTGCAACATACATGGAACTCATGATCGACACACCGCCACCGCAGCCTTCATGCAAGGCATCGTGTCCCGAAAGCACCGAACCCACGGCATAAAGGTTGGACAAGGTTTCACCCTTGCAGATGGCCCGGAAGTCGGGAGCTATGATTACTCCATACTTCATATAGTTTTGAGAAGCGAACATATCGTTGTCATACCACTGGGTGCGGTCTGCATCGTAGAGCACATCCAAATCAAATATAGGCTCATAGACCGAATCAGGACGGGCGATAATGCCACGACTGAAAAAGCTGCCTGTGGCCAGGATGAAATGGTCGGCCATGAGAGGAATGTCTGCATGATTGGCCGTATAGACAGCTTTCACCAACCCGCTTTCCACGTCAGCACGTTCCACCGTGTCACCCAGCATGAATGTGCCGCCAAGACGGACAAAATAGTGTGTCAACTGCTGCTGCATGCGAATCCCCGGCACCGAAGGCGGCATTGTGGCCAGCGGACAAAGGGGCTTGTCCAGATGTTGTTTCAGATATTTCATCGGTTCGGCAGACGACAATCCAAACACCGCAGGCATCACGACGGCATCCACATCCTTGCAATAAGATGCTATCTCACGAAGCAACATGTCGATGTTTTCAGTCTTGTCAAACGTGCGGGCAATGTTGGCCGAACGCATCTCTGTCGGATTGGTACGCAACTTTTCGATAAATGGAAGTTTCATCGTAGCCAGCACACATGTCGCACCCTGTTTCTCCAGCTCGTCAGCTATGAATTTCGTGTAAAAATCCAGGAAACCGGGAAAATTAATGATGGCGACTCGATGCCACGGCAAATGCGACGGCTCGTCCAAAGTCACGAAATCTTCCAGCGTCAGCCACGTTCGCTTCATCGTACCCATCGGCGTGAAATGGTAGCTGTTGCGCGAGGCACTTCCTGTGAGGGTAATGCCGGCCCGTTGCATCATGGCCGGAAACTCTTTATCATAGCGCTTGATGGCATCCAGACCCACCAGTCGATAAGGATGGGAAGACTCCAGACTGCCGATGGCATCCAGCGGATTCATGACTTCCGTTCCGTCGGGAAGACAACCCAGCAGGTCGAAAGAGCCTGACGAGAAATGCAGGGCGCTCTGCCCTGTGGACACGATGGCACAATTGTGTCCATTCTCTTGCAGACGGATACCGCTTACCAATCCGGCCAATCCGCCACCTATAATAATCGTATCGAACTTCATTGTTTAACCTCCTCTTTTTTAGTTGTCAAATTACAGATGCCTCCATAAATCCATGCTGCAAACTGGCTTTCTCGCAAACATTCGCCCCAAGCGACAGGCGACATGCCTTTCCAGCGTTCATTCAGGAAGTCCACAAGATTTTTCTTGGCTTTCTCCGTACAGTCATGCGCACGTCCCAACAAACCAGCCGCACGACAAGCGCACAGCTCGCCCTGGCAAGTGCCCATCCCGACACGCGTCCGGCGACGCAAGGATACCAAATCGTTCACATCCAGCTCCGTCATTGCATAATTGACTTCGCCCACGCTCACATCCTCGCATTCACACACCAAGCTACTGTCACAATCATCATTGAGCGCAATCTTCGCTGTCAGCTCTCCATGTCTTCCTTCCGCAGCACGATACACATTGTTGGGGACAGGAGCAGCCTCCTCTTCTTGCCTTGTCGTGCGCGACCCGGGCAAAGGCACGTCAGCCGTGTGACATACTTCATTCACACCCAGCTTCTTGCACACCAAGTTCGTGGCCCATTCGGCCATTAAGCGATAAGTTATCAGTTTTCCACCCGTGATGGTCAGGAAGCCTTCCAAGCCGTCACGCGTCGCATGGTCGAGCAAGACAATGCCTCGGCTGATGTTACGCCCTGTCGGGTCATTATCCGCCGCCACCAGCGGACGCACACCTGCATAAGCCCGCAGAATGCGCGTATTGGCCAATGCCGGAGCCAGCTTCTCGCCTTCGGTCAACAACAGATTGACCTCATCAGCCGTGACCCGCATATGGTCTATTTCTTCATAAGGAATATGAGTAGAAGTCGTGCCGATGACCGTAATCGTGTCGCCCGGTACCAAGATGTCGGCATCAGCAGCCTTGCGGCAACGGTTCAGCACCATCTTGTTCACACGATGCCCGAAAATGAGGAGAGAGCCTTTTGCCGGATACATGTTCACGGTGACACCCGCCAGCTCAGCGATATGATGTCCCCAGATGCCGGCGGCATTAACCACCACAGGGGCATAATATTTTGAAATTTCTTTTGTCTTATGATTATATGCCTCCACTCCGACAATGCGGTCTTGCTCACGGATGAACCCCGTCACTTCGTGATACACTTTCGTGACAGCACCGTGTGCACGCGCATCCAGCACATTGGCCATGGTCAAACGGAACGGGTCGACTGAGCCGTCGGGTACTCTCACAGCACCAATCAATGCCGGATTGACAGAAGGCTCCAGCCGGATGGCCTCTTTCGGATCGATAGCCTCAGCCGAAATGCCAGCCTTTCGACAACTTTCGATGAATCTCGCCTGATAGGTAATGTCATCCTCCGGGAGAGAAATGAACAGACCGTCGTTTTCCTCCACACAATGGCTGGCAATCTTGCGGAGAATCATGTTCTCCTTAATACATTCAGTTGCCGACTCGCCATCGTTCACAGCATAACGTGCGCCGCTGTGAAGCAGGCCGTGATTGCGCCCCGTCGCGCCATTCGTATAATCAAAACGTTCCAACAGCAGGACGCGAAGACCTCTCATGGAACAGTCACGGGCAGTGCCGGCACCCGTAGCGCCACCACCTATCACGATGACATCAAATTCATTCCCTTTATCTGTTTTTCCCATGATATTTTATATTATTATAGTCGTACTTCTATTATTGCCGTTTTATTTCGAAAGCAAAAGTAGGCATTATTTCTTTGAAACAAAAGTTTTAATGTTATTTTTTGAAAGTGTAAATCTTACATTCACTTTCGATTTGAAAGCCCGGAAATAAGGCTTAAAGTATTAAAAACCAATAATATAAACAAAACAGGTCATTTATTTAATATGTTTTATAACATAAATATAAAGAGCTTTTTCAGGAATATTATACGCGCTATGACATGTTTCGCTTCACACACAGAAGGATACAAAGCGTTAAATTGTTAGAATTAGACCGGACAGACTTGAAAGAATCGACAAAAATCCGTTCCTTTGCCTTATAAAAGAATTTGTTATCCACCAACAGAAACAAGACCTTTCTTATAACCTTTTATAGTGCCAACAATATGACAAAAGAAGAACGCCACAACCTCATCCTGGATTATCTGATGCAGCATAACTCCGTGTTAGTAAGCGACCTGGCCAACAAACTCAACGTGTCATCTGTAACCATACGAAAAGACCTCACAGAACTTGAAAAAGAAAAGAAACTCTATCGAAACCACGGCAGAGCCATACTTATCAACCCATACATCAACGATCGAAACGTAAACGAAAAGGAAAAGTTCTTTGTCGAAGAAAAAAGGCTCATCGGCGTTTGCGCCGCGAAGCTTATCACAGCCAAAGACTCCATCCTGATTGCTTCAGGCACAACGATGCACTACTTCGCCCGGCAGATACATCCGCTGGAACATCTGACTGTCATCACCGCATCCCTGCAAGTGTCGGAAATCCTTTCCCAAAACCCAGACATCGACATCATCCAGCTGGGCGGACTCTTGCGACACAGCAGCCTGTCCGTCGTCACGAAATATGCCGAGCAAATGCTCTCCAACTTCTCGTGCAGCAAGCTCTACATGGGAGTGGACGGGATAGACCTGGATTTCGGCATTACCACGACCGACATGATGGAAGCCAACCTGAACCGAGTCATGATGCAAACAGCACAAAAGACCATTGTCCTGGCTGACTCATCAAAGTTCGGACGCCGTGGATTCAGCAAAATCAGCGACATGGAGGAGGTGGACCACATCATCACAGACAGCCACATCTCGCCAGCTACGGCCAAACGCATCGAAGAAATGGGTATCGAACTGACTATCGCCGAATTAGGATAAGCGATTCCAGCGATGGGAGTGAAGTCCGGAGGCCCTCCTTTCCGCTCCCGGACGCCTTCCTTTCCGCCCTCGCCTACCCTCCTTTCCGTGGTCGTCTACCCTCTATCCCGTCCAAAGGCACAGCAACACGCGACCACAAGAGACAAAAAAAGGCGGCATCCCCCAGCACAGACTTACAGCTGTCGTCTGCTTTGAGGGATGCCGCCTTATGTCTTTACTAAAATCTTATTAGCGACAGACATTACCGCTTCTTAATAAGGTATATGCCATTCCTTGATGCCTTCTCCATAGACATTGGTCCGGAGATGAAGGGTGTCGCCTTGTGACAAGGCATATTGTTTCAATGGGATTGACAAATAAACACGCCGGGGGAAAGATTCCCGGTCATCATTCTGACTGTGAGCCAAGGTGAAGTAAACCGACGTCCGACCACCCCGCCTTACGACGCTGTCTTCCACGAAGGCATAGACATGAGCCTTCGTCTGCATCATCGGCTGTACTACGATGTTCAAATACCCGCCTCCGCGATAGACACTTTCCACATACAAAGAATCCATGCGGGCCGTCATGCCTTCTCCCATCCGGATGGGCGGCTCGGCATAGACCAACGACACCGAATAGGCCAGCGTACTCCCGTCTGCATCCGGAAGCGCATACATGCCCACAGCGCGATAGAGCGTATCCGAACGCAAGCCCTGTCCCGAAAGCTGGTTTTGCAAGGACAGCATGCCGGACGCATCGGGATGAATACAGTCGACCATGGCTTCCTCATTGGTGTAAATGTCCATGAAATCAGTCAGCACATCAGGGTATACATAATTATCATCCTTGTCGCACTGCGTGAAAAGCAATGCGACAAGGATGAGACAGGCAGATTGGAGTCTTCTGACACCAAGGCTATTAATCTTCATGCTGAAGAGCTTCCAAATAATTAATCAACGGATTGGCGTACATCGCCAGGATACGGTCAAGCAGGAATACCGTATCCTTGTTCGGCAGATTGATTTTGGCCAACTGTCCTTCAATGTAAGCCTGGAACTTTTCTTTTTGTTCCGGTGTATACCGGTCAGCAAAACGCTGTTCGTTCTTCCACCAATCGTATGCCACATAGTTGCCCGGATAGAAACGGTAGTTCAAATGGATGCTCCGGTCGATCTTATTGGAAACCTGCGTGAAGAGTTCTCCCTTCGGGCGACTGGCATCCAGCGTGTCCAGATAATCGTTCAGGTAAGTGGTCATCTGGAAATGCACTTGCCCTTTATAGCCGAATAGACCGGTCTGCATGCTCAGCAAGTCATCTTGCGGCGTTTTCTTGTAGTCGGGATTATCGCGCTTCAACTGAAATTCCAGTGCTTTCAGATAATCGCAGGGGTCATACTCATAGGATATGGACACCGGCATGATGTGCAGTTGTTTCAGACAATCAAGGAATCCGCCTTCGCCCCCCATGGACAACATCTTGAGCACACTGTCCTGCGTGCGGTCGTTGGAGTCCTTGGCACGCCCTTCACGCTGGGCAATCCAGACATTTTCATGCTTTTCGGAGATGGCATAATGGATATAACGCGACATGCGTTGCGACGATTCCAGCATTTGCCGCATGGTCAAAGCCCTCTGCACGATGAAGGATTTGTTCACACGCACCAGCTTTTTAATCCATGGATAGACCAGCAAATTATCGCCGATGGCAATCTCCACGGTGTTCATGCCGTTGTCAATCAATAAAGCAGACAAGAAGGCTGCATCCAGCACGATGTCGCGATGATTGGAAATATAAGTATAAGCCCTTTTCTTATCAGGAAGTGACGAACAGTCCATCGTCAGACTATCGCAATACTTCTTGGCAATAGTCTTCACGAAATCATAACCGAAAGCCATCTGGAAATCCAGGTTGGTCTTACATTTCCGCATTTTAGCGGCAATCAAGTCAAAGGGGATGTCTGGATACAGATAGTTGACCACCATCTGAAATGCGGGATCAGCGATTAGCTCCTCGAAGACCTGAGGAAGTTCCTCCGGTTGATAGGGGCGAATTTCGTCAAATTCTGCAGGTATATTCATAGTATATCAAGTTTTAAAGCACAGGAAACAGCAAAATGTCACGCCATTTCCCTGCACTACGAGTCATAGTGCAAATTACGTAAATCTTTTTGTTATTATCAAGTGGGATTCTATGTTATAGACTAAAAAATTGAGGTTTAGAACTTATTTTCAATAATGTCTGTCAATACATCCTTCATTTCCATGCCTGCTGCACGGACTTGTTGGGGGATAAAGCTCGTTTCAGTCATGCCCGGTGTGGTATTCACTTCCAATAAATTGATTTTTCCGCCTTCCGTTATGATGTAGTCCACACGGATGATGCCTTCACACCCCAAAATGTCATAAATGGCAGAAGTCAGCAACTTCACACGCTCTGTGACGTCCTCATCCAGCCGTGCCGGCGTGATTTCCCGTGACTCTCCGTCATACTTTGCCGCATAATCAAAAAACTCATTCTTTGACACTACCTCGGTAATAGGGAACACGACTTCTTTGGTCTTTGTCTTGTAACATCCACAAGTAATCTCCGTTCCTGCCATAAACGCTTCTATCATCACTTCGGGTGATTCATTCATGGCTTTCCGGATAGCCGGCTGGATTTCTTCAGCTGTTTTCACCTTGGTCACGCCAAAGCTGGACCCTCCTTCATTAGGCTTGATGAAGCAAGGCAAGCCGATTTTGTCAATGACTTCCTGGTCTGTAATCTCAAAACCTTCACGCACCATCAGAGATTCGGCAATGCGGATGCCAAAGCCCTTCAAATAGTGGTTTAAAGCAAATTTATTAAATGTCAAAGCTGAAGCCAGCACATCGCATGTCGAATAAGGGATATGGAGCAAATCAAAATATCCCTGCAAGATGCCGTTTTCTCCCGGTGTGCCATGAATGATGATGTATGCGAAGTCGAACACTTTCTTTTTCTCTTGACAGATAAAGCTGAAATCATTACGGTCAATAGAGACTTTTGTATTATCAGGAAGCACCACTTCCCAACACAATCCTTTCATCTCCACAATGTAGACTTCATATTTGTCCTTGTCGATGAAAGAATAGATCCCTTGCGCACTGCGAAGGGATACGGGAAACTCCGAAGAATCTCCCCCTGCAACAATTGCAATTATACGTTTCATATATTTATGTGATTGAAATCCGTTAAAGTTCGCGATTGCTGATATATGTGCGCCACTTCTCCAGCAGCACCGTCATATCTTCAGGCAACTCGGAATTAAAGAACATTTGTTCGCCCGTGCGGGGATGCACGAAGCCCAGCGTTTTGGCATGCAACGCCTGGCGGGGACAAGTCTCAAAACAGTTTAGGACAAACTGCTTGTACTTGCTGAAATGTGTCCCCTTCAATATCTCATTGCCACCATAACGTTCGTCATTAAATAGAGGATGTCCGATGTGCTTCATGTGCACCCGGATTTGATGAGTGCGCCCGGTCTCAAGCACACACTCGACAAAAGTCACGTAGCCCAGACGCTCCAGCACATGATAATGAGTCACGGCATGCTTGCCAATCTCCGGATCTGCCGACACCGCCATCTGCATACGGTCTCTCGGATTGCGCGTGATGTTTCCCTCTATCGTTCCTTCATCATGCTCCAAAATCCCCCATACCAAAGCGTTGTATTTCCGTTGAGTTGTTTTATTATAGAATTGAAGACCCAGATGCGTCTTGGCGTCAGGCGTTTTGGCCACAACCAACAAGCCGGACGTATCCTTGTCAATACGGTGTACCAGCCCGACTGCCGGATCATTGGGGTCATACTTCGGATTGTCACGCAGATGCCACGCTATGGCGTTGACCAGCGTACCATGATAGTTACCGCAGCCCGGATGCACGACAAGCCCGGCCGGTTTGTTCACCACCAGCACATCGTCGTCTTCATACACAATATTCAAAGGAATATCTTCAGGGATAATGTCATTATCATAACGTGGACGGTCGAGCATCACAGTCAACACATCCAAAGGCTTTACCTTATAATTGCTCTTCACGGGCTTGCCATTGGCCATCACATAGCCCTGGTCCGCAGCCTGCTGAATACGATTGCGAGAAGAATTAACCAGTCTTTCAAACAAGTATTTGTCAATCCTCACTGGCGACTGCCCCTTGTCCACCACGACACGGAAATGTTCATAAAGCTCTCTGCCACCGTCCGTCACGGACTCTATATCGTCCAAAGAGTCATCTAATTCATCTATTATATATTCTTCAGTCATAAGTCCGCCTTAAAACCACGATTCTTCTTCACTCACCGGTGCTGCCTGCGGTGTTTCCAATGCGACACTGTCTGTATTCAACGAATCAGCCACAGCAATGTCACCTCCCACCACCAATGTCACAGCAGCCCCTATGGGTATTTTTGCCCCCGGCTCCAAGGCTTTTCCATGGTAGCGTACTCCGTAAACCCAGTCTTTCTCACCGGCTATGTAATCATTTGCCGTCAACTGAAAACCAGCCGCCAGCATTCGCGCCTGCGCTTCACGCAGAGAGCTATTGTCTATCACATCGGGAATCACCCGAGTCGGAGTCCTATTGGTACAAATCGTCAGATACACTTGGCGACCTTCTTTCACACGAGCCCCCGGAACAGGCTTCTGATCAACGACTGTGCCCGAGGGGACATCCGGCACATAACACGAATCCACAATGGCCGACTCCAGCTGTGTTCCAGCCAAAGCCTGGATAGCCTTTTCACTTGACATGCCTTGTACATCCGGCACACTGATACTTTCTCCATGATGCGTATAGACATCAATCCCCTTCAAGACACCGTATATAACGACTACCACGAAGAGTATCATGCCAAGAATATTCAGCCAAAAGACACGATTCTTTTTTAAAGAAAAGAAATCCTTAAAGGTCATAGATCCGATTTTTGAGTTTTCGGCACAAAGATAGGACAAAAATAGAAGCAAAACCTAGTCAGATACTATATTTATTCTCCGTATTCCAAGAAAAAAACACTCATTCCTTGACTTCGTCCAAAACATCCTGCCACAAACAAAAAGGTATCCATGCTTCCCGCATAGATACCCTTTCGTTAATCCTAATTCTAATTGCAAGAAAGATTATCGCTTGCAACCATTATACTCGTCAGACACTGTCAGTTTCTTACGACCTTTTGCACGACGTGCAGCCAACACACGACGTCCATTGGCAGTTGCCATTCTTTCACGAAAACCGTGCTTATTCTTTCTTTTTCTGTTTGAAGGTTGGAATGTTCTTTTCATTGCTATATTCTTTTTATGTTATTATTCTAAGCTATGATGATTCGGGCTGCAAAAATAGAGACTTTTTTTAAATAAACCAAGCCGATAAGTCATTTTTGCTCAAATCTTTTTGTGCTTTTTCCCGATTTAGCTTACTTTTGCAGCCGAAACGCAGAAGACTTAAGATTTATCATTAAACAATAAACATAACACAGATAAGTATGATTAACGCCCAAGACATCAAAATCGGTACAGCTATCCGAATGGATGGCAAACTCTATTTCTGCATTGACTTCCTCCACGTAAAACCTGGTAAAGGCAACACTTTCATGCGTACCAAGCTGAAAGACGTTGTAGACGGTTACGTATTGGAACGTCGCTTCAACATCGGTGAGAAACTGGAAGACGTACGCGTAGAACGCCGTCCTTATCAATACCTCTACAAAGAAGGTGAAGACTATATCTTCATGAACCAAGAGACTTATGAGCAAGTGCCCATCGCACACGACCTGATCGAAGGTGTTGACTTCCTGAAAGAAGAAATGATCGTAGACGTAGTATCTGATGCTTCGACTGAAACCATCCTGTTCGCAGAGCTTCCTGTGAAAGTGAAACTGAAAATCACCTATACCGAACCGGGTCTGAAAGGTGACACTGCCACTAACACCCTGAAACCGGCTACTGTCGAGACTGGTGCGACCGTGCGCGTGCCGTTGTTCATCAATCAAGGTGAAACCATCGAAGTGGACACTCGTGACGGTTCATACGTAGGCCGTGTGAAAGCTTAACGACACTTTATCTTTTCCAACCATAAGCCATTTCCAACCATCCCGATTGGTCGGAAATGGCTTTTTTCTTCTCCCCGCACTTTCCTCCCGTCTGCACGACTGCACTAAAATCAAGGCACAACCCAGCCTGTCCGGCAAAAAAAGAAAGGATGGTCATGACTTGCCCTGAAAAGGAACCTGTCATAACCATCCTTCTTGTGCGCCTGATAGGACTCGAACCTACACGTCGCGAGACACCAGATCCTAAGTCTGGCGCGGCTACCAATTACGCCACAGGCGCTCTTTGAGGAGAATCATATCATCCCAAATTTAGCGATGCAAAGATATAGTGATTTTTTCGTTAATGCAAAGCTTTTTCACTTAAAATCTGGCGTGCCCGCTCGATTATCGTATCCTTCCCCTGATCCATATCTTCTGAACTCATGTCGACTTTCACATCCGGCTCAATGCCAAATTCCAACTGGTTCATCTGCGGATCAAACATCGGACTGGCCGAAAAACGTATGGACCAGCCGTTCGGCAACTCCGAAGAAAAAGGCAATCCTGAGCCTCCACCGGTCTTGTCACCCACGATAGTCACATTATCCAGCTGATTCATGGTGTTTACAAAGTCATTTGTTGCGCTATAAGCACTCCGGTTGGTCAACACACAAACAGGTTTCTGCCAACGCAAATGATTGGACGGCTCCAGATAGACCGGGTAAGGTTCGGAAAAATCGCTATGCCCCGGACCTGTCTTATGACAGATGTATCCCGTCAGGATTTTCTCGTTGGTAAAACGCGAAGCTATCTTGCTGGCATTGGTAAGCTGGCCTCCGGAATTGTTGCGCACATCGATGATAAGCCCTTTGCAGATGGACAGTTCCTGCAACATATCGCTCAGATTGCCTTCGCCGACGGCATCGCTGAAGCTCTCATAGTAGACATAGCCCACATTGTCATCAAGCACCTTATACTTCATGCCGGAAGCTATGTGATAGTCCTTTCCCAGATAAATGCGCTGGATGCTGTCACTGAAATTCTGCGGATAGTCTTCATACCAATCCCAATAGCGAGCCACATCAAAGCCCGTATAAAGGTTTACGTGACCATCACGAAGCTCTGCCAGCATGCGGTCGAACACATTGAAAAGATCCTTGTCTGTCATATTGGACACGATGTCTTTGCTATAACGGTCATACACCTCATCCCAATCCAGGCCATACTCCTCGGCTTTATAATCCAGGAAACAATATTGTTCGTCAATGATGTGCCAGAGCGCTTCGAAATTGCCTTGCGGATCATCATTATATTCCTCCACGTCAATGCAACCGGTGAACGAGAATGTCAGTACATATATTAATAAGGTATAAAGCGACTTTTTCATTGTGCATAAGTTTTAAAACGGAGATTTTGCCTGCAGCTTCTCTTTGCCTTTAATCAGATAGAAATTCTTCACAAAGCCGACCATAAAGACGTGCGAATAGGTGTGGCAACGGATATTGTTCACTTTCGACTGCTGGAAGTCACCCACATAGCCCACACGAAACGTCGTCCGCCGCAAAGGGATGTCGAGCGTGAGCAACTGACGCAAGGAGGGTTGGTTGTGCACCGAAGTGAAATTCACCACTCCGTGACTGTTGCCTAAAGTGAAGATTTCGTAGTATGATTGTTGGTATTCGGGAGAAAACATCACGCCCAGAAACGGCGCATTGACCTGATAGCGCACCGTGAAAGGCTGCTTCTTGATGCGAAAGTCATAAATGGCCATCGCCGAAGCCGTCAAGTTGATGTAAGCTTTGGCCTGGGCCGGATTGTTGGAATTGCGGGTGTTGTAGATAAATCCCAAATTCAGGTCGCCCAAGCCTCCGGCCAGAATGCGCAGCCGGTCATTGATGCGGAAATGATAGTGCAGGCCGTAGCTCCAATTCACCATACCGGCAAACTCATTGCCCGTCTTCGAATCGTTTTCGGCATAAGCCAGATTGGCTTGCAGCAAGCTCTGGGTCGACACGTTGCCGTCCAACATACGGGTCATACGCATGCGCTCGTGCAGGAATCGCCCTTCTATGCCCGTATATTCGACAGGGGACAAATACGTGTCCACGATTTGCGTCCGTCCGACACCCAGAAGGGTGGAGCGCATCACAAAACGGTTTGCCTGCAAACTGTCAGTCTCCTGTCCTGCAACAGACGACAGGAACACAAACAGTCCGGCCAGCATCAACATGTATGTCTTCATAACCTCAAAATAGTTTCATTTGACCAGTAATCTCATCAATAATGTCGCTGTCGCTCTTGTGCGCATCCGGGTCTTCATTGACAGGTTCGGGCTGTTCTTCCACCAGCTCTTCCGGTTGAGGTTCGGGCTGCCGTGTGGGTTCCAGCTCGTTGACTTCTGCCACGGTGTAGGTCGTCAGGCGTTTACCTTTGGCCTTGAATCCCTTCACTCCGACGAAGTCTGCCGCCTCGATGTCAAGCGGCTCGCGGAAGCTGTCGTTTCCTCCAAACACCACCTGCAGGTGCGGATAATATTCGTCCGTGAGCAACAGCAGTTCGTTGTGCTTGTTCTCACCCAGATAGTTCTGGCGACGCGAAGAGGCTTCGAAGGCAAAACGTTTCAGATAGGGATAGCCCTGCTGGTCCTGGTCATAGAGGATGGCCGTCCACACCTTGTGCGGGTCAAATTTCTCAATGAGATGGATGTCGCGTTCGTAGTGATTGTTCACGTCGAAGTCGGTCGTGTAAAAATCACCGTTCTTGAGCACCACCAGAATCTGGTCACCCGTCTGGAACTCGCCCAGATATTCGCCCCGTTCGTCGTAATTGAGCCGGAGCACGTCACTGTCAAACCACACCTTACGTCCTCCCAGCGTGGAACCTCCGCGTTGCTTCAAGGCGATTTTGTGCACGTCGTTGCGCGTGAGCAGGTTGCCCTTGGCCTGACGCGAACGGATGCCGATCTCGGCAAAGTCACGCTCAAACGTGATGCGCCGCAGGCGAGGATTGGGCTTGAGCGTCACCTTGATGATTTCGGCCTCCCCGTTCGGATTGGCTGTAAAATAGATCACGCGCGAACCGGGCGTACCGGCCGTGAGGTCATACTCGCGGTCGCGGATGATGGCCGTCACGAAGAAACGCTTCATCATGTAAGCGCCGCTCGCACCGTCGCGGTAGACCACGTTGTAGATGGTGCGCTTGTCGTTTTTCTTGAAGATGGCGATGTGGAGGACATTCTTCCCGACAAACATCTTGTCGGCCACACGCACCAACTTGTATTTGCCGTCGCGGTAGAAGATGAGCACGTCGTCGATGTCCGAACAGTTGGCGATGAACTCGTCCTTCTTCAGGCTCGTGCCGATGAAGCCCTCTTCGCGGTTGATGTAGAGCTTTTCGTTGGCCTCCACCACTTTGGTGGCTTCGATGGTGTCGAAGTTGCGTATCTCCGTGAGGCGCGGATGCTCCTTGCCATATTTTTCCTTGAGCATGGAGAACCACTCGGAGGTGACGCCCACCATGTCACCCAGCTTCTTGTCGATTTCGGCCACCTCTTCATTCATCCGGGCGATGGCCTCATTGGCCTTGTCACTGTTGAACTTCAGGATACGTCCCATCTTGATTTCCATCAGACGCAGGATGTCGTCTTTCGTCACCTCACGGATGAACTGCGGGTAGAACGGGGTCAACCGTTCGTCGATGTGGGCGCAGGCGGCATCCATGTCCGTGGCTTGCTCGAACTGGCGGTCCTTGTAAATGCGCTCCTCGATGAATATCTTCTCGAGCGAAGCGAAATGCAGGCTTTCCAGCAATTCACCCTTGCGGATTTCCAACTCGCGGCGGAGCAACTGGAGCGTGTTGTCGACTGACTTGCGCAACACGTCGCTGACGGTGAGAAAGTGGGGTTTCTTGTCGTCGATGACGCAGCAGTTGGGCGAGATGTTTACCTCGCAATCGGTAAAGGCATAGAGGGCATCGAGCGTCTTGTCCGACGATGTGCCCGGCGCCAGGTGGATGAGGATTTCAGCATGGGCAGCCGTGTTGTCCTCCACTTTGCGTATCTTGATTTTCCCCTTCTCCACAGCCTTCAGGATGGAGTCGATGAGGGTCGACGTGGTCTTGCCGTAAGGGATTTCGGTGATGACGAGCGTCTTGTTGTCGAGCTTGCTTATCTTGGCACGCACCTTCACGCTGCCGCCCCGCTCTCCGTCGTTGTATTTCGACACGTCGATAGAGCCGCCCGTCTGGAAATCGGGATAGAGCTGGAAGGGCTTGCCATGCAAGTAGGCGATGGCAGCGTCACACAATTCGTTGAAATTATGCGGTAGTATTTTCGACGACAGGCCGACGGCGATGCCCTCCACCCCCTGGGCGAGCAGCAGAGGAAACTTCACGGGCAGCGTGATGGGTTCACGGTTTCGACCGTCATAGGAGAGCTTCCACTCCGTCGTCTTCGGATTGAACACCACGTCGAGGGCGAACTTCGAGAGCCGGGCCTCGATGTAACGCGGTGCAGCAGCATCGTCACCCGTGAGGATGTTTCCCCAGTTTCCCTGATGGTCGATGAGCAACTCCTTTTGTCCGAGCTGCACCAGCGCGTCGCCGATGGAAGCATCGCCGTGAGGGTGGAACTGCATGGTGTGTCCCACGATGTTGGCCACCTTGTTATAGCGTCCGTCGTCCAATCGCTTCATCGAGTGCAAGATACGCCGTTGCACAGGCTTCAGTCCGTCGTTCACATGGGGCACGGCACGCTCCAGGATGACGTAAGAGGCATAGTCCAGAAACCAGTTCTGGTACATGCCGCTCAGTTGGTGTCGCACGCTTTCATTTTTCGTGTCGACGGGTCGGTAATCTGAATGTTCACTGTTCGGTATATCTGTTTCTTGAGGTGTGTCGCTCATAATATGTATAGTCCTATAATAATTGCAATATGCGCAAAAATAAGCATTTTGCCGCGTTTTCCCTTACTTTTCCCCTTTCCTTTTAAGTAAAAAAGACAAAAAGCACGCCGGAAAGCTCCTTTCCCGGACGGCAAAACGTACATACGCCCCAAGGACTCGCCGTACTCCAAAAAACTGAAATATGCGAACACTTTTCACCTCCGGAGAACGTCCCGGACCTGGCTTCAGGATTCCGAACCGACGAAGCCTGAAGCCAAGCCTTGCATCCCCTTAACCCGGCCCGTGTCCGCCCTCCTTTCGGCGCACGGGCGGAAAGGAAGGCGTGGTCGGCTACCCTCCTTTCCGTCCAAAGCCGGAATCCATAGAAAAGCAGTACCCGAACAACATCCTACAAATCAATCTATTACCACAGACCGACACTCAAGCCTCCATACAGCATCCGTCCGGCAGACATAAGCTGGCAGTCTCCGGATGCCCCATCTTGAGACCTACAGCCCTAAATGCGAAAACATCTAACAAATAAAGAACTCGACTCCCCTAATCCATACTTCATCCACCGGACTCCTCCCTCCGACAAGGGGAAAAATGCCATCTGCGACACACAAAACGACATAAAGGCTTACCAACTATGCTGCTTTGTGAAAGAATAATAACGCTTTGCGCGGAATGAAAGCGGATACAAAAAAAATCGTTTACTTTGCGCTTCATTGTTATGAATAGCCCGCCAAACTTTTACGGCCGGGCAGGACAACAGAAGACTGAAACAAACATAGATACAAATGGCACAACAAGAAGATGTATTTAAGAAAATCGTGTCGCACTGCAAGGAATACGGCTTCGTGTTCCCTTCAAGCGACATCTATGACGGACTGGGCGCAGTGTATGACTACGGCCAGATGGGTGTGGAACTGAAAAACAACATCAAGCAATATTGGTGGCAGAGCATGGTGTTGCTCCACGAGAACATCGTGGGACTGGATTCGGCCATCTTCATGCACCCCACCATCTGGAAGGCTTCAGGCCACGTGGATGCGTTCAACGACCCCTTAATCGACAACCGCGACTCGAAGAAACGCTACCGTGCCGACGTGCTCATCGAAGACCAGATAGCCAAATATGACGAGAAGATAAACAAGGAAGTGGCCAAGGCTGCCAAACGCTTCGGCGATGCCTTCGACGAAGCTCAGTTCCGCTCGACCAACGCCCGCGTGCTGGAACATCAAGCCAAACGCGACGCCCTCCACGAGCGCTACGCCAAGGCCATGAATGACAACGACCTGAACGAGCTGCGCCAAATCATCCTCGACGAGGAAATCGTCTGCCCCATCTCGGGCACGAAAAACTGGACGGAAGTGCGCCAGTTCAACCTCATGTTTGCCACTGAAATGGGTTCTACGGCTGACGGAGCTATGAAAGTCTATCTGCGTCCCGAAACGGCACAGGGCATCTTCGTCAACTTCCTCAACGTGCAGAAAACAGGCCGCATGAAAGTGCCTTTCGGCATTGCCCAGATCGGCAAGGCATTCCGCAATGAAATCGTGGCCCGCCAGTTCATCTTCCGCATGCGCGAGTTCGAACAGATGGAAATGCAGTTCTTCGTGCGTCCCGGCACAGAGCTGGAATGGTTCAAGACTTGGAAAGCCACCCGTCTGAAATGGCACGAAGCACTCGGCTTCGGCGACGACCACTACCGCTACCACGACCACGAGAAGCTGGCCCACTATGCCAACGCCGCCACCGACATCGAATTCCTGATGCCCTTCGGCTTCAAGGAAGTGGAAGGCATCCACTCACGCACGGACTTCGACCTCTCGCAGCATGAGAAATTCAGCGGCAAGAGCATCAAGTATTTCGACCCGGAACTGAACGAGTCCTATACGCCCTACGTCATCGAGACGTCCATCGGTGTCGACCGTATGTTCCTCAGCGTGATGTGCGCTTCCTACCAGGAAGAAAAACTGGAAGGTGGCGAGACGCGCGTGGTGCTGAAGCTGCCTGCCGCCCTGGCACCCGTGAAACTGGCCGTGCTGCCGCTGGTGAAGAAAGACGGCCTGCCCGAAAAGGCACGCGACATCATGAACGAGCTGCGCTTCCACTTCAACTGCCAGTATGACGAAAAAGACTCTATCGGCAAACGTTACCGTCGGCAGGACGCCATCGGCACGCCCTATTGCATCACAGTCGACCATCAGACGCTGGAGGACAACTGCGTGACGCTGCGCAACCGCGACACGATGGAACAAGAACGTGTGCCCATTGCCGACCTCACCGGCATCATTGCCGACAAGGTGAGCATCACCAGCCTGCTGAAAAAATTGGTTTAATCCCTCCTTGGACAAAACGCTTATGAAACGAAGTTTTTACTTACTGCTCGGTGTGCTGCTGACGGGCATGGGAATGTTCACCGCCTGCGAAGAGACAACGGAATCCGACCCGTATGCCAACTGGCGCGTGCGAAACGAGCGATACCTCGACTCCATCGCCGACGTGGCACAGACCAACAGCACCGGCGAATGGAAAATCATCCGTGCCTATACGCAAGACTATGACAACGGAGGTTCTTCCAGCTCCATGCTCCCCTCACAAGGCGAGACGACTGACTACATCTATGTGAAAGTGATTCAGGATGCCCAGGCCTTGGCGCAGCAGGAACTGGCCCAGATGGGTGAAGACCCCACTCCGCAATGCCGCGGCGTGCTGTTCAGCGACTCTGTTTACGTGCATTATAAAGGTAGCCTCATCAACGGTACGGTCTTCGACGGCACATTCACCTCGGAATTGGACTATGAGACAGCCACGCCGACCAAGTTTGCTGCAAGATCTATGGTAAACGGTTTCACAACAGCTCTGCAAGCCATGTACGAAGGCGACCACCGTCTGCCAGACTGGCAATACAAAGGCGACCGCTGGGAAGTCTACATCCCCAGCGAACTGGCATACGGCACGAGTGACAACGGCGACATCCCCGGCTACTCCGTACTCATCTTCGACATAGCCCTCTGCAACGTCTGGGGCATCGATGAAACAGGTCCTACATGGAACTGATTCTTTCATGCGTTCACTGATTCTATCTATAAACGTGTCGGGGGCACATCTAAAAAGATGTGCCCCCGATAATTATTAGGATAATGGAAAAGGGAGATAGAGCATCCACCTCACACTACAAAGAAAAGGCTCAATCCATCCAATCGGGCTTCTTGCCGTCTTTCAAATAATAGTCATAAAATTCCATGACTCGCTTAGAGTAGTCCAAGCGATAGTCCCACTTCAGCAACTTATGACCCTGCCCCCGGTAGTTGAACATCCACACGGGCTTTTGCAGGCGGCGGAGTGCCATGAACAGCTCGATGCCCTGCTCCCACATCACGGCCTCATCCTTGTCATTGTGCATGATGAGCAGCGGGGTCTGTATGCGGGGTGCGTAGAAGAGAGCCGAGTTGCGGAAATAGGCCAGAGGCTTCTCCCACAGCGTGCCGCCTATACGGCTTTGAGTATGCTCATACTGGAACATGCGCGACTTGCCGCTTCCCCAGCGGATACCACCGTAGGCACTGGTCATGTTGGCCACGGGCGCGCCTGCCACGGCAGCCTTGAACAGGTCGGTCTGTGTGATGAGGTAGGCCGACTGGTAGCCACCCCAACTGTGGCCGTTCAGCCCGATGCGGTCCTTATCCACGTAGGGGCACTTGTCTATCAGTGTCTTCACACCGCTCACCACGGCGTCATAGGAGCTGCGTCCCGGCTCGCCCGGACGGAACACGATGTCGGGGACGAACACCAGGTAGCCGTTGCTGGTGCAGTAGGGCCAGTTGATGACTGTCCCAATAGGAGTTGGGATATTATAACGATTCAGGTTGTCACTCTTCTTCTCATAGTAATAAATCAGCATAGGATATTTCTTATTAGGATCAAAGTTCTCCGGCTTGCAGAGCAGTCCTTGCAAGGTGTCTTTGCTGAAGCTCTCCCAGCTCACCAGCTCGATGCTTCCCCAGAGGTAGTCTTTCTGGATGTCGTCCGACACGGAGATGCGCTCGATGTGTTTCATGTCGGCATCGGCCAGGTAGAGTTCCGGATACTCGGTAAAGCTCTCGCGGCGGAAGATGCAACGCGTCCCGTCTTCCGAGAAGGTCGGTTTGGAGTAGTAATGGTCGGTAAAGACCAGTTGGTGCAAGTTGCCTCCTTGCAGCTTGTAATAGCCGGCCTTCTTCGTGGTCAGCTGGAAGGCGTTCAGGTAAAACGTGCTGTCAAGGTTGTAATAGCGTTGCGACTCGGAATACTTGATGAGCCTGAAGCGTATCTTGTCTTTCCGTCCTTGCCCCTGCGTCAGACACACGGGCTGCTCTTTGCCCGCAGCGTCTATCTTCCACACGTCGTATTTACTGTTGATAAGGATAGAGTGGCCCTTGTCCGACCATCCGAAGCTGCCAAACGGCGTGGCGTGCATAGGCATGTCCAGCTCGTCGTTGTGGAACGTGTCATCAATGCTGGCCGTCAGGTTTCTCTTCTGCATGGTGTGCGTGTCCATGCTGAACCAGGCGCAAGAGTCAGGCTCAAACCACACGAGGTAGTTCTTGTCAGTGGAGATGGTGGGGTTGTAGTACTTGCCTTTCAATATCGGTTTACGCTCGCCAGTCTTCATGTCAATGAGATAGGAGTCGTATTGCGGGCCGGAGGCGATGCCTTCGAGTAGCAGGTAGGGTTTGTTGCTGAAGCCGATGGTCAGTTCTTCCGAAGTGCCCGAGGGAAATTGCAGGAAAGGAATCTCATCGGTGGTCAGTTGCGTATAGCTTTTCTTATTTAAGTCATAGGCGTAGAAGTCAGACGACGTCAGTGCCGGATTGCCTTTGCCCAGCAGGTCCAGCGGCTTGTCCCAACTCCAGATTTGCGGGCGGAACGGCAAGCGGGTGCTGTCTATGGGTTCGGCCTTTGTCTCTGCCTTTTCGGGCGCTGCTGCCAGCTTGCAATAGAGGCGCTTCCCGTCAGACGAAAAGGACAACTGCCCGTTTGTGATGACTTTCTGCTCCGGGAACGTCTTGGCAGAGACCGTCAGGGAATCTATCAACCGGCCCCGCTTCAAGTCATATACATAGATGGCATTCTTTTCCTGCTCCTTTGCGTTAAAGGATACCCATGCTGCCAGGTCGCTTTTGTGATAGGCTATCGTGCCAATGCGGTTGCTCCCGTTCACAGGCAACGGATAAGACTTGACGCCCTTGCGGTCATAAAGCGTCCATCCGTCCTGCTCCAGCAGCAGGTAGTCAGTCTCTGGCGAGTAGCGGTGGGACTTCACTTCGTCAAAGTAGACGGATTCTTTCCGTGCCGGGTCATAGAGAGTCAACCGGTAAGTAGACACCTGCTTTTTTGTGACGCTGTCTTTCTTCACGGGGTTCCGGCGGATGATTTGCACCTGTGCGCCTTTCTTTCCGAGAAAGGAAAGCGTAGAAGAAGTGTCAAACGTCTCCGATTTGCCGTCGGATAGGCTTCTCAACACGAAAGTATATTGCTTGGCTGGAGGTGTCTTTTGCTTGTAAAGGAAGTAGTGCGAATCAGGGCTGAACGAAGCACCTGTGCCATAGGGTATCGTGTCGGTGTGCCCGTTTCCATAGAGATATAGCACCCGGAGCGAGTCGTGATTGGCATGCCGATAGGTCACCCACTGCCCGTCGTTGGACATTTGTTGCTGGCTGAGGGTAAGCCATTTCTTGTACGCCTCTTCATCAAGAGGCTTCTTTTGTGCATAGCTTGCCCCCAATGAGAGCAAGCCTGCACAAAGACAGATGAATAGTTTTTTCATAGTTTACGTTTATTAAATAAGCCCTGTTTAATTGTTATGTCAGCGTTCATAGACAGGCAAGCTGGGATTGGCCGCAATCACCCTCGGAGGCAAGGGCAGCACCATGCGAGGATCGTCAGACGACATGGTAAATGTCTGCTCCTCTCCAACCCTGTGCACTATTTCCTTTACGAACTCTGACTCTTTGCTCAAGCGCTTCAAGTCGAAGAAACGATGGCTACCACGGAAAGCCAACTCGCGACGGCGCTCTTCCAGCACGGTAATCAACGCCGAGTGAGCATCCTTGTGTGGCAGGGGCTGGTTATTTTTGATACGTTTGTCACGCAGACGGTCGAGCAAGGCGTATGCTTTCTCCAGTCCATCAGACTGTGCGCCCGCCATATTGAGCCGCACATAGCATTCAGCCAACGTAAGCATCATTTCCTGATAGTTCAAGCCACCATTGATATCGCAGTATTCCACCCACACGGTTCTACCTTCAAACCAGAATGTCTGGCGGTTGTTCATGTAACGAAAGAAGTTATCGGCTGTAAACAAGTCACGACGTTGGTCAACAGCTCCCTCCGGCAAATCATGACTATACACTTCCACCAAGTCCTTGTTCACAAAGATAGTTCTGGAAAGATTTATCAAACCAGCATTCCTCGCCAACAAGATTTCGATATTACCTTCCTCCACTGTCGGGTAGGTTGTCTCGGTCACAGCATTATAGATACGCCCCATACCCCAACGATTTGCATCTGGGTTAATGATATACTCCGTCAAGTCTATGAGCGGGTCTTCACTGAGCATCACTTTCTCGGCATAGTCTCTGGCCTTTTCGTAATTTCCCATATAAAGATAAGTGCGTGCTGCCAAGGCATAGGCACAGCGTTTATTCGGGAAGTAATAACTTGTTACTTCATCGGGCAAGTTTGCTTCGGCATATTCCAAGTCACTGATGATTTGCTGGTACACCTCTGCCACGGTGTTACGATGATATTCCTGGTTAATAGCGTAAGATAGTAACAAAGGAACTCCCCAATCACTCTCAGCGGTGACCGGGTCATAAGCGGGTGCATACGCATTAACCAGTATCAAGTATTCGAAAGCACGGTTAAAACGAGCCTTGGCTATTAACTGCCTTTTCTGTTCATCGCTCCCATCCGGACAATCATTAACGCTGTTGATGACTACATTAAGCGTATAAATACGGTCGTAAGCATTCTCATACAACGCATCACCGGTACCCTCACTAAATATTGCCCCATGCTCAAAGGAGTAGAGATTCTTCTGGTAATCCAACTTCCTTGCATAGTCACAAAACTGCATAGTGTCTTCGCCCAACTCTATATCATCCGTAATATATATAGTATAAGTATTATCTATACTCATTGTGCTTGAATGATTCAACAAGCGTTCATAGTCCTCAAACTTCTCGGGAAGAGTCACACCCTTGGGCTTTATGTCGAGGTAATTGTCGCACGAAGCACACAGCAACAACCCTCCTAATGCCATAAATAAAGTATGTAATGTTTTCATCTCTGTTTATACTTAAGTGGTTAGAATGTACATGAAAGTCCTAAAGAATAAGTGGCAGGAGACTTCTGACCTCTGGAAGAAGAAAGTCCTCCACCCGTCCAAACCTCCGGATCCAAATCCTGGTCATTAGCCACCCACTTCCACACGTCGTCTATTTGCAGCGTTACAGTCACGTCTTGCAGGAACGTCTTTTTTAGAAGTGACTGAGGTAATGAGTAAGCCACATTTATCTGGTTCAGCTTGATAAAGTCGCCCGGTTGCATGTGTTTGTCGGCAGCCTTCCACAAGTTTTGAATATTAGAACTTGCTTGATTTAAGTATGCCGGAGCCTTCGACGGATCTTTTTCATCACCTGGCTTCTCCCAAAAGTTTCCGGTGAGCTTATCTTGATTCACGGAATAACCGGAGTTGATAAGATATTGACCATAAACACCACGCATGTCATGCCCACCATAATAGGTGAACAGCAAGGAGCAACTCAAATTCTTGTAACGGAACGTATTCGACAAGGAAGCTGCATAGGGAGGCGTGATGGTGCCGCAATAAACCAAGTCGTCCACAGTCAGGTCGGTAATGGATTTCACAATAGTGCCGTCTTTCTTATAGGCTTGTGGAGCACCCTTCTCGTCCAAACCTGCCCAACGTACACTGTACATACTGTTCATGGGTTTGCCTTCACGAGTCTGTGTTCCATTAATATAGTCTAATACACTGTTTGAATTAGACTCCAGTTCGGTTACCTTATTTTTGTTGTAACTGAAGGTTGCATCCGCTGACCACGTGAAGTCTCTCGTGGCAATGCATACGCCATGCAGGCTGACTTCGACACCTCTGTTATACATCTTACCATAATTAATCTGCAACTGAGTCCATCCCAATGTCGGGTCCAAAGTCTTCGTATGCAATAAGTCGCTGGTGTTCTTGTTATAAAACTCCACTGAACCGTTAAGACGATTTCCAAACAAATTGAAGTCTACACCAATATTGAACACGGCCGTCTTTTCCCAACGCAGACCGGGATTCTCCGGTGTTGAAATCGTGTATTGATAGTCGTTGATATCGGTATTAATGCCCGAGCTTGCTATGGTCAAGTATGGACCAGTATTCCTCGGAATATTACCATTGATACCATACGTCATGCGGAAAGACAGACGGTCAACCCAATTCTGGTTCTTCAGTAAGATGTATTGACCACCAACAGACCACAAGGGACGATATTGGTACTTGGGGTCGGAACCGAACAAGTTTGACTGGTCGATACGCATACTGGCCGTCACCGTGGCACGCTCGTCAAACGTATAGGAACCGTTGGCATAGAATGACACATAACGGTTTTCGTTGTAAGTGTATGCATCCCCAGAAGTGTACTGGAAATAACCCGCCAATGCTTCCGTATCTTCAATACGTGAGGCTAATGTCTTCTCATCAATGTTCTTGAACGTCATCATGTCATCATCCCAGCCTACCTTATTCATGGAAGTGGACTTACTTTTTGTGGCACGACGTTCGGCACCGGCTATCACAGCTATGCGGTGTTTATCGCCGAAGAGCTTATTGTAGTTACCCTGCACACGAAGGGTATAGGAATCGTTGTCCGAGCGCGTTTCGTCAACTTGGCCACCAGTAGGGATGTTATAGGTAATCTCGCCGTCGTCGCTCACTTGGGCTGCATCGTTTACCATCTTGCGCACACTGTGTGCGTCTTCATCATAGAGCTGCTTGGAGTAGTTCGTCCCGAAGTCTTGTGTGAAGATTAGGTTGAAATACAAATCCTTGTTCACGGTAAACCTCACGTTCGCATTGATATTGAAATAGTTGCTTCTAGTCTTGGAACGGCCGCGCGAAATCTCCTGCAACGGATAGTAGGTCTCGTCGTAAAGGCCCAGACCCACCAGACGGTCAATCTCTTCCTTCGATTTATAGCTCGCTGTGTACCAAGGAATCTCATTGCCTTCTTCATCGTAATACAACAAGTAGGAAGGTACGCTTCTTCCCGTCAAGTCAGCCAAACCGGAACGACCACTCTCCGTGTTGCTACGGTAGAAGCTACCCATAACCGTCAAGTCTGCGCTTATCCATTTATTGAACTTGAAGTTATTCTTAAGATTGATACCTATGCGGTCGTTGTCGGTAAATTTATCATAGGGAAGTTCCTTCATATAGTTTACAGACAGTGCATAGGTGTATTTCTCGCTACCACCAGAGATAGACAGGTTATGCTGGTGGGTGATGGCCGGCTTACGGACGAACTCCTTGACGGCTTGGTCATAGCGGTCACGGCTGCGATAAATATCCAACTGGCGCTCCAGTTCCTCGTCGGATATTTCACCGTCACGATTGGCAAACAGCAAGGAGCGCACTTCGTTCATATAATAACGGGAATCGGACACAGTGCCGGGATTGATATTGAACAGCTTCTGCTGGAAATCTACAAACTCAGCACTGCTCATCAGATTCAGGTAGTCCACGTCATAGAGCGGGGTAAACTTCAAGCTACCGTTGTAGCGCACCCGCGTTTTGCCAGCCTCACCCGAACGCGTGGTGATGACCACAACGCCATTGGCTGCCCGTGCACCATAGATGGAAGCTGCAGCCGCATCCTTCAACACGGTGACATTGACCACTTCAGAGGGATGGATAGCAGCCAACGTGCCTTCATAAGGCACTCCGTCGACCACATAGAGCGGGGTCGTTACGCCATCCAATGTAGAAACGCCACGAATCTGAAGCCCGCGATAGTTCGTCATACCAGCTACCGTACCTTCCAAGCGATCCATGAGGGAAGTTTGCAACTTCCGATTGATTTCTTCCGAACTAACAGTGGCAAATGAACCCGTCGCACGCTCTTTTGACAATGTCTGGTAACCGGTCACAATGACTTCATCAAGTTGTTGTTTGTCTTCTTCCATCACTACATGAAGTGGACGCCCCTCATGCACAGTGACAAGCTGGGGTTTCATGCCGATAAAGGCTACTTCCAACTGCGTCACACCCTCCGGCACAGTGAGGATAAAATTACCATCCATGTCAGCTACGGTGGCTTGTTTACCTCCATCTTTAGGATTTCGAATCGTTGCGCCTGTCAAAGGATTGCCTTGCTCATCGACCACCGTACCACGAACGGTGATTTTCCGTTCTTGCTGCACGGCCTGCACGGCGGAATCTTCTTTGGAACGAATCAGCACATGTCCATCCGACAATTCATAAGTCAAGCCAGCTTGAGCGCATAAGCTATCCAGTGCTTCCTCCAAGGTTGCCCCTTCCAAGTCAAGATCAAGCATCAGACCCTTCACGGCTTCCTCCTGATACATGAGGAACACACCGCTTTGGCGCTTGATCTGTTCCAACGCTTCTTTTACTGAAATGTTTTTCTTGGTAATCGATATAGACACGCCGCTGACGTCTTGCCCAAAAGAATATGCTCCAACAGGACTGCAAGCCAATACACAAGCAAGCAGAGGCATCACGGCCTTCTGTCGTCCGAAGCCTACCGGACACAGCCTCTTCTTTCTCTCATTCTTTCTCATATATTTAATTTTATTACAGTTAAGCTTCATTTCCTTTTTTCAATCAGGACTCTGCCATTCTTCTTAGAAAAACAGACATCCGACACTTTCTGAATCATCTCCAGCGCATAGCCCAACGACTCCTTGCGCAGGATGGTGCCCGTGAAACGGATGTGCTTCAGGTCGGCTGAGGCATAATCCATGTCGACATTGTACCAGCGTTCCAACTGACGGACTATCTCATCCAACGGCGTGTCGTCAAATTCAAAGACGCCCCGTGTCCAGGCTGTCGCCCGACGTGCATCGACTTCGTGCACGTCATACGTGCCGACCGCCTCCGTCAGTTGTTCGCCCGGGAGCAGACGACGGTCACCGCCCGCTCCGTCCACCTGCACGCGCCCCTCGGCCAGCGTCACTTGCAACGGCTGCCCTGCATAGGCTCGGACGTCGAACTTCGTTCCCAGCACCCGGACGACATTACCTGCGGCATGGACTTCAAAAGGTTTCCGGTCGTGCGCCACCTCGAAATAGGCTTCGCCCTCCAGGCTAACCACACGAAGCGAATCAAACGGATAGGAGAAGCGAAGAGTGGAGCAGGCATTGAGCCAGACTTTCGTCCCGTCGGCCAGCACCAGCGAATATTCCCCTCCGCGCGGCACATGGACCTCATTGCTGCGTTTGTCACGGGACGAAGACAGGTCTTTGAGCCACCGATAGTCAGAGGTGTGCGAGGCTGGAGCTTTCGGGTCGAGCCAGACAAACGTGGAATCGGTCTGCGACCACACCTGTCCCTGCCCGGACACAAACAGGGCTTCCCGGTGTCCGTGATTGGGAAACAATTCGGCCAACGACGTGCCGGAAGTCTCCGGCGCGGCATCCCAACGCACAGACCACAGGCACACGCACCCGACCAGCACGGCGGCTACAGCCCAGCGGGTCAACGGATGGCGCAAATAGCGGCGGAAGAGACGCCTGCGCCTGCAAGCATCCCACGCCTTATCAGGCTCAAGCTGCCCAAGCGCTTCGAACTGGACCTCCTGCTTGCATATACGCAGGAAGGACACAAACAGCTCGCGGTTGGCTTCAGAAGCCTCAAGCCAGGCCCGAAGCTCTTCACGGTCGGAAGCCGACAGCCGGCCATACTTATACTTTATAAATAATGTGTAGATGCGTTTTTCCTCCATAGGGTTTCCAATGTTCTTTTACCCTATGACAACGCGATTACAGAAATGGGTGACAGAGAGAGAAGAAAATTCTCAAAAAACAAATAAATATTATCCCCAGAAGCAACTGCATCCGCAGGAATTTCAAGGCACGCGCCAGATAAGTCTTCACCGTATTGACCGAAATGCCCATCTCCTGAGCGACTTTCTTGTAGGTCTTTCCTTCAAAGACGATGCCCCGCAACACACGGACCTCCTGGGGAGAAAGACGCCGGAAGGCTTCGTGCAGATGGCGGTGGTGCTCACGGACATCATCTTCCGTACATTCTTCCGGCAGGGAAAGGGAACGTTCCTCCAGCTCCTCAAACAAATATGTCCGCTGCTTCTTCAGATAGTTGAACGAAAGATTGCGCACGGCATTAAACAAGTAGGATTTCAAGTTCGTGTCGACTGTGCGATAAAAGCCTTTCTCCCAGAAACGCACGAAGAAGTCCTGAACGATGTCCTCCGAATCTTCAGGCGACTCCGTAATCTGCACGGAATACAGGCACAAGGGCACGTAATAGTGCTCAAACAGGCACTTGAAAGCTGCCTCATCGCCAGCCTTCAACCGTCCGAACATCATCGCGTCAAACCCTGAATCTTTCATATCATCTGTTTTTATGCAAAAATACGAAATCATTTTGGCCTAACCGGAATAATAAGTGATGAATTTGACCCCCTTAAGGGCGTCCGACCACGGAGTCTAGTCGGCTCTCGCCCGGACTAGACTCCGTGGTCGGGCGGACTAGACTCCGCTCCCGGCTACCCTTAACAAGGTTCAAAAGCCGAATTTATTGCCAATGCCTGCGACATGCATTTCCGAATAATCGCTATCTTTGTTCGAACTAGAACATGAACCTATGCGAATCAGGCTAAGACACATCATCAGCGCTTTGCTCCTCCTGGCCGCGCTCGGCAGCGCAGCACAGGACGCAGAACGCGAAGCCCGCAAGCAAGCAGAGCTGCTCACACACGACCCTGAAAATACGGAAGCCCTGACCAGCCTGATGTTTCATCACCTGCATAAGGCCGACTACCGCAAGGCCATCGACTACGGCGAGCGGCTGCTGGACATAGGCTACGCCCGGCAGGACTACCGCCGCAGCGTGCTCTATGCCCACATCGGACTGGGACAGGCTTATACCATGCTGGGGGACTCCATAACGGCCTACAACCACCTGGGGCAAGCACGCATCAACGGCGAAAATGCGCGGAACGATTCGGCCCTCTGCTCCGTGTATAACGGACTGGGACTGTATGCCTACAACCTGGAAAATGACCCCTACTCGGCCCTGCACTACTTCTTCCTGGGGCTGGACGCGGCCCAGCGCAGCAAGTACGAACGGCTCCGAGGCATCCTGCTGGCCAACATCGCCAACGTCTACTATATCCAGCGCGACACGGTCGGCTTGAAGTATTCGCTCCAGACCTACGAGCTGGGGCATCAGCAAAGTTCTCCCTACCTTATTTATATAGGCGCATTGACCTCTGCCTACATGTATTTCCCCTCCCCATCCGTCGCGGAAGACGCTGAAAAGAAGTATGTCAACTCGCCCCTGACCGACGAAAAGAAGCACGTGCTCTTCCAAAACCTGGAACATTGCATGACGGACCAGGGCATCTACCGGGACAAACTGCTGACCAAGGAAAAAGTGGCCGACCTGCTGGGCACGAACCGCACCTACCTCTCCCAAGTCATCAACGAGCAGACGGGCCAGACATTCACCCAGTACGTCAACCGCTACCGGCTCGACGAGGCCATCCGCCTGCTGGGCGACCCGCAAGCCGACATCACGCTCAAGGGCATCGCCTCCGACGTCGGGTTCAGCTCCATGACCACCTTCTACAAAGTGTTTCAGACCAACGTCGGCATGTCGCCCAAGGAATACCGGGAGAAGGCGCTCCATCTCTCTTCCGGCACAGACGAGGCCGATTGACTTCCTCCCCCACACACAGCAACTGCACGGACGACAGCCGCACGGGAACAAACCTGTAACCATGCGGCTGCATTTCTGTAGTTGACCGGCTACAAACTTGTAGTTGACCGGCTGCAAACTTGTAGTTGCGCGGCTACAAATTTGCAGCCGTACGGATACAGGCTTGTAACTGACGGATACGGACACCCACTTGTGCAAGTACAGGCATGTAGTCCGGCAACTACAGCTGCGCAGCCGTACAGGTACGTCCTGGCACATACATGGATACACACATGCAGCCGTACGGCTACAGGCCGTCACCCGCTCGGATACCCGTCCGGCAGCTGCCCATCAGAGGGGGCGGAAGCCGGGCAGTTTAACAGTTTTTTATCCAATAGCGTCAATTGCCGTTATTGAAAGAGGCATTTTAATACAACCTATAACTTTTTTCCATTCTTTTGTGACAAAATCAAAGCGGTTCAGACCTGCCCCTTGAGAGAAAAAGACATGACACACTAACTTTTAATATTATAGAGCAATGAGAAAAGAAAGACCTACCGAACCTTGCAGACGGCGGACCGGCATGCTCCGCTTCCTCCTGCTCCTCCTTGTGGGATGGTTGGCATGGAGTCCATCGTACGCCCAATCCGAACGCACCATCAACGGCATTGTGAAAGACGAATTTGGCACCGGCCTGCCCGGGGCACACATCGTGCTGCTGGAGGGCACGAAAACCAATGCCCAGTATGGCACTCCGACAGACATTAACGGAAAATTCAGCCTGAAACTGCCTTCATCGGCCAAGGCCATCAAGGTGAGTTACATCGGCTATGAGGACCGGACCATCACCCTCGACGAACGGACGACGTATGAAATCAGCCTTACGCCCTCGTCCGAAAGCCTCGAAGAGGTGGTCGTCACGGGTGCTTTCACACGCAAGGCAAACACGTTTACCGGAGCTGTCACGACGGTGAAGGGAGACGAACTGATGCGCGTGGGCAACCAGAACGTGCTCCAGAGCCTGGCCACGATTGACCCCTCCTTCATGCAGATAGAGAACCTGTCGGCCGGTTCGAACCCGAACGCGATGCCCGACTTCCAGATGCGCGGCTCGTCGACCATCTCCAACGTGCAGAGCGAGTATGCGTCCAACGCCAACCAGCCGCTCTTCATCCTCGACGGCTTCGAGACGACGCTGACCCGCATCATGGACCTGGACATGAACCAGGTGGAAAGCGTCACGACGCTGAAGGACGCGACGGCCAAGGCCATCTACGGCTCGAAGGGCGCCAACGGCGTGGTGGTCATCGAGACCAAGCGGCCCGAAGCCGGCACGATGCGCATCACCTACACCGGCGACCTCAACATCGAAGCCCCCGACCTGAGCAGCTACGACCTCTGCAATGCAGCTGAAAAGCTGGAAGTGGAGCGTCTGGCAGGACTTTATTCGTCGGACAACGCGCTCACGCAAATCTCGCTCGACGAGACTTACACGAACAAGCTCCGCGAGGTATTGGCCGGTGTGAACACCGACTGGCTGTCGCAACCCATCCGCACCGGCGTCGGCCAGAAACATTCGCTCTACCTGGAAGGCGGCGACCAGGCAATGGTCTACGGCGTCAACCTGTCATTCAACAACATCGAAGGCGCGATGAAAGGTTCGACCCGCAACACCTTCTCCGGCGGCATCACGCTGTCCTACCGCGTGAAAGACCTCATCTTCCGCAACCAGCTGACCATCGACTACAACAGCAGCGACGAGTCACCCTACGGCAGCTTCTCCGACTACGCCCAGATGAACCCTTACAGTCGCTTGTATGACGAGAACGGAAGCCTGATACAAAGCTATACGTACACGAACAACTCAGGGGAGACAAGCGACTATTCCAACCCCATCTACAACACGACGCTCAACACCATCGACAACACCACGTACACGAACATCACGAACAACTTCTACCTGGAATGGCAGATTAAGCCGAACCTGCGCTTCACCGGTCGCCTGGGATTCGTCCGCCAGACCAACACGGCCGACCAGTTCAAGCCGGCCAACCACACGGACTTCATCAACGAGACGGACGAGTTTGCCAAAGGTTCTTACTACAAGCTCAATGGCACATCGACCAATATCAACGCCGACGCCAACCTCAGTTACTCCGTGCAGCTGGACAAGCACCTCATCTTCCTGAACGGACAGTTGAACATGAGCGACGTCAGCTACGAATCAGCAGCCATGACAGCCGAAGGTTTCCCCAATGACCAGATGAACGACATCACGTTCGCCGTGCAGTATGCCGAGAATGAAAGCCCGACGGGCGAAGAGAACGTGTCGCGCAGTTGCGGCGGACTCATCTCGCTGAACTACTCCTTTGACGAACGCTACCTGTTCGATGCCAACTACCGCCTGACGGGGTCGTCCGAAACGGGAGCCAACAACCGCTGGGGCTCGTTCTGGTCGGTCGGCGGCGGATGGAACATCCACAACGAGCCTTTCCTCCGCGGCAACAGCGTGCTCAACCGCCTGAAACTGCGTGCCTCCTTCGGCTACACCGGAAGCCAGGGCTTCAGCTCCTATAACGCCATCACGACTTTCCGCTACTACAATGATGATTCCTACAACGGCTACATCGGTTCGTATGCCTACGCGCTGTCCAACCCCGACTTGCGCTGGCAGGAGACCTACGACACGAACTTCGGTCTGGACTTCGAACTGTTCGGCAGCCGCCTGACAGGACGTGTAGACTACTATATTTCAGACACGAAAGGCATGATTACAGATGTGACTGTGCCTGCCACGACAGACTTCTCGACCTACGTGGCCAACTTGGGAGAGACAGAAAACAAAGGTGTGGAAGCCTACCTGAACTATCGCGTATATGAGAATCTGCAAAAAGGCAACTACATCAACGTCTATGTCAATGCAGCCCACAACAAGAACACCCTGAAGAGCATCTCCAACAGCCTCCGTGCCCGGAACGACGAGCAAGATGCCAACATGATGGAAGAAGGCATCACCACGCCCTCCGTGAAGTATTACGAAGGTTGCTCCATGACGGCCATCTGGGCAGTCAAGTCGTTGGGCATCGACCCGCAGACAGGACAGGAAATCTTTGTGAAAAAAGACGGCACCATCACTTATGAGTATGACACGGCCGACCAGGTAGTCTGCGGTGACACACAGCCCAAAGTGAACGGAAACGTCGGCTTCAACGGAGAAATCAACGGCATCGGCTTCTCGGCAACCTGCGGTTTCCGTCTTGGCGGCCAAATCTACAACTCCACGCTGGTGGACAAGGTGGAGAATGCAGCCTTGGAATACAATGTTGACCGCCGCGTGTTCACCGACCGTTAGCAAAAAGCCGGCGACGTGTCGCTCTACAAAGCTATCACGGACCAGACGACCACCTACCCGACATCGCGCTTCGTGGAGGACTACAACACCTTCACCCTCTCCTCACTGAGCGTCTACTATGACTTCAAGAACTGCAAGTTCATGAAGCGCAACAAGTTCTTGGAACGCTTGAAAGTAACAGCCTACACGAACGACCTGTTTGTATTCTCATCCGTGAAGACTGAGCGAGGCACAGACTATCCCTACGCCCGCACCTTCTCACTCTCCGTACAAGCAACTTTCTAATCCTAATCAAGACATCTCATTATAATACCCTCCCGCCGACACCATATCCTATGAGAAAAAACTCCACTGGGTGGTCGACTTCGACCCGGGACAATACCGCTTCTACTTCATGACCGAAGACTCCGTGCGAGGCCTCAAAGCCTACTTCCAGATGTCCAATTACGGCATTATCTACACCGAAGGCACTTTCGACGGTCTGTATTTGCTCACCGAATACGACGGAGAGACCGACATCGACGTGTACACTTCCGAATTAATGCTCATCTACACGGGCGATTCTGTCGTGCATCGTTACTACAGCCAGACCACAGGGCAGACCATCCCGGGAAAACCCCGCTTCATCCACGGAAGCCACACAGGAAGCACCTCGCGCGACGGATACTTGGTGGCCACCGACCAGACCATGCTGCGCCTGAACAGCGTAGGCCTGACGACCATGGACACTTGGGAGGAAATGTTCTACACCGTGCCCGACGTATTCGACCCTCAAGAATGCTATTTCACCAACAATGCCGACTTCCTGATAAACGACGGCCAGCTACATGTGCTCTACACCGACCAGACCAATGACCGTAAATTCTCTACCGCCATCTCAGGCGACTACGACCTGGCGCCGTTCCTGGCCCACGAGACACGCAGTTCCTACGGAGCCGTGGAAGGAGCCATAGACGCAGACCAGATAGTCTATGACCTTGAAAGCCACAGTTTCCGCCCCTACTACTCCGCTGGCAGCTCGCTGAGCAGCTTCCGCAGCACCAGCGGCGACGCCTACATCGATGCAAACGACATGCCCACAGACCCGATAGCCATCTTCAACGGCTACAACGAACGCACTTACTGCATCACAGAGGAAGAAGGGGTCTACTATCTCTATCGGTTCAACTTCTACAACGTGGTGGACGACGGCGACCTCTCAGCTGACGGAGCCCGTTCGAAAATAGACCTCTCCGGATGCACCGGCATCGCAGAAGCCACCCTCTTCGCCGCCAACAACTACGGGCATGCATTCTACTACGCCACCCCCGATGCAGTCCATTCCTTCAGTCCCTCCAGCGGTGCCACGACGTCCAACACCCTCTATACTTGCGAGCCGGGCGAAGAAGTGACAGCCCTCTACACCTGGAACAGTGGCGGATGGCCCACTGCGGGTATCATCCTCTGGATTGCCACCTGGGACGAAAACGCGCAAGAAGGAAAGCTCATCGAATTCGAAATTGACGCGAACTACGGCACGGCAAACTGGAGTTTCGGCCCCAGCATGGCTCCAGACCATACAAACCCGTATATCACCACCGGCTATGGCAAAATCGTGAGCATGACTTGCGTGGATGCCGAGTGACAACGACAATCTTAAACATCATACCAATACCATCACAATGAAAACAAACACCTTGCTCCTGACCATTGCCTCACTGCTGACCACCATGTTCACAGCATGCGACCAGAAACCGTCAGACACGTATGTCCTCCGCGGCACTATCCAAGGTCTGCCCGACGGCACGCACATCCAGCTCGTCCCCGTCAGCCACGAACATTCGAAACCTATCGCCGACACGACTGTCGTCGGCGGACAGTTCACATTCACCGGCAACGCTGACGAGCCTCTCGCCATGCTCTTGGTCGTGAAAGATGCCTACGGCTCACGCCGCCTGATGCTGGAAAACGCCTCCATCGACGTGTCCGGCTCCGTGACGGCTGACTCCGTCAACGGCATGCCAAACTATGACTTAGAAAAACTCACCGTCACCGGCTCGCCGCTCAGTACCCGCTATGACTCATTGATGAGCGTACACCAAAGCATGGACTCCCTCTATCAGGCCAATGCACGCAACTACAAAGACGCACCCCGAGAGGTACGGGGAAAAAGTGGATGCCGCCTTCTTCCACACTGTCGACTCGGTCTACCACGCAGCCATCATGCGTGAGAAAGACTCCTTCTGGGGACCGCTGCTGCTGGTTTCACTAACCTCCTACCTGACCGACGACCAGAAACCTTGGTACGAAGCCTTCTCCGATGAGGCTAAGGCATCGCGCTACGGACTGATGGTGAAAGAAGAACTCTATCCCGCCGGAATGATCGGCTCAAAAGTGCCGGAGTTTACGGTGAAAGGCGCCGACGGACAAGAAGTGACCCTGGCTTCCCTGCGCGAGGGCAAGAAATACGTGCTCATCGACTTTTGGGCTTCCTGGTGTGGCCCGTGCCGCAGGGAAATCCCCAATCTAAAGGCACTCTACAAGCAGTATGCCGACCGCGGCTTCGACATCGTGAGCATCTCCATCGACAAGAAGAAGACAGATTGGGAGAAGGCACTCGAAGAGGAACAGCTCCCGTGGAACAACTATCTTGACGAAACGGGCGTCGCAAGCCTCTATCATGTGAAAGCCATCCCCGCGATGTATCTCATTGATGCCGAGGGCGTGATGGTGGGTGAGAACCTGCGCGGCGAAGCATTGGCCGACAAGCTGGCCGAACTACTCCGGTAAACACTGCCACCCATCTCCGTACACACCATCCGGTATATGCCCGGCACACCTGCTCCCGACAGCTCGTGTGCCGGGCTTTCTGCTGTACAGTCTTTTCGCAATGCCCGTCCCGGCACCACACACGGTGCTTTCACCGGACACAAAGCCTGTCCATGCCTGAAACGGCCCTCAGCAAAAGGCCAGTAAACATCTATCAAACAACCATTTACAAACATACATTCTCAGCCTTGACAGAAGCCGCGAGCGGAATAGACTCCGTCCGCGCCCGCCTTCCTTTCCGTGCTCGCCTACCCTCCTTTCCGTGCATGAGCAGAATAGAGGGGAAGCAACCGCCGACTCCATCTCAAGACCTGTCAGGCTGGGGACAGTCCTCGATTTGTAACCAATATTTTACGCACAGCCCACCTGCCCCGAAGGACAAAGCCGCTTGAAGAGACGTCCGATGAAGGTTTTACCCGCCTGAACGCTACGAATCACAAAACTATTCTCTATCTTTGCCTCCAACATTATTCACAAATCAAATGCACGTAAGACAACAATGGAAAACAAAAAAGGCCTCATCGTAACACTCATCATTGTACTTGTCATCGGACTCGGCGCCGTGTCCTTCCTGCTTTTCCGCAGCCACACGGCCAATCAGGAGATGCAACAACTCTTCGAAGTGGAAAAGGAAGAACTGGAAAACGAATACTCCAGCTTCGCAACCCAGTATGACGAGCTGCAAATCAAAATCAACAATGACTCCCTCTACGAAAAACTGGAACAGGAGAAGCTGCGCACACAACGCCTGCTCGAAGAGTTGCGCCAAGTGAAGTCGACCAACGCGGCCGAAATCATGCGCCTGCGCAAGGAGCTGAAGACCGTCCGCGCCGTCATGCGCACCTACATCATCCAAATCGACTCGCTGAACCGTGTCAACCAACAGCTGGCCTCGGAAAACCAGACGGTGAAAAAGAAATACTCCGAAGCCACCCAACAAATCAGCAGCCTGAGCGAAGAGAAGAAGTCGCTGAACGAGAAAGTGACCCTGGCTTCCCAGCTTGATGCTACCCACATCACCATCACGCCCACCAACAAACGGGGCAAGAAGACCACACGCATCAAACGTATCACGCGCTTCGACATCGGATTCACCATCGTGAAGAACATCACGGCACAGACCGGCCAACGCGCTATCTACGTCCGCATCACGAAGCCCAACCAAGAAGTGCTCACCAAGAGCGCGTCCAACACCTTCCCCTATGAAGACCGCAACATCGCCTACTCCATCAAGAAATACATCGAATACACGGGCGAAGAACAAAACGTCATGGTCTACTGGGACGTAGAGGAATTCCTCCAAGCCGGCACCTACCGGGTCGACATCTTCGCCGATGGCAACCTCATCGGCTCACAGTCATTCGAACTCGACTGAGAGTAGGCCTTTTTAACCCTGATAACGTTATTATTTCCTAAAATGCCATTGCTTTTCAGGCAATGGCATTTTACTTTGCATAGACACTGTCCTTCCTCCAGAAGGGCCATCAAAACGTTTAATCCACTATCGGAATTATGAAAACTCTAATCGGCATCCTCCTGCTGTGCGCCCTCGGAAGCACGACGGCCCGCAGCCAAACAGTCCTCACGCTGGACAGTTGCCGTACAATGGCATTGCGCAACAATAAGGAGCTACGCATCGCACGCGAAAAGACGAAGGCTGCCCGCTATGAACGCAAAGCCGCCTTCACAAACTATCTGCCCAAGCTGTCGGCAACAGGCGCCTACCTGCACAACAACAAGGAAATCTCCCTCCTGAGCAACGAGCAGCAGACAACCATCAGCAACATGGGGACATCACTCGCGACAGCCCTTCCACCCCTGCAAAGCCTGGGAGTCGACCAGCTCCTCAACTCCCTGGGAGGCGCATTGGTGAACGACCTGCGCACAGACACGAGAAATGTCTATGCGGGAGCTGTCACCCTGACACAACCCATCTTCATGGGCGGCAAAATCCGCGCATACAACCAAATCACCCGTTTCACAGAAAGGCTCTCGCAAGCGCAGGAAAACGCAAGCACGCAGGAAACCATCCTCAGCACGGACGAAGCCTATTGGCAGGTAGTGTCGCTGGCCAACAAAAAACGGCTGGCCGAAAGCTTTCTTTCTTTGGTGAAAAAGCTGGACAGCGACGTGGAGAAAATGATACGCGAAGGCGTGGCCACGAAGGCAGACGGACTGTCGGTCAAAGTGAAGGTCAACGAAGCCGAAATGACACTTACCAAAGTCAATGACGGACTGTCTTTGGCCCGTATGCTGCTGTGTCAGCGATGCGGCATACCGCTCGACACACCCATCCGGCTTGCAGACGAAGAACTGGACGACCTCACCCTGCCCCCCAACAGCACGACAGCCAACGTGGAAACGGCACTGGCCAACCGTCCGGAAATCATCAGCCTGGAGCTGGCCAATAAAATCTACCACCAGAAAGTGAACCTTGTCCGCTCTGAATTTTTGCCCTCCGTGGCCCTCACGGGCAACTATCTCATCACCAACCCTTCGGTGTTCAACAGTTTCGAAAACAAGTTCCGCGGCATGTGGAACGTAGGAGTCATGGTGAGCATCCCTCTATTCCACTGGGGCGAAGGAGTCTACAAAGTGAAGTCGGCACGAGCACAGGCCGACGCGGCCCGTTATCAACTGGACAACGCCAAAGAGCAGATAGAGCTTCAAGTGAACCAGTGTGCCTACAAGGTCAATGAAGCAGCACACAAGCTGAGCATGGCACAAAAAAACATGGAAAAAGCAGAAGAAAACCTGCGCTATGCCAACTTAGGTTTCCGCGAAGGGGTTATCCCCACCAGCAATGTATTGGAAGCGCAAACCGCCTGGCTGTCGGCACAATCGGAAAAGATAGATGCCCAGATAGACGTGAAACTGACCGATGTCTATCTCAAAAAGGCTATCGGCCAGCTTTCAGCCGGACTTTAAACAACCCACAGTAATACCATCATCAACCCTCAAACATATACAAGACTATGCTTACAGAGAAACAACAAAACAAAAACATCATACTGGCACTTATCACGCTGGTGATCGTCATCGGCATCGTAGCCCTTATCGGCTATCTCACACTAGGCAAATCGCCGGAATACATACAAGGCCAAGCAGAAGCGGATGAGTATCGCGTGTCCAGCAAAGTGCCGGGCAGAATCCTGGAACTCCGTGTCAAAGAAGGCCAACGCATCCATCGGGGAGACACCTTGGCCCTGCTCGAAGCTCCCGACGTAATGGCCAAGCTGGAACAGGCTGAGGCTGTCCAGGCAGCCGCCCAAGCACAGCACCAGAAAGCCGAACACGGCACACGCGCCGAACAGCTTCAAGCCGCTTTCGAGCTCTGGCAAAAGGCCAAAGCCGGACTGGAGATCGCAGAAAAGTCATATAACCGTGTCAACCGCCTGTTTGAAGAAGGTGTGATGTCGGCACAAAAGCGCGACGAAGCCTTTGCCAACTATCAGGCGATGGCCGCTACAGAAAAGGCTGCCCATGCCCAATATGACATGGCCCGCAACGGAGCACAACGCGAAGACAAAGAGATGGCAGCCGCACTGGTCAACCAGGCCAAGGGCGCCGTGGCAGAGGTAACCTCTTACATCGACGAGACGGTCCTCATCGCCCAAGCCGACGGTGAGGTGACCGAAATCTTCCCGAAGGTCGGCGAGCTGGTAGGCACGGGCGCACCCATCATGAACATTACCCTGCTTGATGCCGTATGGGCCACGTTCAACGTGCGTGAAGACTTGCTGAAAGACTTCCAAGTGGGCAAAGAAATAGATGCCTATGTCCCCGCACTGGACCAGAACGTGCATCTGAAAGTCTATTATCTGAAAGACCTGGGAAGCTACGCTGCCTGGAAAGCCACCAAAGCCACAGGCCAGTTTGACCTGAAAACATTCGAGGTGCGTGCCGAGCCTGCCCACCCACTCCCCGGACTACGTCCCGGCATGAGCATCATCGTACAGGAAAACAAGCAGTAACCCCATGTCACCCTTAAACCCATACAGATTATGCGAACGGTCCTACATCGTATAGCGATGCTCACCATGCGTGAGGGCAGGCGAATGTGTTCACGCCCGCTCTATGTCTTCTGCATGGTGATTGCACCACTGTTCTGCTACATCTTCTTCACGACCCTGATGGCCGACGGGCTTCCTACCAATCTGCCCGTGGGCGCTGTCGACCAAGACAACACTTCGACAACACGCGCACTCCTGCGCAATCTGGATGCGTTCCAACAGACACACATCACGGCACACTACAAGGATGTGACCGAAGCACGGCGGGCCATGCAGCGGGGCGACATCTACGCCTTCTACTACATCCCGCAGGGTACGACGGCCGACGCCATCGCCGGGAGGCAACCGCGCGTGTCATTCTACACAAACGGCTCCTATCTCATCGCCGGCTCCCTGCTCTACAAGGACCTGCTCACCATGACCGTCCTGGCCAACGCTTCGATAGGCCAACAGACACTATTGGCGCGAGGAGCTACAGAGCAACAGGCCCTGGGATTCCTCCAACCTATCCTCATCGACACACACCCGCTGCACAACCCTTGGTTGAACTATTCCGTCTACTTGAGCAATACGCTCATACCGGGCATATTGATGCTGCTCATCTTTCTGGTGACGGTCTATGCCATCGGGTCGGAAGTGAAGGAAGGCACGGCGCAAACCTGGCTACGCACTGCCGGCGGCAACCTGCCGTTGGCCCTGGCCGGAAAGTTACTGCCCCACACGATTGTGTTCTTTATCATGGCTGCCGGATACAACGTATATCTCTATCTCATCTTAGGCTATCCGTGCAATAGCGGCATTATCCCCATGCTTCTGGCCTCTTTCCTCATGGTACTGGCCTCACAGTCATTCGGCATATTTCTCTATGGACTGCTGCCGTCCCTGCGCTTTGCCCTGAGCGCGGCATCCCTGTGGGGAGTCATCTCCTTCTCCATTTCAGGCTTCAGTTTCCCTGTCATGGCCATGCACCCGACGCTCCAGGCCCTGAGCGTCCTCTTCCCGTTGAGGCATTATTTCCTTATCTATGTGGACCAGGCGCTCAACGGCTATCCCATGCTCTACAGCTGGGAGGCCTATTTCGCCCTGCTTGTCTTCGCCCTGTTGCCGCTATTCATCCTGAAACGGCTGCACAAGGCCCTGCTCCATTACCGCTATATTCCCTAAACTAACGAAAGAACATCATGAAACTTATAAACCTACGAAGCACACTGCATGAAGGACTGTCAGACATATTCCATGTGTGGAGCATGGAGATGCGCAATGTCTTTCGCGACGCCGGCGTGCTCATCTTCTTCATTCTCGTCCCGCTGGGCTACCCGCTCATATATGCTTTCATCTATACAAATGAAACAGTGCGTGAAGTGCCGGTCGTGGCTGTCGACGAATCTCACTCGGCCACCTCGCGTGAGTTCCTACGCAGAGTGGACGGAGCAGCCGACGTGCACATCGTGGCGTGGGCGGCCGACGTGGAAGAAGCCAAAAGCATCATGAGGGAAAAGGGAGCATACGGCACCATCTATGTCCCTGAAGAATTCAACGACCGCCTGGCCCACGGCGAACAAGCCACGGTCTCCATCTTCTGCGACATGAGCGGACTGCTCTACTACAAGGCCTTGCTAAGCACGTGCACAGAAGTGTCGCTCGACATGAACCGCAGCATCCAAGTGGAACGTCTGGGAGGAGCCACACCGCGCCAGAGCGAAGTCTCGACTCGCCCCATCGAGTATGAATACGTCACGCTCTTCAATCCTCAAAACGGCTTTGCTTCGTTTCTCATCCCGGCCGTGCTGATGCTCATCATCCAGCAGACCCTACTGCTCGGCGTGGGCATGTCCGTGGGCACCTTCCGGGAAAAGAACCGTTTCCTCGAACTGTCGTCCATCGACGAACATCATCACGGGACTTTCCGCATCGTGATTGGCAAGTCGCTTGCATACTTGATGATCTATATGCTGATGGGGACCTATATCGCCTGCTTCGTGCCCCACCTGTTCAGCCTGGTGCAACTGGCTGACAGCTGGACATTGGCATCCTTCATGCTGCCCTACCTGCTGGCCTGCATCTTCTTCGCGATGACCGCCTCGGCCGTCGTCCGCAACCGCGAGACGTGCATGCTGCTATTTGTCTTCACCTCCCTGCCGTTGCTGTTCATCAGCGGCATATCCTGGCCCGGAGCTTCCGTGCCGACCTTTTGGAAAGTGCTCTCATGGGTGTTCCCCTCGACATTCGGCATCAACGGCTTCGTACATATCAATACGATGGGGGCTGCCCTGACCGACGTCTCCAGCGAAATCCGGGCTTTATGGATTCAGACGGGCTTCTATTTTGTCACGACATGCCTGGTCTACCGCTGGCAAATCGTCCGCAGCCTGAAAGTGGCCGGAATCAAGGGTAACAAGTAAACAGTGCGGACAAAAAAAGTTCCCGATACGTCACCTTTGCCACCTCTGAAACATCTCTTTCGAAACCCGGCTTAAGGCGGTCCGAACCGCGCATCCATTCCGTGCACGAGCGGATACCTTTCCGTCCTCGGCCGCCTTCCTTTCCGTCCTTGCCTAGAAAGGAAGGCGTGCCCGGCTCAAGCCAAGACTTACCAAAGGACAGAATAACAAGCTATCACACAATCCTTTAAAACGACCGATACGTCTCACCTCCGTCAGACATCCGACGACATGCCACTCCCTCTCCCGGACGCGAATCCCCGCTGGCGGAACAAGGCTAACCACTTGGAAAAACCTACACAATTAGAGAAACAGCAAAAAGAAACGGGAGCGAGCCTGAAGCAAACCAAAGACTTTTGCTCCAAACTCGCTCCCGCCGTCAGCCACGTGCGGACGTCAATCCAGCTCCACGAGCTGATACTGTTGGCTACCCAGACCTATCTGTTCGGCATACTCCAGCGTGTGCATGCCCTTACGGGAATCAATGCGTTCGATGAGATGTATCTTCCCGTGGTCCTCGGAATTGCGGACCAGATCCGTGCAGGCCTTGTCCAAGGCGACAGGGTCGAGTGAGGCAAGGATGCCAATGTCGCCCATCTGCGGGTCGGCAGGCGAAGAATCACAGTCACAATCCACCGACAAGTTGTTGGCCACACTGATGTAGAGAATCTTATCACCACAGTGATCGGCCACAGCCTTGGCAGCCTCAGCCATCGTCTCCAGAAAATCTTCCTGCGTCGGATTCCCCCAGCTTGTCGTGCTCGCTCCGGCCGAATGAATCCAGCGTTTGCCATTCGAAGAAGCTATGCCGATGGAAATGTTCTTGATGGCTCCTCCAAATCCAGCCATCGCATGCCCCTTGAAGTGCGAAAGCACGACGGTGAAGTCATAGTCCATGTAATGCGAACCGACGATGTCATAGGCGATATGCTTGCCGCCCGACACCGGCAGGCGGGCTTCTCCTTCCGCATCCATGATGTCAACGGGAGCGATAGCCGTGAATCCATGTTCTTCCGCAGCCTTCCGGTGCGACTCCGTGTCGGAACGCCCACCGCCATAAGCCGTGTTACACTCCACAATCGTACCGTCCACCTTCTGCACGAGGTCTTTAATCAAGGCAGGCTGTAAGAAGTTATGCCCGCCCGGTTCGCCCGTCGAAAGTTTGACGGCCACTTTTCCGGTGGCTTCACGTCCCAGTGCTTCATAAATCTTCACCAGGTTGGCCGAATTGATTTCTTTAAGCATATACACTTTAGGCACTTCAGCCCCCTCCGGCTTCGCCCCGTCGGAGGTCTGCGCTCCGGCACAAGCTGTCCCCATCAGCATCATCAGGGAACAGATAAACTTATTCATCCTTCTCATACGCATGATTATAACAAACGGTTAAACTTCTATCTTCTTAATCACTTTGGCAGGCACTCCTGCGACTACACAGTCAGCGGAGACATCCTTCGTCACCACAGCTCCTGCGGCTATCACGGCATTGTCACCGATGGTCACTCCCTGGAGGATGGTGACATTCGACCCTACCCACACGTTCTTGCCCAGCACGATAGGAGCCGGATAAGTCATCTTGCGCTTTTCTGGTTCCAGAAAGTGGTTCAGTGTGGCAAACACCACATTGTGCCCGATCTGGCATCCGTCACCCAGCGTGACGCCTCCATGATCCTGAAAATGGCAACAGGCGTTGATAAACACGCCCTCTCCCACCTCGATGTTCTTCCCGAAGTCCGTATAAAACGGCGGAAACACCCGGAAAGTCTCAGGCACAGGACGGCCAAAAAGTTCAGACAAGAGCGCACGCACCTCCTCGGGCGTGCGATACGCCGCATTCAGACGGAACGTGAGTTTGCGGGCCTCGTTGCTCATTTGGTCCATAAACTGATGTATCTCCTCCGTGTCCAGAGGACGCCGTGCTTTTACGATTTCTTTAAATTCTTCCAATGTCATAAGTTCCTATCTTTACAGTCATGTCATAAAACCAGCTCGCCGGAAAAGGGCGTCTGACGCATGCAAAGGTAAGGAGAACCCGCTTTCAAGCGCCTACCCCAATTACAGAATCTTGTACCAGAGTTACATACCTCAGTCCTCCAAGCGACCATCCACCTTCAAACAAGTAAAAGTTAATGTCGCAAAGAATATCCATCCGGATGGCACGATGTTACGGACGATAACTTATCTTTGCTGAGGCTATAACTCCAAAACTAATACAACTATGACAAAGATTATTCGCAAAATCGGCTTAGTGGCTCATGACGCCATGAAGAAAGACATGATCGAATGGGTGTTGTGGAACTCAGAACGCCTCATCGGACACAAATTCTACTGCACAGGCACGACCGGCACACTGATTAAAAAGGCACTCGAGGAGAAACATCCGGACGTCGAGTGGGACATCACTATCCTGAAATCAGGCCCGCTCGGAGGTGACCAGCAAATCGGTTCGCGCATCGTGGAAGGAGAAATCGACTATCTCTTCTTCTTCACAGACCCGATGACCTTGCAGCCCCACGACACAGACGTGAAAGCACTGACCCGCCTGGCCGGCGTGGAAAATATCGTGTTCTGCTGCAACCGCTCCACAGCCGACCACATCATCACCAGCCCGCTGTTTACCGACCCGACATACGAGCGCATCCATCCGGACTACACCACTTACGCACAACGCTTCGACAATCACCCCATCATCCTGGAAGCTGTCGAACAAATGAAGAAACGAAAAAACAGGAAAGGAAAATAACCAACCTCCAACTCTCAACCAACATGGGTATAATCAAGTTCATAAAAGAATGGACATTGCCTTGTGCCATGTTGTCCGGTGCATGCATCTACCTGCTATTCACCGAAGTGCCGGCACTCGAAAGGATAGGCGACATCGCAGGCCCTTACTTTATCGATGCCATGCCGGCACTTGTCTTTCTGACGCTCTATGTCACATTCTGCAAGATACGCCTGCACGACCTTCACCTGCACACATGGCACGCCTGGATGCAAGCCATCCGCATCGTCCTGTCGGGCCTGCTGGTCCTCGCAATAACTTCAACCGACGAACCCAACCTGCGGTTTGCCCTGGAAGGGGCATTCGCATGTGTCATCTGCCCGACAGCCTCGGCAGCTGCCGTCGTGACCGAAAAGCTGGGTGGGAGCATCGCTTCCATGACTGTCTACACACTCATCGACAACGGTGTCACAGCCTTGCTCGTGCCTTTGTTGTTTCCGCTGATAGAAAAGCAGGCAGACATCTCTTTCCTCGCTTCGTTTCTCACCATCCTCGAACGCACGGCCGTCGTGCTTGTCTTGCCATTCTGCTGCGCCATGGCCACCCGCCAGTGGCTACCCACCCTGGCCAAACGGATAAAGGATATGAAAAACTTGGGATTCTATCTATGGGCAGCCAATCTGTCCATCGTCATGGGACTCACACTGCACAACATTTTCACGGCAGGCATATCCGGCTTCGTCCTGATGTTGCTCCTGGTCGTCCCGCTCCTGGTCACACTCATCCTCTTCGGGACGGGCAAGAGCGTGGGACGCCGTTTCGGCGACAGCGTCAGCGGCGGACAAGCACTCGGACAAAAGAACACGGCCGTGGGTATCTGGCTCATCGTGACTTATCTCAATCCGGTCGTCGCCATCGCACCATGCGCCTACGTCATCTGGCAGAACTCCCTGAACTCCTGGCAACTATGGTGCATGGAAAAATATGGAAGGCTCAAGTGGTAAGCTCCCGGCCGGACTCTGAAGCGTTTTCATACGGCTAAAAGACAAGGAGGGCACGCCGCTCCCAATTGTACATTGGGAACATGGCGTGCTCTCCTTTCCACGACGTCTGTCAGAAACGTTTCACATAGCGGTGGCAGTCCGGTTCGCCACCGTTTTTCTCAAAATAACGCTGATGATAGTCCTCCGCAGGCCAGAACGTCGATGCCGGAGTCAGGCGGGTGACCACAGGCAATCCCTTCGCACGCAGGATGGCAATCAGACGTTCAGCTGTCGCTTTCTGCTGTTCGTTCGTGTAGAATATCTCCGAGCGGTATTGCGGCCCGATGTCGATACCCTGCCCGTCGGCCTGGCACGGGTCATGGATTTCAAAGAAGCGTTTGGCCAACGTCTCATAGTCGACGCAGGAAGTATCGAACACGATACGCACGGCTTCGGCGTGACCCGTGACATGCGTTTTCACTTCCTGATAGGTGGGATTCTCCTGATGGCCTCCGATATAACCGGACTCGATGGAGATGATGCCGGGCAACTGTTTCATGTAGTACTCCACACCCCAAAAGCATCCTCCTGCGAAAATGGCTACCTCTGTCGTTGATTCTGTCTTTTCCATAGAGCTGTCTTTTTTAACGTTTACAATTCGATACCAGCAAAGATATTCGTCTATTCCGAAAGAATTGCCTATCTTTGCGCCCAAAATCAAAAAAGACCCGCAAATGAAACACCAATACTTCAACAACTACGTGCAACACGTGTACCGGATGCGTCCGACACACGCGCGTTTCTGCGTGCACGTCCATTGGTTCAGCGGCTTTATCTAAATTACCCTTCCACTTTTTCGTTCTGCGACACATGTCTTCCCAGTGTGTGTGCATCCTTTTTGCGTAATCCTCAGTCCTGAGGATTCAAGCACGGCTACGCTTTCCACGGGAGCGTCCGGCCTATGTCACACCCTATTTTAGATAACGACTGAATCATGTTCAAAATATTATTCCTTCTCTTCGCAGGAATCGGAGTGGGCTATGCATTTCGCCGCGTGTCCTTCCTGCACAAAGTGGAAACGACCATTTCCCTGACTGTGTTTTTTATGCTGTTTGTCTTTGGTCTCAGCATCGGTTCAAACGATAAACTGATGGACAATTTAGGTAAATATGGCTACCAGGCATTCATCCTTGCCCTGTTTGGCGTGGTCGGCAGCCTGCTGGCATCCTACCTGGCCTATCGGTTTGTATTCAAGAAAGGAGGTCACAATGACAAGTAGTGTAATCGTCCTCTTGCTCTTCGCCTTGGGCGGCGTGGCAGGTATGTGCCACTTCATCCCCCAGCACTGGTTGAGCAGCAACCTGCCCATGACCATCTTGTCCGTGCTTATCTTCCAGGTGGGCATCAGCATCGGGTCAAACAAGAATCTAAAAGAAATGATCCGCGGTGTGAGCCTGAAGATGCTGTTAGTCCCCCTCTCGACCATCGCGGGGACACTGGCCTTCTCCGTGCTCGCCAGCCTGCTGATTTCGCAATGGGGCATGGCTGACTGCCTGGCCGTAGGCAGCGGATTTGCCTACTATTCCCTCTCCTCCGTCCTAATCACAGAGCTGAAGGAAGCGTCGGTGGGTATCCAAGTGGCCACGGAGCTGGGCACACTCGCCTTGCTGGCCAACATCATCCGTGAGATGATGTCACTGCTGGGTGCACCGATATTCTCCCGTTTTTTCGGGAAGTTGGCCCCCATATCGGCAGCCGGCATCAACTCGATGGATGTCCTACTGCCCATGATCACCCGCTGCTCAGGCAAGCACATGGTGCCGCTGGCCATCCTGCATGGCATCATCCTGGAACTCACTGTCCCCTTCCTTGTCTCTTTTTTCTGTAAAATGTAAGTACTTACGAAATCAAAAGTCGTCAATAGTGGCATTTACAAAGTCCAAAAACGGCTTCATCACGGCAAAGACCCCGGCTGTCTGCTCCAGCCAGTCGGGAGCCGCGAAAAACGATTCCGGCACAACGTGATAACAGGAATAGTCTTTGCAACGGATATATTCCGGATAAGGGAAATCCTTGGGGAAACCTTTGGGAAGTGTCTTCAAACGAGTTTCCCCAATCTCGGGAAACAGCGTGCGGAACGACTCACTCCCCACGATGGCATGAAACGTTTCCGGCTGCTCACAGATGCTCTGCCGTACAGCACGCAGGATGTCGGAAGGCAGTTCGTAGGCCCCTCCGGCCAGCATGCAATGTTCCGGTTCGAGATGCAGGTAATAACCACCATGAAACGACTTCTTGCCCTTCGCATTGATGTAAGCTCCGAAATGGCGTTTATAAGGTGACTTGTCGGGCGAAAAGCGTATGTCCCGATAGAAGCGATAGGTGCAATCGGACACGGTCAAATATTGCACGGAAGGGTCGAACACCGTAATGCGAGCGATAAGTTCCTCCACCATGCTCTCAAAAGCCGCGCGGGCCGTCTCGTAACGGTCGCGATGGGCTTGAAACCATTCCCGATTGTTGTGCGCGGCGATTTCGCGCAGGAATTGCAGGCACAGCGCTGCCCGCGAATCTTTAGTCTCTTTCATCATTCTGCTTTTTAAAATCTACGCAAAAATACAATCAAACATCCGTTTTTCTCAAACCGTAAGCCCACAAAAGGATACCGGTATCAGCCCTTTTCGCCCATCGGTTGTTTGCCATCCCAAAAAGATGCTTTATCTTTGAATGCTCGAAAAGACAGAAAATTTTGAATACATGAAAACATTTTACCTCTCACTGCTGACGTGCCTCGCCTGCTTGTTCTGCCCCATTCCGGCAAATGCCCAGTCAGACACGCTTGTACAGGATACGTTTGCCCTGACAGAGACCCTGACGACACCGACCATAAGTGAAAGCGAAACGCCAGAGGGCGTACATCAGTTTGTCAAAGAAAAGTTTATCGAAGGCAATGCCGGCTTCATGTCGCTTGTTGCCGTCACGCTGGTCCTCGGGTTGGCACTGTGCATCGAACGCATCATCTACCTGAGCCTGGCCGACATCGACACCAAACGCCTCCTGACCGGAATAGACGAAGCTCTCCAACGGGACGACGTGGAAGGAGCCAAAAGCCTCTGCCGGGAAACGCGTGGCCCCGTGGCTTCCATCTGCTACCAAGGATTAATGCGTATCCATGAAGACATGGATGTCGTGGAACGTTCCATCGTAGCCTACGGCAACGTGCAAGCCGGCTATCTGGAAAAGGGATGCTCCTGGATCACGCTATTCATCACCATCGCTCCGTCGCTCGGCTTCCTCGGGACAGTAGTCGGCATGGTGATGGCCTTTGATGACATCGAACAAGCCGGAGAAATCTCATCCGAAGTGGTTGCAGGAGGCATGAAAGTCGCGCTTATCACGACCATCTTCGGACTCATCGTGGCACTTATCCTCCAAATCTTCTACAACTATATCCTGTCAAAAATCGAATCCATCACGACCCAAATGGAAGATGCGGCCATCTCCCTGCTCGACATGATTCTGCAATACAACGCACATAAACGCCCAATGTAATTTCATCATGAAAACCAGCCATTTCTACAAAGTGTCATACGGCATTCTCTACGCGCTGCTGGGGTGCATCATGGTGGTCACAGTCCTGTTCTTCAGCGTAGGGTATGACAACCCGGCCAATGACGGATACAATCACCCGATGGGGACCGACCTGCTCCTCTATTTGGTCTATGGAATGCTGGGATTGTCACTACTGACCGCCTTGGGTGCTGTGGTCTTCCAGTTCATCCACAGCTGGCAACAAAACCGGAAGCGGACCTACCGTTTGTTTGCCGGCATCGGGTTATTCATAGCCCTGTTGCTGGGATGCCTCTTGTGTGCCTCGTCCGTCCCGCTGACAGTCAACGGCGTGAGCTTCGACCATCCCGTTTGGCTGAAGGTGACAGACATGTTGCTCTACGCCATCTATTTTCTTTTAGGATTGGCCGTGCTCTGTATCCTGCTGGCCATCGCAGGTGCGTTCCGGCATATTCATTTCAAACGGTGAAACCATGTTCGGCAGACGAATCAAAAGAGACGTTCCTGAAATCAATGCCACATCGACAGCCGACATGGCATTCATGCTCCTCGTGTTCTTTCTGCTGGCTACTTCGATGGGCAGCAGGAAAAGCATACGGCAGGAACTGGCCCCACCCGTTGACAGCACACGTGTCGCACCGTTGCAAGTGAAAACGCGCGACCTGCTAATCATCCGTCTGGACAAAGACGGACAAACCTACATCGGAGATGAAGCGGTCGCAGCCTCCGACATAAAAACACGCGTAAAACGTTTTATTGAAAACCCGACAAACAACCCGGACATGCCGGAACGACACGAACGCGAGCTGCCACTGATAGGACGCACACAAGTGACCGACACGCACGTCATCGCCCTGCAATACGACAGCCGGACAAACTATAAAGCGTATTTCTCCATACAAAACCAACTTCGGGAAGCCTATCGCGAACTCCGGGAAGCCGGGACTCAAATCTATTTCCACTGCTCGTTTGATGACGCTTCCGTCGAACAGCAGGAAGTGATACGTGCCTGCTATCCCCAGCGCATTTCTGAAACCATGTTGCAACCACAGAAAGGAGAAAATGAATGATGGGCATGTTCATGAGAAATAAACGCAACAGGCAAATCCCCACACTGAACACAGCTTCTCTGCCCGACTTGATATTTACGATGCTGTTCTTTTTCATGCTCGTGACCAACATGCGCGAGTCAACCCCTCAAAGTCCGTTAGACCTCCCCACCGGCGAACATCTGGACAATACGAAGGACGAGTCCTTGGTGCATTATATATATATAGGTGTGACGGAAGACGGAGTCGACTTTGTGCAACTTGACGACCAGCTTGTCTCCTTGTCTGAATTGGAAAAGCGACTGTCTGCCCTGTCTCCTAATGCACCTCAAGCAGCCATAGCTCTCGGCATTGACGGCAAGGTCGAAATGAACCGCGTAGAACACATAAAACAAGTTTTACGAAAAAAGAAGATTCCTGTTATATATTATTTAGGAACAGAGAAAGAGAATCCGGACTAACAATCTTTACGATTTTAATCTTTTGATGTTAAATCATTAATAGTTCTCCACTACGTCCTCTCGACAAAAGCATAGACAAATTATCATCCCGGCATCCTATTATCGGACTTCTTATCTATTTTTATCAACACAAAGACACTATAAAGAAGACATAATATTAACGTGAGTTCGAAATAAGAATAAATATATTTCAGTGATAATTAGGAACATAGCGATAAAAGTATTAAATTTATAGTACTGAATTATAAGATTTAAACGATTACCACTATGTTTCCGGAGTCTAAAATTACAGAGATTTATTATATGGCCGATGATTTTTGCAAGGAATTTGCTTTGCAACAGGAAAAATATATGATTGAGGTAAATCCGGCAAATCGAAAAGCGCTCGTGGTGAAAAACGAAAAGTGATTTTTCCGGCAAAAACGAAAAGCGTCTCAAAAATGATAGAATGGGCACCAAAGAACATTTACTTTGACGCCCATTCTTTTTAGCTCTCAAACTTTGGTATATCAAAAAATCAGTAACTTTACCACATAATAAGGAGTCTAAACTACGCCACAGAAATGGACTTTTCGTTTTGTCTTTTATAGAACATCATATCAGTGTACCCTGCGTTATAGTTCATTCGCGCGTTAAATTCGGCCTTTGCGCAACCTTCGAATGAATTGCCTAATGTTGGGTTTCTGCCCATCCATTCACACAATTCAACGATGGATGATTTGTTTGATGTGAAGTAGACAAACGAGTGACCGTTTAGTATTGTCAGAACATCTAGATAGTCGGATAGTCGCCAATACATCGAATAGGTAGTGACGTCTGTGCTTAAATAAGGCGGGTCTACCAAAAACACCACGTTAGGTATATCTTTATATTTATTGAACACAACCCGATAGTCTTGACTGGTAACTTCAAGCCCCTCCAGATAATCATCACACAGAGGATAATCAGTCTTGCGTATCTTGTTGTATAAAGTTTCCTTGCGTATTCCATCCAGGCTCATGCTGTACTTCATGGAGAACATGAGAGAGGACGATATGGTGATATAATCTACATAGCCCCACTCTTTCTCCTCCTGCTCAATACGTCTCAGTATCCTGTCCCGCGCTTTTCCTGTAATTGGTTTAAGCCTTGGCACACCTTCAGCAAAACGCCGGAAATCTGCTAATAAAAGGTTTGTTCGTGGTATGTTCTCTAACCGCTTCCGGAAATTGTCAAAATCATTATATATCACCTTTGCATTGGGGCGCACTCGTTTCGCGATGTGCGAAAGCAGACCGGAGCCGCCGAACAGGTCTACAAATACGGTGCAGTCTTTGAACTGTTCCAATACTTTTATAAACTCCTTGGCAAACATACGCTTTTGCCCGACAAAGGGCAAAGGTGCCGACATATACAGTTTACTTTTCATACGTTATAACATTGGTTGTAAGCGCAAAGATAAAGTACAATCTTGGGGTGCTATTATCACTCTTCAGCCTTGTGTTGTAAACGAACTGCAGTCCTTTTGGAAGCGTTTCAACAGACTGTATACCGTGCGCTCACTTATATTATATTTGTTCGATAGTACGGCCACAATATAGGATATTTTATCGCCACCTTGCAACATACTCATGTAGTCTGAATATACGCCTATATAATGGACATCTCTAAGACGTATTCCTGCATCTTGCAACTTTTCCAGTAATTCTCGGTTGAAGTTTATTAGCTCAAACACTTTCATCGTCGTAAAAATTAGTAATTTTGCATCGTCTCATCTACATAGAATAAACGCGTAACAAGAACGACCTAGGATTTTGCCCCCGGTCACGCTCTTGTTGCGCGTATTTGTTAATATGTAGGTGAGATGACTATTAACAGGCCGGGGGCTTTTTTGCCTCCAGCCGCTAACAAAATTACTTTTATTTCTTATATTTTACCCCCCCCCACAGCACCTTTTTAAATGTCTTTCCAATGTAACATACGTGCAGTGAAATCGTCTGCATACAGCCGCCTTGCTCGCCCCAGCCTCCAGCATGGCGCGGATGGCATCCTCCTTGCCTGTGAGCTTGTATCGACTGTTCCGGCTGCCGAACGCCCGCCCCAGCTTCTTGCCCTCAGCCTTACGACGGGCCAGCCCTTCCCGGGTGCGCTGGGATATGAGGTCGCGTTCTATTTGGGCGGATAGCCCGAAAGCGAAGGCCAGTATCTGACTGTTGATGTTATTGCCAAGTTCATAGTGCTCCTTCGCTGTCAGGACACGCGCCTCCTTTGCCATACATAAGTGAAGAATGGACATAATCTGCATGAGGTTCCGGCCTAAGCGGCTAATCTCGGATAGGATGAGCGTATCGCCCTTCTTCATCTTCTTCAGTAGCGGACCTAATTTTCTATCGCTGGCCGCCTTCGTTCCACTGACAGTCTCACTCACCCACTTGTCTATGACAATCCCTCGTTCCGTCGCGAATTTCTGCAACTCAAATCGTTGATTCTCTACGGTCTGTTTGTCCGTTGAGACTCGAATGTATGCGTATATCATTTTTTGCGGCCAAAGTTACGAAGGATATGATTTGATAGTTTACGTTCTTTTTTATGCCCGATAAAAGTAATACACAGCTATGGCGATAAAGAAAAAATTGCTGTCAAAAGCGATACAAAGCGCATACAAAAGTATTCCGGTAGCAACTATTAATAATGCTGGATTGGCTTCCACATTAATGTCCATTAAGGCGGGTGTAAGAATCAATGTAGAACCAAGAAGATATATTCGAATAACTCAACTAAAGACCGGATGGTTGCGTACATATTGTATTATAACCTATGTGCATGGTCCTTCATGGGAAAATTCTGCACCAATAAGAATCTTAATAGGGCTATCGGGGGACAATACCGTGCAGGGCATTAAACCGGTATTGTTATGCGGCAAGAAAGATACCATCAAGATATATAAGGGTGAGGACGGATATGTATATATACAGTCTCTATACACTTATAATGGGGAATTGTATGTTAGTCTGAGCAACACGGACAATATGCCTGAATTGAAGGCTTTTGACGAAAATCCAACAGTTCTTAGTGAAGTCCCTTATATCACAACATAGACCAATAGGGGCGCAAAGCCCCTATCCTGCTATAACTTCAAAACCATCAGTTCCATCTTGATGGGTAACTTCTTCAACAAATGATATGGTCGAAATATAACTAATCACATGCCATAGGGTTGCCCGGGTGATAGCCAATATCCTTCCATCCTTCAAAAATACTTTGATAGGAGGATTTCCGCCGTCCAGCGTAATGATTTTAGCTGAAACTCTGTTACCATTGTTAGCATCTTCATGTACTCTTATAATGTATGTACCAGCATCCATACTGGAGCCTTCTATATGTCCTAACGACAATAGAATGAAGCCTAATTGCATTCCTCTGGGAACAGCTCCAAAAATAAATAAACCAGATTGCGTGTTACCCATTAACGTCTGGGGCATGAATCTCTTGTCTATCGGAGTCATCATTCCAGGGATTGTCCTCGTAGCTACTGGTATTTCGCTAACCATCTTACTCCAGTCCACATCTTTTAATAGCTTCTTCTTGATTGCCATATCTATTACTTTTTACGGGCAAAGAATGTCGGCCGATTTTACTAGCGTTCGACCGACATTCT
>ERZ827088.444-NODE-444-length-62169-cov-4.798258_pt1 | contig 62169 bp, 57 predicted proteins | sample MGYA00519922_ERZ827088 | MGnify/ENA primary metagenome ERZ827088 (study PRJEB31778, sample SAMEA3449254) | human gut metagenome | biome: human gut; feature: human-associated habitat; material: faeces | place: United Kingdom | collected 2010/2012 ...
TATAGTATAGCATAATGCACGGAAATGTGCAATACAAAGTCGAACATATTTTCGTCTGATTCTATGCCGGTTACGGTATTAATGTCACTGGAGTCAATGGCAGGGAGATTATTCTATTATTTTCAATGTGCAGACATGCACACTCCTGCACTTTCATCTCGGTAATTGAATTGCCGAGGATTCCCGCTTATTGTCCTAAAAAAGAAGCACAACCGTCTCCGGCCATGCTTCTTTCATTATACTTTTTAAAATCACTCTGTCAGTCTCCCTGACGTCAGCAAATCTTACAGATTTTCTTTGAAGAATTTCTCCATAGCTTCTGCTGCTGCATCTTCATCCGCACCTTCACAGGTAACGGTTACTTCTGCACCCTGCTTAACGCCCATGCTCATGATTGCCATGATTCTCTTAACGTCAGCTTTTTTGCCGTTGCTGCTGATCTCGATCGTTGTGTCTTTGAATGCTGCTGCAGCTTTTACAAGCAGACCTGCCGGTCTTGCATGGATACCCATTGAATCCTGAATTGTGTAAGTAAACTGTTTCATCAAAAATCCCACCTTTTCGTTTTGTTGTATAAATCGTTCATCACCTGCCAGATCTGCCTTGGACAGTTCCTCCTGATGTATTGCGACTACTGACGCAATCATATCAAAATTTGCATCAAAAGTCAAGGCAGAGCAGCTTTTTTGGAACAGCCGCACAGCAGCGTCATGGCAGGGCAGAGCAACAGTACTGCCCTCTTTTTCTCAGCCCAGCACCGTCGTCTCCATGATCTGATCGTGTACCTTTCGCTCCTGATTCTCTTCTTCGCTCTGATTTTCTACATTCTGAAACTCTTCATCGATACGGTCCTGAATATCCTGCAGACACTCCAGCAGCAGAGGATTAAACTGTCCGCACTCACCGTTCAGGATCATTTCCACTGCTTTTTTATGCGAATATGCCTTTTTGTAGACACGTTCGCTTACCAGTGCATCATAGACATCTGCGATCGATACAACCTGGACTTCGATCGGGATCTCTTCGCCCTTCAGTCCGTCCGGATAGCCCCTGCCGTCATAACGCTCATGATGCCATCTGCAGATTTGCATGGCCAGCTGAACCAGCTCTTCATTCTGATAAATACCGACGTTTTTCAGGATAGACTCTCCGATGATCGTGTGCTTTTTCATCTCATCAAACTCTTCCGGTGTCAGTCTGCCCGGTTTATTGAGGATCTTGTCATCGATGCCGATCTTGCCGATGTCATGCAGTGCAGAAGCCGTCGTGATCAGAGAACGCCTCTGTGCCGATATCTGATATTTATCCGTCTTCTGTACCAGACGCTCCAGAAGCAGTTCTGATAAAATATTGATATGTAATACATGAAGTCCGCTCTCACCGTTTCGAAATTCTACGATCTGGCTTAGGATACTGATCATCATCTGGTTGTTCTTTTCTTTTTCGTAGATCTGATCGGTAACCAGCGTCACCAGTTTTCTCTGTTTTGCATACAGTTTGATTGTATTATACACCCTCTGACATACTATTTTTGCATCAAACGGACGGTTGATATAATCTGATACGCCAAGCTCATAAGCACGCCGGATATAAGGTTCTGAATCCTCACTGGAGATCATAATGACCGGAATGTCCTCGATCCAGTGGTTATGTACCATCACATCCAGCACTTCAAATCCATCCACAACCGGCATTACGATATCAAGCAGCACCAGGGAAATCCCCATGCCGTACTGCTGCAGGATATCCAGACATTCTTTTCCGTTTTCTGCCTCCAGAATATCAAAATCCTTTTTCAGCATCTCTGAAAGAATGGCACGGTTCATCTCCGAGTCATCCACGATCAGAATCTGCTGCCGTGCCTTTCTGTTTGCCACTCCCGGTGCAACATAGGAGGCATTATCTTCCGTAACAACCATATTTTTATGCTCTTTTGCCTGATACATCAGTTTATCTGCCTGCATAACTGCATGCTCGACCGTCTCTTTTGAGGATATCACTCCGCCGATACTGACCGAAAGCTGAAGCTTTGGAAATCCCGGTACGTTTGCAGCATGGATATCACTCTGGATCTGGACCAGTTTATTGAAAAAATTTTCTTTTTTGATGTTCTCCAGAATCAGAATAAACTCATCTCCACCGTAACGGATCAGGATATCCGTCTTGCGGATACAGTGTTTAACTGTCTTTACCATCGTTCTGAGTGCGGCATCTCCCACACTGTGACCGAGCGTATCGTTGCACAGTTTGAAGTCATCCATATCAATGACAGCCACCCCGGCATTTTCATTCTTTTTCTTGATCTGCTCTTCAAAATAGCGACGGTTATATACACCGGTCAGTGCATCTTTATACAATCTCTGATCATACTCGATCAGCTGATTGACCAGCTTTTCACAACCACGGGAATCCACCAGCGTATCCATGTCCATGTATTTGACAAGCTCCATCACGCAGTCTCTTCCGTCTACTTTTATGTATCTGGAAGTGACCTGATAAAGCTCATCCTCGATAAATTCAAGCTTGGTCTTCTGTGTCCGCTGATACAGTGCCTGCAGGGAAGTGCAGTTTTCACACGGATGGTCTTTATTCCATATTTCATAGCACTCACTTTTCTCTTTTTCGTCTTTACAGTCCAGCTTGCATCTCTTATGCATCTGCTCCAGATGTTCTCCATCCAGCAGCCGCACAACGGTAAAGACTTTCTTGAAAAGCTGCATTTCGTCTTCTGCCTGCTGCCTTGTTATACCGTTTGCCGATTCCATAAGTTCATCTCCTCACTGCAATTTTCTCTTTCGCATCCGATCTTCTTCCGATCTTTTTAAAGTTCTGATTCGTACTGCTTTAATACAGCAGTCAGGGCACGGTATTCTTTTTCAACCTGTTCAAAGAGCTCTTCGCTCTCTTCGATCTCTCTGCCTCGCAGTTTCTCTGTCAGCTCTGCACTTACGTTATAAAGCCGGTCAAATCCCAGGTTGATGCATACGCCTTTCAGCGTGTGAGCTGCACGGAAAGCTCTTTCTCCATCTTTTGCTTCCAGGGCATTTTTCAGATCCGAAAAACTGCCGTCCTTTAAAAACTTCAGTGCAAATCTCTGGATCATCGCTTCGCTGCCAAATCTTTTTAAAATGTTTTCATAATCAGACCCGGTCTTTTCGTAACATTCTCTTATTGTCATGTCTTTCCTCTCTTCTTGCAGAATCGAAGAAAGCGGATATTTCATCCGCTCCTTAGATCTATCTTAAGTAACTGTTATCTTATTCCATACTTTTCATTATATAAGAAGCCGTTCCCATTGTCCACTGCTATTTGTGTTCGGTCTGATTTAAAATGCACCCTGCAAACTCCATCCCGGCTTCGGAAAGTTCCCTTATTCCTTCCGTCAGGATCCTTACATCAGCAAAATCCTGTCTTACAACAAAAACACCTCCGTCCACGCAGGAAGCAAGCATTGCCGCATCCGACAAAATCCCGGCCGGCGGTGTGTCCACGATCACCAGATCTGCCTCCTTTTCCAGCTGTTTTATGATCTCTGCGATTTTCCCTGTGCCAAGGATCTGCTGCGTGGATGACAGGCTTTTCGTCCCTGCAATGACACAGAGCTGTGTATCCCGACAGCGGATTTTTACCTCCTCTGCCGTTCTCTGCCCGGTCAGGACTTCATACGCCCCTTCCGTACCAGAATCCAGCTGAATCGTCCGGCAAACAGCCGGTTTTCTTAAGTCCGCATCGAGCAGAAGTACCGAATAGCCTTTCTTTTCCAGCCCCAGTGCCAGATTGCAGGCAACGGTGGTCTTTCCTTCCCCGGCAACGGCACTGGTGACAAGAAGCGTATGCATGTTTTTCTTTTTCAGCTCCTTTTCCAGTCTTGCACAGATGGCATACCGGGCATCTAAAAAGGCAGCCGATCTCTTTTTTGCCCTGGTTTTCGGAAGACTTCCCAGATAATGGATCTGCGTCAGTCTCTGCAGATCTTCCCGGTTTTTGACGGTCTTTTTCGCCATGGCACCAAAAAGCACGATCAGAATAAAAAGCAGGCTTCCACCCGCTGCCCCTTCAAGAGCTGCCCTTCGACCATCCGGAATGTTGTCCGGCTGATGCGGCACACCGGATTCATCCAGAAGCTCCATCTTCAATACACCGGTCACCGGATGCAGGATTTCCGGGTAACATGCCAGCACTGCCTGCAGAAGTTCATACGCCCTGCCGGCACTTACAGCCCTTGCCCGGATCGTGATCAGATTAGTATCTTGAACCACCGATGCATCGATACTTCCCGGCATGGTCTTTGTCCCCATCTTTTCACATACTTTTTCCCGCAGTACATCGCTCGTTAAAATATAAGGAAACACAACGCCGATCTGTTCTGCTACTTTCTGCTCATAGTTTTTATTTCCCGCATAGACAGAATCACTGCTCACCGCATAAGCAGCAAATGCAGTATAGACCGGCTGATAAGTTTTTTTCACAAGAAAAGAACAGGCAGCTGCCCCGATCCCTGCAAGAAGCAGCAAAAGCCACCAGAAGCGTCTGCCCTGTTTCCACATCGTCTCTGCCAGAGAGGTAAGGTCGATCCTTCCATCCTCCAATCTCATCTCACCGTTCATAATGTCCTCCATATCTGCCGTAATGATATGCATACTGATAGCCATAAGAGGCCATCGGTCTTAAAAATTCCACATGTGCATTGTTGTAGACACAGCCAAGATTTTTCTCTCCCTGTGCATTTAAAAGATCCAGTGCCGCATTCAGATCTTTCGCCTGTGCCCGGTGCTCTGCAACAACCAGAAGTGACGCATCCGCCATCTGTGCCATCTCCTCCGTATCCGCATTCTGCAAAAACGGCGGCGTATCGATGATCACATAATCATTCTCTTTTTCAGGTTCTCCAACAATTTCTGAAAATTTTCTATTTTCAAATGTCCTTCTTCATCGGCAAGCCAGGACGCATTCTGCTTCCGGAAATCTGCATTTAACAGAAAAACCTTCTCTTTTCGCATCGAAAGTGCCAGTGCCAGATTTTCCGCCACGGTCGATCTGCCCTCTTTTTCCAGCACACTGGTCACAAGCAGCGTCTGTGCCTTTCGCTCCTCCATCTTTTTCTGGACGTGCTGTGTCAGTTTTTGCAGGGATTCCATATAGCGGAAACTGATCAGCGGATCGTCTATGCGGATGTCAGTCCGTTTTTTTCTGTTCCGCTCATGCCAGAGCGTACCAAGACGTCTCGCCTCCAGCTTCTGTTCAATGTCTTCCTCCGTGCGGATCGTATCCTTCAGCCAGGACAGCCCGCCGAAGATTAGTACCCAGCATGCTGCCGCAGCCAGAAATGCTTGGATCATGATATTTCGCCGCTCAAACGGCTGATCCGGCGTAAGCGGAACCTTCGGTGCCTTTAAAATCTCCAGGATTGCATTACCTGTCATATAGTCCGATACCAGGCTGTAATTTTTCAAAATAGACTGCATCAGTTTAAAGCAAAGCTCCGGTGAGGCCGCAGTGACCGCCAGATTGATCAGATTCGTTCCCTCCACCACCTCTGCCGATGCACTGCCTGCAAAATCCGCAAGATGTATCTCTTCTGCGACTTTTTTCTGTAAAATACTGCTGTTTAAAATCTGTTCAAAATGCTCTGCCATAACCTGTGCCGAACTTTCATTGTCATAGACATTATTCGGAAGTCCCTTTTTTGTCACATAAAGTGTCGCCTGGGAAGTGTAAGATGGCTGATAGTGCCACTGCATCACAGCTGCCGCAAGCAATGCTGCCGAAACGGCAAAACAGAAAATCACCAGCCACTGCCGCAGAACATCCGTCAGAACCGTATACAACAGTGCCCTGTCCACTCCATCCATCCTGTACTCACCCCGCCTTTGTTCCATTTTCTGCTCCTTCCGTCTCTTTCTGCCCTGTTTCTTCTGTCGCTTTTTCTGTCAGATTGGTCCTTTCCGTCTGTTTTTCTGCTTCTGCACGCTTTGTCCTCTCCGTCTGCTGTCTGTAATCCACCATCTCAAGCGTGACCGGAACCGTCACCATATCACCGCAGCTGTTTGTCACCTGCAGCCAGATCTCATATTCTCCGGCGATATTCAGGAAAAACACCGAATCCCCCGTGATCTCCACCTTATTTGAGATATCTCCGTCGATGCAGTCTGTCGCATAGACACTATCCAGAATATCCTGTGTCCCGACCGGGAAAGAAAATGGCTTTGCACAGGAGATTTTCGGCGAATGATAGTCCGTGTAGATCAGCTGTCTGGATGCTTTCGCAACGTGGCCGTCCCGGTCAAATGCTGCATAGGAGACCAGTCTGCGTCCTTTTTCCAGAAAAGTCGATACACTCTCGATCACCAGAGAATCCGTGATATCGCCGTCTTTTTCATCATAAGCTGTGATTCCCTTTTTCCATACTTTCTCCGGATCTTTGACACTCACCTGGATCTCATCCTGATCCATGGATATTTTCGGTATGGTTTGGTCCGTTTTTCGTCGGATCTGGTTCTGATCCAGTGCATAGAGCACCACTGAGAGCAGAAAAAGTGTGATCGCAAACCACCTTAATTTTTTCATTCCGTCTTCTCTTTCCGTTTCCGGTCTGCAAAAACGGCTGCCGATGCCGATACACAGGCAAGCAGAAGAGCCACGGACTCTCCCGTACCTTCTCCTGTTTTCGGTGAAACGGCCATCTTTGTCACCGTACTTCTTCTTACATTCTCACTGCCAGGACTTATCACTGCCGCCTGGACCGGAAGTGCCAGCATACCGGACAGCAAAACTGCCGTGATCCAAAGTTTTTTATTTTTCATGATCCTTCCCCGCCTTTCGATAAAACACCTCTAAAACCATCTCATACATTGCCTGCTCATCCACATGAAATTCCGCATAAGTCTCTCCCATGGATGCTTCTCCTTTGATGCTTAAAATACCGGCATCCTGAAAACCGCCTCGAAAAAGCAGGGTTCCAAGATACGTCACTTCGGCTGCTGAAAGATTCGTGACTGAAAAATCCTTGATTTTCTGATACAGAGTCAACAAAAAAAGCGGATTCTTTCGAAACTGCTCTGCCGCTTTTCCTCCAAAAGCTGCAAGATACTGCTTCTGCCGCTCGATGCGGTCACTGTTGGCATCCGCTGTCGCTTCCTTTTCTTCCACCAGACGACTTCGCACATACCACTGTGCCTGCTCTCCGGTCAGCACCTTTCTCTCTCCTTCTTTCAGGGACGGATCCTGGATCGTCAGATCTTTGGTGACCGTCACCTCCACACCGCCGACTGCATCCGTCAGCACTGCAATGGCATCCAGATCCAGTGCCGCATACGCTGCGACCGGCATCCCGTAAAACAGCCTGGAAACGGCTCTCACCGTATTCTCACAGCTCTTCTCCTTTCCGTCCCCGTACGTGTAGGCAAGACAGAGCTGCAGCTTTTCCGTTCCGATAAAATTTCCAAGGTCTGAATAGACGTTGACATCCGTCATCGTATCTCGTGAGATCGCGATCAGGCGGCTCTTTCCGGTTTTCGTATCCAGCACAAGAAGAAAAAGTGCATCTGCCTGACCTGCCTTTCCATCTCCGACCGTGCCGCCCTCTTCAAACGCTTCCTTATCTACCCCAAGAAAAAGGATCGACACCAGATCTTCGTTGTACACATACTTCTCTCCCTGATATGTGACCTCCTTTCCCTGTTCGCATGCGATCTTTGCCCTGTCGTCTCCGCTTTGCTTTTCTTCCGGCAGATTTTCCGTTTCCACCGCCACATTGCGAAACAGTGCCTCTTTCCCCCTCATACGAAATCCCTGAAAAAGTGCCACGATTGCCAGAATGATCACCAAAACGGCCGCCACACTTCGCATCACCCTGCCCGCTCTTTTTTCCGTCTGCATATTCCCACACCTTCTTTCTCTTTTTTACTGCCTGGTTTTTTCTTTTTTTCTCAGAACAGCCTGCACCAGGTAACGTCCGTCTGCCTGATCGGATGTGCAGGTGCTCAGGGTCACAAGTTTATCTTTTGCTGTCACCTTTACATCCTCTCTTGTATTCTGTCCCATGGAAATCCCGGCAAACACTTCTCTGATATACGCCCTTCGCCCCTTTTTCTTTGAAAAATCAAATGCCCCGAGCAGATGCGTATCATCAAAGCGGTACGCCGCAAAAATTTCATATGTCAGCCGGTAGCCCGGCAAATAAATAAAAAATTCCGGATGTTCCGCAAAAAATGTTTCATCCTCAAAAAAATGAAGATTCTGGAACATCGAGCCGTCTCTCATGTTGTGCCCGTAAAGCACGGTCATCGGATCTTTAAAATCCCTGCTGTTTGCCTCTTCCGTATAAATACTTCCGGCAAACGCATATCTTCCGCTGCTGTTGTGTCTCAAATAATAAGTGTCATTTTCTTCTCTTTGCAGCACCGGATAATCAATCTGCGTATCCGGTATCCGAATCCAGGCATAAATATCCGGATTGATGCTCGAAAGCTCTGCAAAATCGATGCCTTCCGGCCTGTCATCCCCGGCTTCGGACTCACGTTCCATTCCCTTTGCTGCCTTATTTTTTTCTTTTCCCTGCTGCCCGTTTTTTGTCCCCACTGCGAACGCTTCCGCCGCATCCCGCAGTCTTTCATACGACTGTTCTGTCACCAGATTGCTGCAGAACCTCACGCCTGCATAAAAGGCAGACACAATCGTGACCATAAGTGCCAGATAAAACAGCACACCCCAGAATCGATGCGTCCCTTTCTTATCCCTCATTCCAAAACGCCCACTTTTGCAAGATATGTAAGAAATTGACCGATATCCAGACGTGCCTGTTCTTCTGACACTTCATATTCTTGCAGAACCTCCTGTACCAGCTCTTCCCTTGTCCTGTTTTTTTCCATATGTTTCCACAGAAACGCCCCGCTCTCATTCAAGGTCACCAGACCGTTAAAAGTAAGAGCCGTATTTCCCACCGGCACCAGGATGTTTTCCCCTGCTACTTTCCGCAATACAAATCTCTTCGCCTCCATATTTCACTCACTTTCCCTTGTTATATTCATCTTCTCTTTTCCCCGAAAATCCCATATTCTCTTAAAATCTCTTTCCTTTTTCTTCCAGTCTTAACGATTTCTTTTACCGATCCTAAAACCGGACCTTCTCTGAGATAGCCACAGAGCCTCTGCCCCCAGGCAAACGGCAGAAGATATGGATGCTTTTTCAGGTACGGAAAACGCCGCAGAAGATTCTTTGCAGGCGGAAATGCCATGTAAAACAGACCGGGGAATATGCCTGACAGTCCTCTTTTTTCCGCCGCATGTAACGTAAGGGTGCCACTGTGCAGGCGACTCCTTGTCCCTTTTCCATGAATGCCGGAGTGCAGGATATCTTCCATCAGTCTTTCCGTATCCAGTTTCATACTATGCACACCTTCCGGAAAATAGAACTGTTTTTCTTCAAAACCAAGATACTGCACACCAAGGTGAAAAATCGCCTCTGCAAACAGGATACCATCCGTCATCCGGATGCGATCCCAGAAAATCTCCCAATCGATCTCCTTCTCGTAATACTCGGCAAACAGCAGAATGTCGCAGATCTGCCGTATCCCGACTCCGGAAGCAAGCAGATGTTTTCTGGCATGGCAGAACTGAAAAAACAGATGATCCGTCGGCTGCGGCATATTGATTTTTACACCTTCTGTCTCTCTTTCGATCGCCTGTTTATGGATCTCATCAAAAAATCCATTCCATCCAATACACCATTTTTCATTTTCCGGAAACAGCATCCGGTGCAGCTCGATCACCAGAAAGCCGCCTGTTTTTTTATAAGCCGTCTCATAGTTCTCGGTGCCAGTCTCAGGATTTAACTGCTGCATTCCATATAAAAGCATCGCTTCCTGACAGGCCTCAAACTGCTCTTTTGGTATCAGCAGATCCTCATCAGCAGAAAGCCTCGCATCCGGATTCGGATACAGACTGCGGCAGACGATTCCTTTTACCGCCAGCGGCTTTACACCCATCTGTTGTAAATGAGCGTACAACTCCAGAAATTCTTCGGTCATCGTCCTCTGAAGTGCCATCAGCCGCAGACTCTTTTCCCGCACTTTTGCAAACATCACACGGTCCGCCAAAGCCGCTGCCCGGCACTCCGCCACCGCCTCATAAACCAGCGGCAGCACATGATGCATGTCCGCCAGGGCAAAAACCCCTGACCACTCCTGCACGGAACGCTCCTTCCAGGCCACCCGCTGCCCGCGGATCCCCGCACGCAGTGCCTCCAGAAAAAGCTCCTGGTATTCCCTTGTTTTTATGAACATTTCAGTCCTCCCTGCAATTCAGAAAACATTTCTGATATTTTCATTGCAAAATCCTGCCGAGGCATCTTTTGACCTCAACATCATATGATGTTGGAGTCAAAAAAAGACCACATACCGTTTTGGTATATGGTCTTTTTATCTTAGTGGGAGAAGACTCCCTCTTCTTCTATTCGTGCTCTTCCTTAACCAGATATGCCTGTACCAGGTAGCGGTAATTCTTACCGGCCGCATGGCAGGTTGAGAGCGTCAAGATCTTGCTGTCCTTGTCCACCTTCGCCTTCGTGTCAATGGATGCATTCATATTTCTCTGCTCTAAAATATCTTTCAGATAAGTCTCCCTGCTTTCCTCATCTTTTCCCTGATTATAATACATCAGCACATGACGGTTGTCCGTCAGATAGGCCGCAAAAATCCGATATTTCAAGATTGAATCCGGCGTGTAGATGGTCAGATCCTTATGATCTTTCAGGAATGTCTTATCCTCGTACTTGTGCAGACCTGCAAACATCGAACCGTCTTTCATGTTATGTCCGTAAAGCACCGTCAGATAATCGTCAAAATCTTTGGCGTTTTCCTTTTCCGAATAAATCGCTCCGCTGTCACTTAAACTGGTATCCGCCGCATGGTTCAGATAGTACGTATTATCCGTGCTGTCCTGTACAACCGGATAGTCGATATCCGTTCCCGGTATCGTGATCCACGCATAAATGTCCGGATTTTCCTTCTGTAAGGTCTCAAAATCCACCGGAATGTCCAGCTTCTTCTTTTTTTCCTTTGTCTTGGACTGTTCCTTCGACTCCTGCGTATCGGTCTGCCGTTTCTCGGAATTCTGCTGCTGCATTTCTTCATAAGTCTGCCTGGCATGTTCTCTTTGTGTATAAATCCGCAAAACGACTGCCGTCAGGATCACTGCCGCAGCAAACGATATCACCGCGATCACCTTCCATGTTCTTTTTTTCACTTCGACTCACCTTCTGACTGTTCTTCGGTATAGAAGGTCTGAATGATCAGATCATAAAGTGCATCATCATCCACATAAACCTCATCATAGACACTGCCCTTCTTGGATTTCGCCTTCAAAGAAACAATGCCGTCCGCAGTAAAATGCATATCCATCGCCTCCGTTGCCAGATAAACCGAACGATCCAGGCTGAGATTTGTGACCATATCATCCGTAAGACTCTGATAAAGGCTGACCGGAAGTCCCATATCTGCTTTCATCGCCTTCACCGCCTGTCCCATAAAATTCACAAGGTACTGTTTCTGACGCTCCATACGAGAATTGTTGGAAAAATCCTTTTCCGTATCTCGATAACGTGTAAACTTCAACGCCTGATCTCCTGTCAGCGTCACCGCCGCCCCCTCTGCAAAGGACGGATCAACCTGCGTCATATCTTCCGGTACCGTCACCGTTACGCCGCCAACTGCATCGTTGATCATGGCAACCGCATTCATATTCAATGCCACATAGCCATTGATCGGCATTCCATAGAACAGGTTGGAGACAGCATCCACCATGTACTGACAGCTTGTCACCTTTCCATCCCCAAAGGAATACGCAAGTCCGAGATGATTCTTTGATTTTCCAAGATAATTTCCCTTATAATCAAACGTCTTGATCTGTGTCATGGTATCTCGCGAAATACTGATCATTTTGATCTCATCTTTGCTCTTATCCATAACCATCAAAAAAATGGTATCCGCCTGACCGCTCTCACCGGAAACATCATCCTTTTCTTCGATCGTATCACTCTCCTGATCAATGCCCATGACCAGCATCGTCACCAGATCGTGATTATAGCGGTAAGCCTTGCCATTGTACCAGATCACATCCGGGTCGGAAGAAACCTTTGCATCACTTCCGTCAGTGTTTTTTGAAATCATCTGATTTTCTGCCACACTGATGTTCTCATCCATATGTTCCTGTCCGGTCGTACGCAGTACATGATAAGCTCCGAACGCCGCCGTTTCCAGAAGCATCAACACGATCAGAATACTCAGCATCAGACGCATGGCATAAGAGAACGCACTTTTCCTGGAAAACGCATATTTCCAAACGATCACAAACACAATACCAATACCGGCACCGATCGTATGAAAGAGCAGATTCCCCAGATCAAAAACTCCCGTCTTTAAGACAAGCTGGAGTATTTCCACACAAAGTGCTAATGCAAACGATGCACCCATACTCTTCGCAGCCTGATACTTTCCTTTCATCAGGATCATGATCAAAGCTCCAAGTGGAACAAAAGCGACCGTACCTGCTGCCACTTTTACCAGCGTTTCCATCACCCAGCTTCCTGTGAAGATCCCCATATCCACCGCAGAATCTCCGGTTCTCTTTCCAAGAATGGTCACCGCCAGGATCAGCAGCACATAAATCGCAAACATCAGCCACACACAGATGGTCCTGCCACGCTTTCTCTTTTTTTCTCTCCAGGATGGTGTCACAAAAACGTACACAATAAGCAGAAGCAGAAAGCTTGCGGCTGCCACCGCATATACCATGTCCGGCAGTACGCCAAGTGGAGTCGAAACTGCCTCCAGGCCTCTGCTGATACTCGTTAATATTCCCATAATCCTATCCTTTCACTACCAGTTCCAGCGTAACCGGAGCAGATACATTGCCGTCACTGTCCATCGCCGTGTAAGTCAGCGTATAAGTGCCCGGTTCATCCGTGCTGTAGTCACCGTGGACCTCAATCTGACGGAACAGAGCAGAACGATCATCTGTATCATCAGTGATTTCAGATACCTGCGAAACCGCATCAAACGCATCGCCGACCTTGATCTCTATCTTTTTCTGCTTTAATTTCAGGACCGGCTTTGACGGATCTGCAGCGGCTGAAGTCCGGGTTTCTGTCTCTTTTGTTTCCGTTTCTTTTTCCGTTTCCGATGCCATCTCTGTATCAGAAGTTTCTGTCTTTGCAGTACTTGCTTCTGTTTCTGTACTTTCGCCTGCCTGCGTTTCTTTTTCACTTACTTTCGTGCTTTTTTTCTTATTCTTTTCTGTTTCTTTCGCTGTTTCTGTCTGAAGCTCATACCCGGCAACCAGCATCGTCTGCTGATCCTCACCCTGCATCTCCAGTTTCTTCCCGATTTCTTTATAAGAGGTCGCAGCCATCATCACAGCCACTGCTGCTGTCACAATCATTGCAACGGTCAGCCATCTTTTTCTTCTCATCTGTTATGCCTCCACTATAAGGAATCTTCCGTGTCCATATCGTCTTCTTTCACATCTACATATCTCTGATACTTTCCATATTTGCCGTAGCCATACTTTCCATATCCGTATTTTCCATATCCATATTTTCCGTAAGAAGCGAATCCCTTCTGACTTCTGTTGATCAGATAGCCAAGCAGTTTATCCTCCTGAATAAAAGATTCCATTCCTTTCTCAATCTGCGGAATTTCTGCCATGTCATGACGTACAACATAAAGTACACGATCTGCATATCCCGCCAGGATCGCAGCATCCGAAAACAGATATGCCGGCGGTGTATCGATGATTACATAGTCAAATTCTGACTTAAGAAAAGTCATAAGTTCTTCCATTCTGCTCTCATCCATCAGGCTGGATATATTGCCATGCACCTTTCCACCCTGAATTACCGTCAGATCTCCTTTTTTCTGCAAAACCTCTTTAACCTTGGCATTTCCCTTCAGATACTCTGCAAGTCCCTTCTGTTCTTCCATTCCAAGCATCTCTGCAACGGATGGCTTTCTGAGGTCTCCATCGATCAGAACTGTCTTTTTCTCATGCTGCATAAATGCCAGTGCCAGATTGACTGCCGTCATACTCTTTCCTTCCTGTGGAAGCGTACTGGAAACGAGCAGAACCTGTTTATGCTCCTGTTCCATCTGTTTCTCGATACGAAGCTGAGCCGCCTGCACAGACTGCTTAAATCCCCAGTCCACACGCTTGTTGGTCAGCAGAAGCTGCTGTTTTTTACTCTTTTCACGTTTCTTGACTGTAATCTCCGGTATCAGACTGATGCATCCTTTGGACGTGATCTTCTTCATATCACTTTCTTTGCGGACCGTCCTGATCAGCTGTGCATACAATGCTGCGATTGCCAGACACAAGATCACGCCAGCCAACACACCCTCCACCAGCTGCTTCATTGCTGAATAACCATTTACGGGATTTTCGCCTGCCAAAGCCCGATCCACAACCTGTAATTCAATCGTACCATTGGATCCTGCCACCCATTCCGGATACATATTCTCCAGAAGATCCAGCAGCATATTGGCATTGTTATAATTGTTTGCCGTCACCGTAACAGAAAATAAGTTGGAGTTGTCCGTATATGCAGATGATATCACATAATTCGGATTGACATTTTCTTCTTCCACATCTGCAAACAGGCGATCCTTAAAATCTCCCGTTTTCGTAACCACGCTGATACTGTTGCTCAGTCTCTGTGCAATGGAAGCATCTGTATCCGAATCTCCGGTCTTATTTACCGCATAAGTCACTTTTGCCTGATATTGTGGAACATACTGTCTGTTTCCATAAATAATAAAAACTGCAGTCACGATCACAATCAGCAATAAAAATTGCAGCCAGTACTTCTGAAAACACCGCAGTGCATCATCCATCATGCTGAAAAGATCAATTCCTTCCTGACCGGCACCATATTGCTGTCCTGTTCTCACTCTTTCTGCACGTACTTTATCACTTTCCTGCATGCTGTCCATCCTTTCCGTAAGCGTATCCGTAGTAATAGCTTCCATACTTATACTTGTGATAGCCGTTTCCCGCAATTTTCTCGCCTCTTGCCATATTCAGGACACCACCGACTACGACAGATCCTGCATCCTCCAGAATATCGATCACATCATTGACCGATGCTGCATGCACTTCATCCTGCTTCATGACCATAAAAACAGAGTCCGCATATCCGGCAATGATCTCCGCATCACGTACAATGCCGATTGGTGCCGTATCCAGGATCACATAGTCAAAACTTCCGGACAGTTCCTTCAGCATATGTTCAAATCGCTCCGAATCAAACCATTTTTCCGGCTCAGAGACTGCTTTTTTCTGCAAAATACAAGAGAACTTACGCTCGTCCTGACCATATTCAATCAAAACATCCTGAAGTGTACTCTCTTCTGTCAGATAATCATAGAGCTGTTTCTGATCTTTCATGTCAATATCAAAAAGCTTACAGACGGCAGATCTTCGCATATCACAGTCCACCAGAACTACTTTCTTACCACGCTGCACCAGATTCAGTACAAGGTTCGCTGCTGCCGTAGATTTTCCGTCATTCTCTTTCAGACTGCTCACCATCAGCACTTTATAATGATTTTCGTGCATCTTTCTGCGAAGCTTTGTGACGATCTTGTCCACAGCTTCCGCATACTGCGAAGAAGTCCTTGGATCTGTGATCAGAATCGACTTCTGTTCCTGTTTTTTCTTTACAAACGGTAAGGCTCCAAAGACATCCATATCCAGCAACTGCTGTGCCTGTTCGACACTATGTACCTTGTCAGTGAAAACTGCCATTGCTCCGACCAGACCACATCCTGCAATCAGCACCAGAAGTGCCACCTTCAGTGCACTGATTGGTGCATCTGCATGATTGACCGTAATCCCATTCCCTTCAAAACTTCCAATCTTCTTCAGCAGATATCCCGTCTGGAAATATCCGGAAAGTTTCGGATAATTATCAATACCGGCTTTCAACAGGCGGCATGCACTCTCCGCCGAACTGCTCGTCGCACTCATGACAATGATGTTGGTGCTTCCGGCTGCATATGCCGAAAGTTTTCCCTTCAGCTTATCCGCATTCTTCTCCTTTTTTATCTGCTCTTTCATCATATCACTGTTCAGGGCACTGACGCATCGGGATACGGCTGAACTGATTCCGGTAGAATTAAATTTTATGCCGGCATTGTCTCGTGGAATCACGTAAAGATTGACACTGGCCGTGTAAGTATCCTTCTTATAGTGATCCAGAAAAACATAAGAAAACACGCCTGCCAGACATGCAAACATCAGAATAAAGAGTGCATTTCTCATCAGGCAGCGACTTATGTATTTCACATCATACGGCTGTGTATTTGCATTTTGATAATGTTCCTGATTCATCTGTCCCCTCCTACTCAACGACCACGATCAGATTTGCATTGCAGTCGTATCCTGTCTCCTCCGATGTATAATGATAATTTACCGTATAAACTCCGGCCTTTTCCGTATCAACCTTCGAAGTGATTTCAATATTATCCATGGAAATCTGCTTACTTGCCGTACTCTGCTGTTCGCTCTCTGAAGTCCCCTCCACAGATGAAGTTATTCCTGAAACTGCAAAGGTTTCTCCTCCCTCTTCGATATAATCCAGATAAGCACTTGCATCCAGCTGTTCGCCCTTTTCCATGTATACAATATACTGATTCAATATGATCTGCGGACGCTGATTTCGCTCATCGTATCCATCCTCATAGATTTCCACACTGATCGGCAGCGTCGTCGTATAACCAACACTGTTCGTCACACTGACCGTGCACTCATAAATCCCCTTCTTCGGCTCTCCTTCCAGGACCTCCTTATCACCATCCAAAGTAATAAATGGTGTGACATCCCCGTCAATACAGTCGTCCGCCGTAAAATAAGACAACAGATCAATCTCCTGATTTTCCGGAAAACGCAATGCCTGTTCAAAGGAAAAATGTGCCTGACGATAGTCAGAATAATGAAGTGTCCTTGTAAGTGATGCCATATTGCTTGATTTATCAAAGGCAACATAAGTAATCAGGAAATCACTGTCCGTGCCTTCCTTCTTTTTGATACTGTCGATCAGTATGCTGTCCGATACGTCCCCGTCCTTCTGATCAAATGCCGTCACACCGGAGATCAGCTTCTTCTCATCCGCTTTAATGCTTGCCGAAAACTTCTCCGCATCCGCACTGAGAACCGGCGGTTCCATATCCTTTTGCTTCTGTGCATTTGAATAATAAACACAGCCTCCAATCAGGGAAAGAACACAAACTGCCCCTGCCAAGACCTTTCTTTTGTCCATAATCGCTGTACTCCTTTATGTAGTGAGAATCGGCATCCCGTTTAATATGCGGCTCGGATTCTCCGACAGCCACATACGAATCAGCTTTTTCGGATATCGCCTCTCAAGGTATGCCACCAGTTTGTTCATCGATGGGGTACGATACTCAAAGTCATGTGCATCCGAAGCCAGCACACTGACAATCCCATCATCCAGAAACTGTTCTGCAAGATTTCTGCATCTTCTTCCAAACTGCCCAAGAACGCTCCCTTTATTTACCTGAAGTGCACAGCCCTGTTCTGCCAGAAAGTAGGCAAACTCAGGATCCCTCTGCACAAAAAGATAACGTTCCGGGTGTGCCAAGACTATATTATACCTTCTCGTCTGCAAATCGGCAACATATTTATACACTTTTTCGACATTTTCTTCAAAATCAAACTCCACCAGGACATATCTTGTCCCATTTAACGTCAGAAGCTCCCCCAGATCCAGCAGATCTGCGGCCTTCTCATCCATAAAAATCTCCATACCTGAATAAAGCTTCACCGGAATCTCTTTATCACGCAGTTCCGCCTGAAGCCTCTCAAAATTTTCCCTGTATTCCTCTAACGTATAATCATAATAATTCCCGTGACTGGTCGCAGCCATATGAAACACCCCGCTGCGTGCAGCAAGATCCGCCATCCGCACCGAAGTCTCCAAATCAAAAGCCCCGTCATCCAGGTGCGGGAGAATGTGTGTATGTAAATCGACCATGAAACACCTCTGCTTTCTCTTGACTTCAAAATAATTCCACCATTATACTATCTGCAACAGCTTTTCACAAGCAATGCTTTCTTTTTTGAAAAGCTATACCGCCTATCCAGGCTCCCAGCGTATTGCAGATCACATCCGTCACCTGCGCCATGCCCGTCCCGGCCGCATACTGCCAGCTCTCGATCACAATTGCCAGAACCAGAGCCAGCCAGATCCGATGCCAGCCTATCAGCTCCCCGAGCGTAAGTCCCAGTGGAAAGTATAAAAAGACATTCATCAGCAACTCCCGAAAGAACTCATCCGAATAAGGTGCCATCACCACAAACTGATGCACACCGGAAGGTGTTCTCCCCAGCACCGTGAACTTGAGGATCAGAAAAAACGATACCCCTGCTCCAAACAAATTTAAAATCTTCCAGATGTCAATTCTTATATACCTTGCTAAAATCCGCCAGAGGATAAGCAAAAACAACATGATCAGAAAGATTCGGTGATAATTCCATGCATAAACATTTACCATTTATCCAATAACCCCATCAATAATCTTTTCCTTTTATTTTTCTCTTTGAAATTCCGATATCTTGATAATACCCATCACAATTCTCTACCAGATAATCCGCCAGATAAAGTCGTTCCTTAAACTGCCATGGCAAATTATGATCTCCAAAAAGCTCCTGCATCTTTTCCAGTTTTTCACAAGCCCTGTTCTCTTCCTCTTCCGGACCGCCGCCATACATATCAAACTCTTCAATGATCTCAGACGCCACCTGCCAGCAATCGTTAATCTGCTCCTCCACAATCTTAATTTCTGCTTTATTCATATGGATTGTCCTCACTTTATCGTAAACGCGAAATAGCGAGTACCTTGACATTTTTAGGCGGCTGCTTTGCGGATCCCTGCCGGAAGTTTTTCTGACCAGGGCAGAAGATCTTCCAGAAAAGAACAATCCTTATCATCCATGTGTTTCGGAATCTCTTCCAAGAGATGCTGCACATAATCAAAAGGTTTCAGATTATTGGCTTTTGCAGTTTCTACAATACTGTAAATGATTGCAGAAGACTTGGCACCATGGATTGTGTCGATCATCTGCCAGTTCTTCTTTCCGATACAGAAACCCCGGATTGCCCTTTCGGATGCATTATTATCGATCGGAACATCTCCATCTGTAAGAAATACACGGAGATATTTTTCCTGATTCCGTGCATAGCCAACAGCATCACCAAATTTATCCTTCTTAGATACATTTATAGTTTTTAGGTACGCAAAAAACGCATCCACAAGTGGTTTGATAACCGCCTGTCGTTGCTTAAGCCGTTCATCAGAAGAAAGGTTATTCAATTTCCCTTCTTCCCGATAGATCGCCTGAATCTGTTTCATCAGAAGAAATGCATTGGATTCCTTTTGATAGGATTTTGGGATCAGCTTTAAGGCTTCATCGAATCTGCGACGACAGTGCACCCAGCATCCAGCAATGGTCAGTTCTTCCAACTCTTTTTCTAAAGTATGGTAAACCTGGTAACCGTCTGTTACACAGATGCCGTCGTATCCTTTTAAGAATTCCCGTGGATGAGAGGCATTTCTCGTCTGCTGGTATTCATACAGGACAATCTGCCGTTGTTGATACAACTGTCCGGAACGGTATACCAACATCCAGCTTTTACTCCCGGCTTTGCGTCCGTCATGGTTTACAAGCACCGGCGTCTCGTCTGCCTGGATGACGTGATAGAAATACAATTCTTTATGCAGATAATCATAAAGGATGGATAGATATTCCTCTGCCAGACGTATGCACCAGTTTGCCATGTTCTGCCTTGTGATCCGCAGACTATAACGCTGGAATTCCTGCTCTAACCGATAGAGAGGAACTGCATTCACATACTTTCCATTGATGATCGCAGCACCCAGGGATGGTGATACCAGACTCCCATGCAGTAACGCCTTGGGATGATCCACCTTTACCATGTGTTCATCTGTTTTGCTGGCATACACGCCGATGTGATGTTCTTCCACTTCTACCTTCGCAGGTACAAAATGATATTTTCTGGAAATGGCATCCGGTAACTGCTTCCAACCCTTGACACCGAATTCTGCTTCCAATTCCTCTTCGGACAGATAATGGTCGAGCCGTCTGAACGGAAGGCCGGAAAGATCTGCTTCTTTCTTTCCCTTACGCTTCGGCTGCTTTGGAGACTTCAGTTCCAGATCCTCAAGCTCTGCCGCATTAAGATCACAGACAGCTTCCGCTTCATTGAAAAAGACAATCGTTCCATCTACTTCACGAAAACAGATCTGACTGGTATCTTCCATTTTTTCAGAAGACCTGCCAAAACGATTCTGCTTACCAAGGATCACCTGTTCCATCAGAAGCTGCATTTTTTCATTCGATGCGTGAAGCTCTTTTGTTATGGCTTCCAATTGCTCCTGCTGTTGTAAAAGAAGCTGGATAAGAAACGACTTATCAACACTGTTTAATTGTTCTTCCGTATACTTAACTGCCATAACCAAACCTCACTTCCCTGAGTGTTATTATAGCAGAGCCAACGGTTTTTGACTATTTTTGAATTCTGTCACCTTCGTCATTTGACGGTGGATAACAGTCATGAATACCTAAAAAGAAAAGCCTGGATTTCAGATATTTTATCCACAATCTGAAAAGTTTTGGAATCAGGAGTATATAGAAACTCACAGAAAACTTTCAGGATGTGAATAACTTTAATTTTTATATCGCACAGGATAACCTGACATGGATGAAAATGATTTTATTTTCTATGTTTTGCACAAATCACAAGGAAAATCCAGGATCCGGAACTTCTTCTATTGGGCGTCGGGCAACGATTTCCAGACCCTGCATCAGCATCTGATACTGGTCTGTGGTGATTTCCAGCGCTTCCTCTTTTGTACGGGGCCATCGGAAGTTCCCGTTTTCAATCGTAAGCGCTAATCAAGGTATCATTTACTTGTTGCATTTTTTCCAAAATAAAATTATTACTTCATCTCTCAGCTCATTACGTTTTCCAACTCGTTCAAATTTCTTTTCAATAACCTTATGAAATAGATATAATAATAATCCATTTGCAATAACAGGAAATATCATCGTTATCCAATCTGTCTTTGTCATTTTCCATCTCTCTATTCTTTTTACTGCATGTTCAACCAGCTCCATCCAGTCATCCAAGGAACGCCTTGGTGCACGTTTATCACTCATAATGAAACCTCCAAATGTAGTGAACTTCTACTTCCTATCAAAGAAGTGGAGTAAACATCTATCTTCTATCATTATGAGTCAGGAAACGGCAAATATCTTGTTACCCAAAAACTAAGCGCTTACTATTTTACAACTTTACATCATTTCCTATATATCTTATTCTACATCCCTGTTTTTGACATTGCCCTTTTGACTTCAGACATAAATCATGTAAATATAGTGCATTTACTATAATGTAATTTGCAACTTTTCAATATTAATATCCGGTTAAATCACGAAGCATTTTTTGTCGAAGCGTCTTTTTCTTTTCTTCCAAATCTTGTGGACCAAAATTAGATGATATAATTTCTTCTCTTGTTCCAAATCCCATTTTGACAAGTTCTTGAATTTTCTCTCTCGTATAATTCTGGGCATTTTTGAGAAGACGATACACTTCTGGAGCATGTTTTTCATATCGTTGTTCCAATCCTAATTCCCGGACATTGTCAACCATTCCACCTTGTGGATGAAATAATACTTTACACTCACTTGGCATAATTTTTTCCATTGATATTCCAATAGGAATATCTGGAAATAACCACGTCATCTCTTCAATATCTTTTTCATACGGATTCATACCACAGCCTCTATCCAGCTTCAATCCATTGCAATTCTGACCACTTGGCACCAAATTATAAAAACACATAGCTAATGCTGGATAAGTGGATTTAGCAAAAAAATGATCAATTTCACTCGTACGACGTTTTTTATCATTAATGTCTACAGCATCCAAATATTCATCCTCGCAATATGGGCATACCGTAATTTGCAAATTTTCCAGAAATTTATATGCATTATACTGACTCTCTTCATCTACATATTTGTTAGATCCATTACTAAAATATCTGTTATATATCTCTTTAAAAACAGTGAACTTTAACTTATTACTGCATTGCTCTGTCCACTTTCGCATCGTACTAACATCTGCTTCTAGAAAATCCTTGATACTATTTATCCCTAGTTTTTTTATATCATCTAAAATTCTCTTTTCATCATAGCTCTGTTGAATCCTCTTAATAACTGCTTCCGTGTGTTCATTCCGTGCTTCTTCTGAAGGTGTCAATCTAATCATATATATTCTCTCCTGCCTTCCAAATAAGTACTTCAAAACTATTTTTTATCAATGGATCACCGATATATGGTACTATACTTTTCAATTCCTGCACTCTATGTTTATCATCAACAGTTTTATTTTCTTTTACTAAAAATTCCTTTAGCCAATTTATGTTTTCCTGAAGAAAAACTCTCGCATATTCTCCGATTGTATAATCGAGGAAGAATCCATCTGCTAAAATCGTGTGAATGTTTGCTCCAAAATATGCTTTTTCTGTACTGTTTTTTATAAGACAATATCCGTTTTTATCCAAATCAAGTCTTGTAATCTGCCCTGGAAGAACATCTGATAATAGCAGTGGGCTATGAGTGCTTATTATAATTTGAATATCTGTTCTTGCAGTACGCTCCTTTAACACATCATCCAACCGTTTTAAAAATGTGCGGCATAATTCAGGGTGCATATATGTTTCCGGCTCATCAAGAAGATATATAATATGGGGTTTTGTCTTATCCACTGAAAGCCGCACGCACAGCTCTTCAATCCCGCCCAATATCTTAGCAAACTGATATTCTCCAGAACTTATACATAAAAAATGATATGGTAATAATTCATTTGTAAAAATACCGGTATCATCCGGTCGATATCCTTCCATCCGCTCAAAAAGTTTTTCCACAAGTTCTCGATTCTCTTCTGTATACATATCTGCAATCGGAAGTGTGAATGTATTATTTGTAAAATACTTATCATCAAACTGATTCAAAATATTTCCAATATCTTTAATATCATCATATATTTGATATAGCAAGTGATAAGGTGTACCGTCACCTCTCAGATCTATATACATTGAAAGCCATTTTATACGATGTAATATACTAATGTCTTCATAATCAGGAATAACCTTTGGATTAATTCGAATCCTACTTCTTTTTTTCTCCTCAGCCAATATCCTCTTATATACGCGATTCGTACCTTTTTTAACAATATCCCCTATATCAAATTGACTCGCCTTATCTTCTGGATACATTTTGATATAAGCTATCCATTCCCGTAGATAAAGTGCATAATCAGTCCATAAATCGTGTACAAATTGATTCCTTATTGCCGGATATCTTCGCTGCTTTATTGGTTTTCCCAAAATTATATTTTCATCATCCTGGCGTTTATTATCCGCAAATGTCCAATAATCATGATCTTCCAGGCTTTCATCTATATGCTGTTTTATCGTCTTAGCCCAATTATCTCTATTTATGACCAGTGCTGCTTTCTGTTTAAGGTTATCTTCTCCAAAGTTCTCTATGTATTCTTTCAAAAATCTACAACTATACCAAAGTGCAGTTTTATGATATTCTGCATTTGTCCTCACTTGCCACTCTGAACTTGTATCAACTAAATCAATTCGCTTCTCTTCATATGGACAAAAAGGAAATGCATGTCTTTCGTACCCATTAAAAATGTATGTAATATCCCCTGTTTCTACTAATTTTTCCGGTGATGTTGTAACAAGCGATATTGGCTTTCCATCTTTATTCAACATAAAACTATACATATGCATTGCCCTTAGTGTGTTCGAATATCTTCGCACCTGTTCAAGCATTTTTCGGAATTCATCTTCCTTCTTTCTCCCAGATGTAAAAGCTGGATTTACCGGAATATTAAAAATCTCTATTACAAATCCTTTTTGCGCTTTATAAAGCAGAAAATAAGCCTCTCCTTCCTCATGATTATAAGTTCTTTCCTGTTCAGGCATTCCAATCATCTGAAGGACATTCGTTTTTCCAGACCCTGTCTTTCCTACAATAAGATGTACATTTGAAAGATTCGACTTTTTATATATAAAAGACTCACTTTCCTTGTCTTCTTGCCGAGAAATAGTCATACATTCTGGAAAAGTCTTGGATTCTTCAATCGAAACCTTATATTGATCAGAAAAATATATTTCCTGATTAGAGATATTTCTAAACTTCTTAACATATGCATAAATTAAACGCATAGTTCATATCCTCCGCTATTATACAGTAAACGCACCATAGTTGGTACTGCTTTATAATACTGCTGCTCGAAAGAGCGGCTTATTTTTAACTATTCCATCAACATTTTCAGCACTTTATTTTAAATTTTCTTCTAAAAATGTATATAAAACTTCGAATTCCGGTATCTTCATATATATTTTTTTGTATTTAGTCCTAATTATTTTATCCTTTATTGAAAATCTCACAGGCTTATCTGGCTTCAAGACTGTCGATATTGCTCCAAATTGTACTTTATCTGCATATTCGAAGCCTTCTTGACAAAATACCTCTGTTACGCGTTTCTGAATAGTTTCAATATTCTCTGTATCCGTATCACAGAATAACAAAAATCCCCCAAACGTATCATACGAATCAAGTTAATCCACTATTTCAACCAACGAACTTGCCTGCGTTGTCAGTTTTGTGCAGCCCCCTGCCTGTTTTACTGCTATAGCAATCTTGTCCTTGTGATAAAATACCGGACTATCCTGCCTCCTCAATTCTCCGGTCACTGCCGGATAATGTCCTATGGTCAATTGACATTACATACATCCCCATCAAGCATGGATTCCTGCATCTGACCGCTGTGATCGACTGGTACAGCCGCTGTATCGTTGGCTGGGAAGTCGATGATACTCTAGATACCAGAATGGTCATAACTGCGTTAAAAAAGGCGTTTATGGTAGCAAAACCTGTTATCCTGAATTCGGATCAGGGCTGTCAGTTCACAAGCAATGAGTACATGAACTTTCTCAAAGAGAACCAGATCCGTCAAAGCATGGATGGTAAAAGTCGCCGGGCTGACAATATCATGATCGAACGATGGTTCCGGAGTTTCAAGTACGAGGAAGCGCAGGAATGAACTTATAACATCTTGAAATTGCATCCGGAAGTTTTTTCCAGCCGTTTTCACCGAATTCTTCTGTCAGATCTTCCAGACTCAGATAATGATCAATCCCCTTCCCAGAGCAAGGCTTTGATTCGGTCGCTCCGTCTACCACCAAAAAAGGAACAGAGTATTTTTATCATAAGGATCCAAATGAGAATGAAATCGGACAATATTTGCCAGACCACCAATTCCCCGGCGTAAATTTGTCTATCTGAAGATGAAAATTTTTCTACTTCTATGTTCTTTTCACTTTTTACTCTTTCTTCATTGCATTATTTCAATTATACATTTATTTTTCACTTAATATCGCAATCTTACTTTCTTGTATTAAAATTTCCTTACTATTAAATTCGAGAGCATTGCATACTTTTCTCCTGTCTTGTGCATCATATTGAAAGCTAATGAGATAATTATAAATATTATTTTTCAATATATTTTGAGAAATTTCACTTAAACATTCTTTTCCCTTAAATAATGCATTTATTTCATCGACAGGTAATTTAATTGATGAAATTCTAATCAAATATTCAAGTCTTGCCATTTTCACAAACTCAGAATTATGCATTTCACAATAAGATGCAATATTTTCTTCAAGAATATCGCTTTCCAAACTACCTGCTATTCCAGTCAAATTTGCTTCTATAAACGTGAACAATATTCGTGCAAAGGTAGCCTTTATTGCTTCTGTAAATTCACTTTTAAATTTAATATCTTCTTCATCACCTTCTTTTATTTTTTCTTCTATCATCTCTATAATCTTATCCACCATATACATAGAAAAATTGCAAAGAGACCCAATTATTTTTGAAACAGATTTAAAAATAAAATCTATTCCATCTTCTCTTGGACCATTTTCCATCTTTCCAGAATAGTTTTTCAAAATATTCCCCATGAAGTCAATATATCTGCTCATTTTTAAGACATCACTATTGGTTTTTCGTACTTCTTCAGCAATTTGAGAATTTTCTTCATCTCTATCACTTTTTATCTCTTGTTCTTCCAATTTTTCCATCTTCTGATTTCTAATGACTGGAATTTCTTCATTTTGTGGAACAGTGTATATACGTTCTATCTTTTTTTCTATATCCCCACCCCACTCTTCTATAAGTTTTCTGATATTATCATATTTAAAGTCCTGATACTGTTTAAGCAACGGCTCTCCAAATTCTTTTACAAGTGGAATAATTTGATATTCTATATTCATTTTATATGCCAAGAACAATGCAATATTATAATTTACATCATCATCGATATTTTCAAATACATTTTTAATAACTTGATTTTTTTCTTCAGGTCGCAATGCATTTTCTATATAACTACCAGCAAAATAGTAATACATATAACTATGTTTAAATTTATAAGTATCATCTTTACACTCTAAAAATTTAAAATCTATCAACCATTCTATTACATCCGTTGCCTTCAATTTTGCATTAGAATGATGTTCTTTATAATCCAAAATTACCCCTAATACATATTCTTCTTTTACATATTTGTTTATATTATCCGTGTACATTTTGTATGCTATTTTTTGAAGAATAGTTGTATACACACTAATATTATTGCTTACTCGACCACCATGTTTTTCTGCAAGTGCTGTCAATTTATTTAAAATTAATCCATCATAAACATACGAATATCTACTATAATTCAACTGAGTTGGATGTTCCTGTTCAAGATATGAAAGAACAAATAATAAATCAATCGGTGTCTTATTAAAATAATTAGACTTCATTACCGCCTGAATTTGAGCATTTAATTCCTTTCTCTTAGCATCAAAAGCAACACTTCCCTCTTCATATTCACCATTTAAAACCAACCATTTATTAATAATACGCTCTTTCGATGTTCTTCTAGTTGGTTGAAGTACCAAAATACTAAAAGTCTCCTGAATATAATCATTCATTTCAACATAATTTAATGGATTCAAAATATCCAATGTATGATTTCTCGTTATAATTATATATCCAAATTTACCGGTAAAATATTGAAGAACTTTCTTAGCACTTTTATCTGTGAGTTTAATTTCTTCAAAATTGTCAATGAGGCAAATCCTTTCTTCAGGAGCCTTTTGCATAATTGCGTTTGCATCAATATTTTTATAAGTATCTCTATATTTTCCTTCAACAATCCTATTTAACGCTTCTCCATCTGCAGTATTGATTGTTGATATATCTAAAAATACAGGAAATTTCTTCATCTGGAAATATTGTTCAAATATCTGCTTTAATAACGCTGTTTTGCCATATTCTTTTTGTCCTCGAATCGAAATATATTTCTTATTCTCTAAGCTGAACGTATAAAAAAGGTACTCGGGTTTTACCGTTTACGTTAATTTATATTAATCTCTACATATAAAATATCATCTATTTTAGACGATAACCTTTTTAGTGCAGAATTAAAATGAGCTTTTTCAAATAATTGTTCTCTTATTATTCCAATTAAAGTCAGCAATAAATAAAGTATAACTACAAGACAAATAATTGTTATAGGAATTAAAAATATCTGCATATTAGAAATCCATTTAAAATGATCCTTAATTAATACATCAAAAATTAATATATGGCAATGTATTATATACACATCAAAAGCTGCCGTCGACATTTTTTTACAATATCTTTGCAATATCTGATTTTCAATTTTCCCATAAACGCCAATACTACAATAGCCATTAATAACGTAATCGGAGATGTATACCCTATAAAATATTGACTATCTACATTAAAGGTAAAATCAATAATTGTTTTTCCAATTAACAATAATATGGAACATACCAAAAATATAAAAATATCTTTTGTCTTCTTAGATTTTTTATATATTATATCTTCCATTCTTTTTAAATATGCTCCTATTACATAACATATCACTAACCAAATGAATGAGTATCCATCATTAAATGCAAAATAATCACGATTCAATATGTTAGGTAGAACTGAAAACAACAAAACACTTAATATACATAATTGTTTATGTTGATTTTCTGATAATATTAATATCATTTTATTAAGAAACGGCTGTAAGATTGCGATTGGAATATAACACATAATGTACCAATAGCGCCCAAGCAAATAGGGAATCAAACCTTTAATTATATCCATTTTGCCCTCAAAAACTCCCGGGCTTACAATACAAAAAACTAAAGTTATCACTATGCAATAGCAAATAACAATTGTAATCAATTCTAACGTTCTATACGTACTATATCTTTTCTTTCTTATTCCTAACCACCCTGAAAGTAACGCGAATAAATCCACGGAACAGTATGCACAAATCTCAAGCCACCAAATCATGCCATATTTTAAACTATTTCCAACTGTGCTAATTAGTACCCCCCTGTCCTAAAATATGTAACATAACAATTCCACACATAGCATATATCCGAGCAATGTCCAACCCATAATTTCTTTTTTTCATTTTCTCACCCTTCCTACAAAATCAAACTAAAATGTCAACAAGTTTTTCTGCCAGAAGTAGATTCGTGACTTTTGCCTTCTTCTATTATTTTTGCAACTAAAAATAATCCACCGCTCCTATCCACCTCTACCAAGGCACTACATATAATAACCTAGCTAATCATAGTGTTCTTCAAACCTTACTAAAAGTCAAAAATTATAAATGAGTTCTTACGTCTCCAATGCAGAAGTTCATAGATATCTTTTTATTCTATTTATGTAGGTTTGAAAAAGAGTTAACTACCTAAACATGTTCTAGAAATCTTACAAGTACAAATTAATCAGTACTTCCCCTGCTTCCTACTAACGTTGCGGTATTACCATACAGAAATACTTATTGTGTTTATGTAAATCTATCTTCCTAACATAAATTTTAGTTTTGTTTTTGAAATAACCATATTACAGATAGTTAATACCAACACAATTATTATCAATTCTATTATTTTTTCCAAAAATTTCTCAATTGTTGTCATGTCATCTCTAATCACTCCCACATATTTCAGAGAACCAGTTACTAATGGCATTATTATTGTCTGATGCCAGGCATAATACAACAAAGAATTTCTTCCAATATATTTTATAAAACTCAAATTAAACCAATGTGAAAAAATAATTACGCAAAAGATTCCAGCAAAAGCCGATATGATTGTCAATGGTGGAAATCCGTATCTTGATCCAAACATTTCCATCCCATATCCTGCTATTTTTATTCCCAAATAACCAAATATTAAATTTATAACACCAAAGAAAATAAATAAGATTACAGAAGAAATAATTGTTATCTTCTCTCTAATATTTATATAATTATTTTTTAACCAAAATCCAACTGCAAAAAACAAAATTGCGGTTAAACATACATCAATATTCCATGGAAGTGATTTACCTCCAAAATGATAGTACATTATTCCAATCCAAAACATCATAAATGAAACAAATACTATGCATTTTATTTTCTTCAACTTACTTACTATTATATAAAAAATAATATTCAGCCAAAACAAACACGCAATATACCATAATGTCCAAAACCTTCTTTGTAGACAAAAGTCGACTATTAATTCCTTGATAGTTGAAATATCTAATGTACTTGCGTGATAATATGATAATATTTTAAAAATAATCATCGGAATACCCAATGTAATATAAGGTATTACTATAGAATGTATTTTTTTATTCACAAAAGTTCTAAAATCATATTTCAGACCAAAAACATATCCTGATAGCAAAAAGAACAATGGCATATGAAACGTATATATCCAAGTTCCAAGTATACCAACATCCAAATGCGCAAAAATCACAAAAAGTATACCATATCCTTTTGCAATATCAATCCAAGCGATTCTGTCTGTCTGTCTGTTAATGCTATTTTCTTTACATTCATTTGTCAATACTAATCTCTCCATCCTTTTTTATCACATTTTCAACACAAAACCTTAATTTCGCTGATTTTATAAAACTGTAGTTCTTCATTTACTATCAACTATATAGCTTATTAAGTTTCCGTATAACCATGCCAGCCATTTTATATTTACAAAAAAAATGAAATATCGCAGCTCTTTTTGAATATTTCCAATAAGCTATTCCAATAACCTCATAATTTTCTCTGATTATTCGTGATTCCAAAATTCTCCTTATTTCTTTTTTACGATTTTTTAATTCACCATTCCAAACATTTCTGAATAACATATCTCTAAACGCAGTGACATAATACCACGAGAAATCTATCTTCCATCCGTCAACCTCATCTAGCCCATAATACTTAATAATCTTTTTCTTTTCGTCATATTGATACTCTAGATTTTCCAGCAAATTTTCTTTGTATTTTTTTCTCATAATAGAATTTTCATTATTAATTCTATACATGTATAAAGATTCTTTTAAAACCAAAATATTTGATGCCTCTAATAATACTTGTGAATTAAACAAATAGTCTTCTCCTATTTTAGTCTGTTCATCAAACATAACCTTTACTTTATTCAAAAAATTCCGCTTAATAAGCAGTCTCCAAGAAAAGCAAAAATCATTATGTTTATTCACTGTTTTTACACCATCAAATAGCTCTTCCTTAGACCTAATAATACCCTCTTTAAAAATCGGTACTGTCACTGTTCCATTTGGAAATGTTTCGTATCCAAACATAACAACATCAACTGTATTATTATTCACAGCATTTTCTAATACTTCAACGTATCCTTGCTTTAAATAATCATCACTATCTACAAATGCAATATAATCTTTAGTTGCTTGTCTAATTCCAACATTCCTAGCCGAAGATAGTCCACCATTTTCTTTCTCAATATAAATAATTTTATCTGGGAACATCTTCAAATATTTTTTACAAATCAAATTACTACGATCTTTAGATCCATCATTGACGAGTATAATCTCATCTTCTTCTTTTACTTGACCTAACACAGAATCAATACATTGCTTCAAATATTTTTCCACATTATATATTGGAATAATAAAAGATATACTCATATTATCTTCCCCCATTTTCTATCTTCATAACTATTTGCGATACATATGCTTGTTCCTTTACCGCGGAAACTTCACTGCCTCCTTGTGCCTCGCTCACAAACTTTCCTTCAATTTTTTTATGAGTTCTATCTTTTCTAAGAAACCATTCATATTCTATATCTATATGCCCAACATCTAACGCTTGAACCCCTTTTTCCGCAAGATCATAGGCTAATATTGTTGCTGTTGGTCCCAATGCAATTAATATCAATTCCTCCTTTTCATGGACTTCTAATACATTTCTTAAAATCTTGTCATATACCGAGAACGCACTTTTACTTGGACACAATACTCTTCGAATGTTAACTACATCATCAAACAGATCATTCCCGACACCCAGCCTAGTCAACTCCCCTTCTACAATCAAGAGCTTTCTTCCAGACCAGATTTTCTTCCACTTCTCTATCCATCCAGCTGATTTCTGATCATCATATACCTCTGCATAGAATCGAGATACTAACGAATTACCATACAAACGTTTCATATCAAAGTATTTATACCATTGGCTTCTTCGTTCTGCTAATATATTATCCATATATTTTAATGCATTTTTCTTTCTTTTTTTCTCTTCTCTTGTCAGTGTCAGGTTATTATTCATATTTATAACTGGATGTCGCCTGTCAAGAAATGTTGGAATACATATTAAGATATTATCCTGATTTGAATAAATTACTTCTCGCAATCTCTTTCCAAGATTCTCATTACCTTCTTGAAAGAAAATCTTGTCTCCATCCATTAGTTTGAATTCACCATCTCCATAACGACAAACTGAACATTTATCTTTCATAATTTTATCCAGCGTTTCATCAATCGACATAATCAACGGCACCCCTATTTTCTTCTGCAATGATAAGTCTTTACGCCATCTAATAAATAGTTCAATATCTAATTTCCTGTCATAAAAATAATTATATAAATTTGCCAATATCTGTTTTATATCTTTATATTTCATATTGATTCCTTCTTACACAATATTTTAGATTGAATAAATCCCTTTCCCTTACTGTACAAATATTGGAATTCTTGTGTTCTTCCAAAGAAAATAAACAGCATCATATTGGGCACAACACTACAAATCACTACTTTTAAAATTACATTTATAATAATAGAAAAATGTATCTGCTTGCACAACAAATAACAGATACCCCAATCAATGAATAATATAATTAAATGCTTAAAATACATATAAGCATATTCAATGGGAGATCTGTCCAATCCATGTTTAAATACTGCATATGGCATATACCATGTATTCGTCAATATTCTGGCAACAGCAGTCGCTAAATAAATTCCAAATAATCCCCACCATTTTCCGAACATAATAGACAAACTTAAATTAATAGCTGCTGTAAATATCAAAATATATTGTCCATATTTAAACAACCCCAAGGTTGATCGGTATGTCGTAACTGCTGAACTCATTGTTACAATATAAAAATTCAAAGCCAGCACCGCCGGAATACTTGCTGACAATACATAGTTTTTACCAAAACATAATTCAACAAGATCTGATGAAACAAAACATATACCAATTGTGGCCCAACCAAAAATAATAAAGTTAGCTAATTGAAGTATTCTAAAAAAACGTATACGCCCTTCCTTATCTTCTAACGCATTAAGATTTCCGACACTTGCAACAATACTATTGAAAATTTGATTTGTCAAAGTCGAAATTGTTCCTGAAAATAATGTATAATTTGAAGCAGCTCCAACCGTAATTAACCCTGAAAAATATGTAATAATAATATTATCAGTACTATTTACTAGCAATTCTGATATTTTACTAACTGTCAAAGCCTTAATATTTTTAGACAATGATATTTTTTCTTCTTTTTCTAACGGCTTGATATCTTTTTTCTCTATATAAGGATAATCTTTGATTGTCTTTTTTGAAATAACTATGTTAAAGATTAATGTTCCCAAAGTCTGAATACCCAAATATAAAAAATACTCTCGGGTTATGAGCAATGCAAAAATTTGAGCTCCACTTTGTATCGTTGTAATTAAATAACTTATTCCTAATTGAACATAATTCCTTTGCGCAGCCGTAAGTAAAGAGGCTCTGTAACTAAAAAAATATGTTAAACACGTATTAAATAAATATACTGCATAAATCAAATATATATTTTCTTTAATTCCAGGAGTTTCACCTATTAAACTATGTAAAAATGGTAATAAAGCCAAGCCAACTACACCAACTACACACCCAATCACACGATATGCTTTCCCGTAAAATTGCATTAATGAAGCAATTTTTTCCTCATTGTTTTCAGCCAATGGCTTATATAGCGCATATACAATAGCCGTTCCAATTCCTAACTCCGCTAATGAAAGCATCGATAGAATATTGGTAAATAATCCATTAATACCTAGATATTCCGCTGGTAGACATTTAACAAATACCATTCTACATATAAACCCCAAAATAGTATTAAAAAAATAGCCTCCCATACCTACCATAATATTAATTAGCGAATATTCCGTTCTAGATCGTTTTGACATTGAATCAAGTACCTCTTTATCTTTTATTTTAATATACGTCTTTTAACTGCATGTGCTAATTCAAACATATACTGATTTTTCTTTTTTAATTTATCTTTAAATGTTGGTTTTGTAAGCAACTGTATTGTATCAATCACGCCATTCATTTTACACTTTTCAAAAAATATTTTTCTTTTTTCATTTTCTGAAATGCTCGTTAATAAGCATGGATTCCCGGTTTCTAACCATTTTGTTTCACAGCCTCGAAAAACTAAGTTTTTTTCTATTTTTTGAAACAATTTTTCTCCCTTGTTATCATGAACAATCACTGCTGATATTCCATATTTATCCCCGAATTCAGGTAAATAATTTTCTATTCCCCAAAAATCTCCTAAAGTAATATCACTACACCGCTCAATCCCCTTAAATCCACATTTATGACAAGATGGACGTTGAAACAAATCTTTATAAAAACCTTTCATATAAATATTATCTTCGGAGGCTTCAACTATCTCAGTTCCATCTTTTAATGTATATGTAATTGCATTATTTCTTCTTTTATCTTTCTGACAATACTTATGTAATTGCTTATCTGCCAAATATTCTTTCAAATATTGATTCCATACCTCTGGCGAAGATACCCCATGACATATTAAATCTATTGTAAATAATCCTTCATAATCTTGTTGTAAATAAGATTTTAATCCTTGTATTTGACAGGGTGTTCCACTAAATAACACTTTACTTCCCTGTTTTAAATATTGTTCAGCTTCTTTATAAGTTTCTTCCAGATCGCTTTGCACATATTTGCTTCCCCTGAGGAATTCTATATTTTCTAACCTGTTAATACCTTTATGCTTAACAATCCAATTCTGATCAAATCCGGCTCCGAAAACAATTCCTCCTTCCGAAATAATTTGTTCTGCAATCACTGAAAAGACTCCTCCTGATTGACTTTTTAACCTAAGATTTAAATCATTCCTATATGCTGCAAACACCTTACTTCTTTCAGAGAGTTCTCTTGGATTGAGTTCTGGACATACCCTTTCACATTTTCCACAATTCACACATATTTTTGTATTAACTATAGGATACTGAAATCCTTCTTCATCTTTGTTCATTTCGATTGCTGCAACTGGACATATTAGTTTACAGGAACCGCAGCCACAACATTGCTTTTTATTCTTAATATCTATCATAATTTTTCAATTAACTCTCTTGCCTGCAAAATTCTATCTTTGTATTCTGGAATTATATCCTCAAGATATTCTCTTATTTCACTTTCTTTATTTTGTAACCAGATGAACGCCTCAATCAAATCATCATTTGATTCAAACTTTTGAACTGGAACCACATAATGTTCATCTGTACCAAATAGTTCACATGCAATTCCTATTGCTTTTACTGAATATCCCACAACCAATGTTGGTACACAAGTAGAATATGCAGCAATTGTAGCATGTGTTCTGGCTCCAATGAACATTCTACATCTCGCAATGTATCCTTTTAATTGCATACAATTGCAATCTTCTATCATTACTATACGATTAGATTTTTCAAATTCCTGATATAATTTCATTAATACTGTCCTGTCATCATTTTTTTCTTTAACAACATGAGGGATTAATGCAATATTATAATCAGTTTTATTTATAATATATTGAATCAACTTTCTATAATTTTGAATAATCAATTCCGCATCTGCATATTCTGCAACGAGAGGACTTAAATTAATTCCTATTGTATTATTCTCTATAAATCCTTGTGGCAAAGGTAGTTCTTCCTTGTCCAACTGAAATGCCGGATCTGGCAGAAGAACCGTTCGTGGATTAACCACTTTCAACACTTGATAGCTTATATTTTCTCTTGCCACAATCAAATCATATTCTCTTATATCCTTAGCAATTTCATCTGTCATATCTTTGGGTTCAAACGAACACCCCCATAAAACTGTCTTTCCACCTTTTTTATGGATTATTTTATTGTAATATCCTAATATATCTCTTCCTTTATAACAATAATTATCTCCGCCAATCGAAAGATAAATATCATTTCTGTTAACTGTTTTAAAAAAATCACGATGCATAAATTCAATAAATTTGCAATCATCATGAAATATTTTATGTGAAATTGCAGCTTTAAAAAAATCTATACTATTCTTTTCTAAATGTTTTTCAATATCTTGTTGCAAATTTATTACGCTAGAAAGCCCATATTTTTCATCTTCACTAATAGCTGATGTATATAAACTCTTTGATGCAGATAATATTTTTTTTGTACTTCTCACGATTGCCTCACAGCCATGATTTGCTGAACCGCCATGATAATACATTACTATTTTTCGCATTTCTGATTTCCTCTTTTTCTAATTGTTAAATAAATTGTCAATAACCCAGCCTTCTTCTTCATAAACAACCAATTATATATTTTATTGCTCGATTGAACCCCTTCACTACAACATGTTGTAAATGACTTTGTGCCCATAGCCTGCTTTATATGTTTATATTTTTTTCCTATTGATTCTGAATTACCATTTATAAACAAAAAATTTTTTTCATAATCCTGCATTATAATCTGTTTACACAATGTGAGCATATTTATATCATCATGAGACAATTCCCTGATACCACTCGATAAAGCGGAATAAAAATATTCATTTTCAGAGACAGCAGGCGCCCTTTTTGAAAGGGTTATCGCTTCCTGATTTTGATATATATATAATTTCCTATGGAGAAAAATTATTGTAGAACTCATGTATTTTAAATATTTCATAACAAATACTAAATCTTCTCCCAGACAAATATCTTCTGGAAATGTCAAATTATATTCATTAATAATTTTAAGTTCAAAAAGTTTATTACAAGGACTTCCTATCCCTTGCTCTCTGTATTTCAAAAAATCTTTTTTTAATATCTTTTCTACTTTGTCTGTATTTTCTTTCCCAACAAATTTTACTTGTTCATCAGATATTTCTTCAAATCCACACATGACTAGGTGTCTGTCTTCCACATGCTCTATCATATATGAACAATAGTCTTCCATAACCCAATCATCACTATCACAAAACATTATATATTTTCCGCTCGCACTTTTTATTCCGGTATTTCTTGCAGATGATACCCCTCCATTTTGTTTATTTATTATAATAATACGATTATCTTTTTCTTTTAACTGCTGACATAGTTCTAATGATTTATCTTTTGACCCATCATTCACCAAGATAATCTCTATGTAAGGATAAATTTGTTGTCTTAGTGATTCCACACAACGTACTATTGTTTTCTCAGCATTGTAAACTGGAACAACTATACTTATTTTTTCATTCATAACATTATTCACTTTCACATTGATTATTACAAAGTATAACTCACTGTATTTATCGGCATAGTAGCCTGCATTTCTTTTTCTTCTTGTGTTAACTCACTAGGATACTTGCAGTGCCCCCCCCACGTTCAAATTTCTCTTTCATATGAAAAAGATAATCGTCGTAGGAACATATTATTTTACACGGATTCCCAATTACTACTGAATCATCTGGAATATTCTTAGCTACCACTGCACCTGCTCCAACTATAACTCTATTTCCTATTTTGGTATTTGGAAGTATAACCGAGCCATCACCAATAAAGACATTATCTCCGATATCAACTCTCCCACACTTTGTAAACCCCAATGCTCTTTTCGTACTGGCATCATGTGTTAAAATAGTTGCGCCTGTAATCGTTACATGATTACCTATTGATAATAAGTACTGAAATTGATCATCTATACGGCAATTAATAAGTACAACATCTTCACCAATTTTTGCTCCTCGGCTTCTTTGATATTCAACACTGTTAAAATCCACTCTTTTTTTTATTCCAAGCTTAATTAGTACTCTTTCTAAAATCCGCATATTAATATACCTCTCCAAATACCGTTTTTTCATATGTACTCATAATATTCTCTGTACCAAGCGTTTCCTCCCGAAGAATAGAACTATACTTTTCTCTAATTTCTCTATTGTAACACAGGCTTTCTATTGCTTTTGCAATCTCCACTGCATCAATCTTAACAAGCATACCATTTGTACCATCACAAATTTGATCCCTCATTCCACCAACATCGGTCGCAATAATTGGTCTTTTTAGGATTTTTGCCTCTGTAACAGTAGTTGAATACGCTTCATAATAGGAGGGTTGTACATATATGTCTGCACATTTCATAAATGGATAAGGATTAACCTGTTTTCCCTCTAAAATAAAATACTTCTGCAGTCCTCTTTTTTTAATTTCTTGAACCACTTGCTCCCTGCAATTTCCATCGCCAATCCAATGCCACCTACACTTAACATTTTTATTTTTTAAATATTCGCAAGCATCAAGTACTAAATTTGCGCCTTTTTCTCTTGTCATTCTCCCGACCGTAGCAATAATTATACAATCATCTTTTGTTTCATACGGCACAAACTCTTCAGATTTTCTTATTATCTCACCTACATCACATATATTACGTAACACAATCAGTTGATTTTCAGAAAAATCAAACTTCTTTTCTAATACAGACTTACAATCTGAAGATACTGCTACAACATAATCAAATTGAGGATAATATTTCATATCTCTCTGCTTCTTTTTTCCGATACCCTCATATGCTCCGTTGTGATACCATAATACCTTACGTCTTGCCATCACTTTATCAATCACATAATATGGCGAAAAATCATTTTGAGAATATGCAATTGCTATATCGTAATTTCCTGGCAATTTTCTAAATAATTTCCATGAATCCATTCCCATTTTATTAATCGCACGAAACAAACAATATCTCAGAAAACTCTTCCAATTCTTGATTACGCCACCTCTATATTTAATTTCGGGCACTACATCAGTAGTATTCAAAACATACTGAAACCAATCAATATAGTTGATTTTTCTTTTGATGTCATTTCTTAAATCAAGTTCCGGATTCATAAGTAATAAGTCTATAGTATATAATTCTTCCGACATGTTATTAATCAGGTTTACAAGGCATTTTTCTATCCCCCCGATTCCCAATCCATAACATACAAAACATACTCTTTTTCTTTTCTTGTTCATTAGACTATCTCCTACTCGTCCTTCTTCTCTTAAAATCTTGGGATTGAGTGACAATCAATCTCATTCCTTTTCAAGCCAACACATTTATATTATTTTTACACATCCCAGTTTGGTTTTCTAATTTTGTCATATATCTTATAGCCTCTTTTGTATATCCACGGTACCAATCTCATAGCCTTGTAATTATAAATATACTTATTATCTACACTAACTCCCAAACTTAATAATTCATCGATTACATTAGCTATCTGCTCTCTCTCTCTAGATGCATACAGATATGCACGGTATTGATTACATAAGGCCATAAAATATTTATTTCTTGCAACTTTTTCCAATTTTTTTCCACTTTGTTCTTTATAGATATACTTTGCAACTTTTACACAATCATCCACTATTTTCTTATCTTCTGTTGTTTTCGTTGCTCCGCTTTTCCATTCAAAATAATTATAAAATCCGCAATCTATAAAAATGGTGTCTTTAATATTATCAAGTACACTATAATTAAACCACACATCTTCATTAATCTTTAAACTTCTATCAAAAATCACATCTCGGATATTATTCTTTTTATATATTTTGGTACACGGAGACCCCGTAAATCGAATTCCCTTTATCAAACATTCTTGCATTTCGTTCCCGCTGACTCTAGTTATTTTTCCGGAACCTCCAACACAATACTTTTCTCCCTCAAGAGGGACCTTATTATACGAACAATGTACCATTCCAACTGTATCGTCATAGAATTGGTTCATCATTTCAGTATACATATTTGATTCTACAGTATCATCACAATCTACAAAAGTTATATAATCCCCCTTCGCATATAATAACCCTGTATTTCTAGCTACTGAAACTCCAGAATTGTTTTGGAAATACACCTCTACTCTCGAATCAACCTGAACCCACTTTTCCAATAACTGGTTACTACGATCTGTCGATCCATCATTTACACAAATAATCTGTACATTATTATAATTTTGAGTAGTAAGGCTCTTTATACATTCATCTATATGTTTTTCACCATTATAAACTGGAACAATAATACTTAATAATTCCATCATCTAGCCCTCGAAATATACCTTCATCACATTATCACACCATGTTTCTATTGAGTACTTCTGCCTTAATTTCTTTCTATTTTCCAAGACATACTTCTCCTCTAATCCGCTTCTAGTTATATATTTTCCCAACAACTTTTTTAACTCATCACAATCTTCATTGTGGAAAAAATCTACCCCATGAAATTCTTTTGCAAACATATTTTCAGAAATATCGCTGCAAATTATATACATTCCAAAATATATTGCTTCAAGTAAAGCATATGATAGGCCTTCTGCTCTGCTTGCATGAACAAATACCTTTGTTTTTGAAAATAACTGTTTAACATCGTCAACTGGTTTTAATAAATGAATTTGTGTAGATTGGGTATTATCCTTAATGTACCTTTCACATTGTTCTAATCCAACAATATTAATACAATAGTCACTATTTCTTAAGTATTTTTCAGCATCAACCACCAAATCAACACCTTTACGGTATACTTCCCAGCCAAACATTAAAAACTGATTTTCATTTTGAGGATAATACTTTCCATCAAAGCGATCAAAGTTTATCCCATTGGGCACAAACACAACCTTCTCCCGATTAAAGCCTAATTCAACAGCAAACTGTCCATGTAGCTGCGAAACAGTTAACATCGTCGCTCTAGTACTTAAAAGTCCGTACTGAAGTTTATATAAAATCTTTCTTGACAATTTTGCATTTTTGTAATTTTCTTTTATTGCATCATGCAAGTGCCAAAACACCTTAACTTTCTTTGGTGCCATTATAGTAACTGGAATATCATATAGTTCAAAATGAGAATGAACAATATCAATATCATTTTCATTATAGATTTGTTTTATTAATAAATATGTCTTAGGTAATATTCTTGCTCTTGCCACTGGCAAAAAATAAACTCTATTTGTTTTCTGAATATCTTTACACCATGATCTATCTTTTGCATCTTCAGTAAATGCATATATTGTTTCATACCCAATGTCTTGCATCCTATTTTGCAATTGCATTAATGACTCTATAAAATTTCCTGGTCTCTGCGAACCAAAAGCACATACATGCAATATCTGTTTCATTTATTTTTTCTCCATATCTTCTTCAAACATTTTTTGAGTTTCATTTACTGTTTTTACAACTGAAAAAATTTTTCCACGTATATAGGCCTTTTGCTTATACTTTTCTAATTTTTCCTTATCATTCAAAAGAACCTTCAGCCCCTGATACAAGCCTTCTTCACTATTCTCTGTCACTATTCCATATTCATTATTTTCTCCCAACATTTCGTTCATCCCAGAAACATCCACGGTACATATCGCCGTACCTACGATCAAAGCTTCTGTTACCGCCGTTGAGAATCCCTCTGAATAGCTGGAACATACAAATATATCACTCTTAGCAACATATTTATAAGGATTTATTTGATAGCCTAACATTGTCACATACTTTTCAAGACGATTATTTTTTATATAATTCTTTAATTCCTTTTCCAACGGTCCTTTTCCAAGAAGATACAAATGAACTTTTTCTCCGTCTGCCACCAGTTGTTTTATGATATGTAACAACCGTTCAAACCCCTTTACCTCTTTCAAAGTTCCTGCTGCCACAAGCTTAATACTGCCATCTTGTACAATTTCTGGTGCATCTTCTTTCGACTTCTTCAAAATTACATTTGACTCCACTGCATTATAAAGTACTCGGCATTTTTCCCTTACAGGTATCCATTGACAGAAATTTTCTTTTATATACTGAGATACACATATAATTTTGTCAAAGCTTGTGTAACACCTTTTTGCCTCTTTTTCATTTCTAAATGGTTTTGTAACTTCCTCCATAGAGAAATGATTACTATGAATCCAACAATATCGCCTTGTTTCCATATTAGGACAACCAGCTATAATTCTTGCACTTGGTCCTTCTAGATATGAAACTTCAATATCATACACTTCCTTCACACACATATTATGTAACTGTTTCGGCGACAACAATTTCATAATTCTGCTATTTCCTGGATACGCTTTTTTCCATATATAATTGTATTTAACGCGAGGAGATAAAAACTGTTCATTCACTCCGCCTCCAAAAAGCGCAGTGATGGTAATATCAAATCTATTTTGATCCATATTATTAACAAGATTTATAAGCACTTTTTCTGCCCCTCCTTGTCCTAAATCATGAATCAAAAATAAAATCTTCACTCTGTTATTCATCTTTTCACTGCCTTCTTCAAATTATATTTTCTCCAATACTATTGCACTTCAACTAAATAATAAATAAAATAAAGTATCACTAACATTATATTTACTATTTTTTGAGACTCTTTTGTAAAGCCCTTTCTAATTAAATATGGCAATATTAAAAATCCATATAAATTGGTATATATAGCCAATCTTCCTACCAAAATTCCACTCGTAACCATTGCCACTAGATTTAATCCTACTGTTATAATCGACATGTTAACGCATATGTGTATAAGTTGATTATTCTCTTCACGAATAATCCTTCTTTCTATAAAACTCAATAACATCGGTACTGCACTAACAAGGACTCGAATTGGATTAACTCCATCATCTCCCCCGGCAGCCATTGCACTTATAGATCCAGCATACTCCGTTCCTTGCAGCAAAGAATCCGTCAACGTAGCATTGTTATTAAGTGCAAATACTGCAACAATTGCCACTGCTATAAAAATCAATGTTTTTTTATTCCATGCTTTACCTTGCACAATAAATACAATTGGCAACATAATAATTGCTGACATATGAAATGTTGTTGCTAAAATTACTAACAATATTACTTTCATATATTCTTTTCTAATCATCAATGGTAATGCTGAAAATATAATTACCACAGCCACAAATTGCCTCATACCATTCATCATCCATGCCATAGGACATGCTGATGCCACAAACAAATATATTCCTATCCAATATTGTTCACAATATTTTCTAAAAATGTATATAACCGGAACACTATGTATTAAAGCTAAACAAATACGAAAAGCTGTCACATCTCCATGAAATATACATTTAATTATCCATTCCAATACAATAAATCCCTGGCCAGAATCTTCTTTCAAAATATAATTAATCATGCCTTGCCAAGTATTAGGGATCAATTTGTATGATGCAATATATATTGGTACATCATTTACAGGTGTTCCCATGCATGCAGTCCAAAACACCGGGAAAAAAAGGACAACTGCCATCAAAGAAATCCATCGTTTCACTACAATATTATTTTCATTTTTTTCAATATTATATAATTGTGTTATATTTACTACTCCACCAATTAAAAAAAGCCAAATAAAAATGTATATATACATGTTTTCTCTATTCCTATCTATTACTTCTATGTAAAACTTTATAAATTCTTTTTGGCAATAAACCTATGATAATTGGTCTTAAACAAAAAATGTAATTTTTTTGGGGCAATCCCAATACATTCACTGCATAAAATTTTACATAAGCCTCATTCAATCTATATTTAAATTTTCTTCTACTCTGTGCATTACGATCATCACGCATAGAATATAATGTTTCCTGAATATTTACTCCTCTATAGCCCTTAGCATACATTTTCACCCATAAATGATAATCTTCTACTCGAAGTAAGTTTTTAGCAATACTATATCCATCAACGGCTTGGTATGCCTCTCTTCTCACCATACACGCCGCATGACAAAACTGTGTTGCTTTTACAAAGTCTTTTTTTTGAGGATATTTTATTACATGTGTTTTTCCCCAAACTCCATTCTCATCAAAAAATTCCATATCAGTACTTACAATTGCAATTTCTGGACATTTATTCAAAATTTCAACTTCTTTTTCGAATCGATTCTTAGAACACAAATCATCTCCATCCATTCTGGCAACATAGTCTCCTTTTGCAACCTTAAGACACTTATTTAAAGTTTTATTTAATCCTATATTTTTTTTATTCCTCAACAAAAAAATTCTGTCTGGATATTTTTCAATGTATTCTTTTGCCACTTTAACTGTACCATCACTAGATCCATCATCACACATAATGATTTCCCAGTTTTCATAAGTTTGTGTAATAATACACTCTAATGCTTCTGCCAATGTTTTTTCACAATTATATATCCCCATTATGACACTGATTTTTTTATTTTCCAAAGTATATTCCTTCCAGTTCACTCTTAACATTCTCAAAACTATATTTTATTGCTGATTTTTTTGCTCTATGTTTGATTCTATTATATTCTTCTTTATTGTTTAACAAATCAATTACATAATCTGACATACCCCTGAAATCATCAACATCAACCAAATAACCATTTTGTTTGTCTTTTATCAGCTCTCTATGTCCTCTGTTCATAGTTGCAACTACTGGTGTTCCTGATAACATAGCCTCTACAATATTTAGTGGAAGCCCTTCTCTCTTACTACAGCTAACGGCTACATCAACAATATGTTGATAATCCTGTAAGTTTGTTACATATCCCAATAGTTTAACATTACTCTGCATTCCGTATTCTTTAATCTTGTTTTCTAACTGCTCTTTTTCAGGTCCATTCCCAGCTAATAAAAGTTGTGCTGTTGGAAATTTTTTTATAACCTCCTGCATCATTTTTATTGCCATCGTCTGATTTTTATTTGGTAACAATTCGCCAATACATAATATCAGTTTTTGTTCTTTATCAACTCCCATACTTGTTCGCAGCTCTTGCTTTTCCTCTTCACTTACCGGAAAATATCTTTTTTCATCTACTCCCACACCATGAATTCGTTCTACTTGACAATGAAATTTCTGTTGGGCCAGACGATAATCTTCCGCAGTGATTGTAATAAGTTTGTCTGTAATTCGTGAAAATAATCTCTCAATTGGATAAAAAACAATCCAGTTTTTCTTAGGTGCACCTTTATAAAAATGAAATCCATGTGCGGTATAATATACCTTCGTGCCATGTTTTCTGGATTTCTTGGCTGCCAGTCTTGTCACAATTCCTCCCATAGGAGTATTACAGTGTATTACATCGTACTGTTCTTTTTCAATAATCTTCTTTAGCTGTCGATAAGCTTTTAAATTATCTGGATTCTTCGGTGATCTTGCAAATGGAATATCATACACTTTTTCAACAAAATCTAATGCAAGACCGTTTTTTTCAGCCAAATTATTTTTTGCTGCAACATGAACCTCACAGCCATGTTTATGTAATACTTCTACTAATGGTTTATGAAACTGGCAAATATGACTTTGTACAGTCGCTGTTAATAAAACTTTCATTCACTATACTCCTAGCTTAGAGAATACTTTTAAGTAAATTCGAATAATGGTTGTCCACAAGTCTGTATGTGCAACATTTTTTACCACTACCCCTGTTTTAGCTATCTCACTATTGTTGTTTTCAATAATTTTTATCGGAATCTGATTATCTACTCTAAGATTTAGCGGAATAGAAAAAATCTTTTCTAATAATTTTCTATTATTATATGGAATTGTTATATCATACGAAAGCCTATGTTCTGCTGTCAAAAAGTTTCCTTCGCCACTACTCCAAGAGAATTCCCAATAGAAATAATCCATCCATGGTAAATAAGTAAGTACATCTTTATTATAATATTTTTTTAAATATTTTTTAAATACTTGATTTGATTGATAAATTAAAATAGGATTTATTATTACTTTCCACATACATCTGTAATATCCCGCTGTAGGCATTTGAGGCCATTTTTTTATGTTATATTTATTTTGTGCTTCTCCACGTCCTAATTCACTTACCCACGACTTCACTTCAACATCAAAATCCTCGTTCTGATCAAAATATGCTCTTTTTCTTACATCATTTAAATTATTTTTTCCAATACACCCAGCATTGCACTCTAATATTTTCCTATAAATTTCTATATCTTTAAAATCATTATCATCTGAAGATATTGTATATATTTTATGCGTAAGTCCTAATTTTTCACATATTTTATGTGCTGCTTTAGCATCTACGCTTTCTGATTCTTGTGATTGATAACTAAAATATTTTAATTTATCATACACAGGTTTTGCAGAAGCTAATGTAGCTGTACTATCCCTGCCTCCTGTTACAGAAATTGCAGCTTTATCAGGCCATTTTTTTGAAATAAGGCATAGATTTTTTTTCATGATTTCAGAAATTTCCTCGAATGTTTTTTCAACCTCTTCTTCATTAACAATTCCTATTTTTTTGTTCGGGAAAAATCTTTTAAACTCAAATGACTGTTGGCTTATATCGTATATATACTCAAAGTTGGGTTGTACCCTTGTTAATTCTTGGTAAGGTGATATATCTCCTGGTAGGAACGTTCCCCAATAACGATAAAATTTACTATTAATTAACTTTTGTATATATTTTGTTTGATTAAAGCCACAAATATCTGCAACCATTTTAGCATGTGATGTTATATACATATTTCTTTCATTTGTTCCATAAAACACTAACTGCATTCCTGTACAGTCAGTTTCAAACATAATTTTATCATCTTTAACAATACCCATGCAAAAAACACCTGTTAGTTCACTTTGATAATCCCAATATGCATTTTTATTTTCTTTTAATTTCAAATCCAAATTTTTTAAAATTTCTTTTTCTTGATATTCCATTGAAAATGGATTATATGCATGACCTATAAGAAAATGTGTGACTTTTCCACTTTCTATTAACGAAATATTAGTATCTGGATGTATATATGCAAAATACTTGTCGTTTAATTGAGTTTTTTTCCATAATCCATAAAACGGATAACTATTTAATTCCAATGAGTCATTGGTCGTAATTAAAAATCCTCTACAATAAAGTTTGCTTCTATATTGAGGTTTTTGATTCAGAACATCATTCATTTCATCTGCTGTATAATAAGCCATAATCATATCTCCAAATTCTTTAAAATTATTTTTTCTAAACGTTTACTATTTCCATTTCCTATAAAACTATTATGTGGTGTCAATATTACATCTTCTCTATCCCATAATTCACTATCCTCTGACAGTGGTTCTTCTTCGAAAACATCCAACACCACACCTCCAAGTTTATCAAGATGCTTTATCAGTGCCTTTGTATCAACAACCGCTCCTCTTGCAATGTTTACAAGAACTGCTCCTTCTTTTAACTGTTCAAAACGATTATCATTCATCAAATGATGCGTTTCTTCCGTCAAAGGAATTGTCAAGACTACAATATCCATTTGATGTAATACATCATCTAACAGATTTAAAGGTAGTATTTTTTGATAATGTTCATCTTCTCTCGGATAAAGATCAATCCCAACCACATGACATCCGAATGCTGAGAAACGTTTTGCACATTCCGTACCTACACTGCCACAGCCAACAATACAAACCTCTTTTTCATTCAGTTCTAATAATCTCCTATGTTTAACCCATTGATGATTCTTTTGATTGTTACTAAAAAATCTTGCCTGTTTGAACAATTGCAGAACTCCTGAAATTGCGAATTCCGCCATAGGAATACTATATACTCCTCTAGCATTATGTATTTCTATTTTGTGTTCCTTCACGTAATTCATCGGAACTCGATCATATCCTGCACTTGTCAACTGTATATATCGTAGATTTTTGAATTTTTCTATTGGATGGGATAAAAAAATCCCATTACCTATGATTCCTTCTACCCATTCATACACACATGGCAATTCTTTATTTTCCCATTGCATAAATACAACTTCATGCTCTTTTTTTAATTGTTCCAAATAATCAGTTGCCTGCTGCCACGCCCCGGTTACTAGCAAATTCATTAGACAATACCTCTTACAATCTCAACAAGTTCTTGATGATTTTTCTCAAATCCATCCAAACATGTTTTTTCATATTCACGAATTTCTTTTACACCTTCATCAAAGATTCTTCGAATTTCTTCTAAATCTGTAATCATACTTGTATTGCAAAAACTTCTGGACAATATTGCACATTGTGACCCTAAACGATAATGCTCTTTGATGATTTTTTCTGCTGGCAGCATACCCCGTCCTAATCTTCCAAATCCGCCAAATCCAAATGGAATCCGATGTTTTTTAATTTCGTCACAAATATCATCAATCAGACCATCCGCAAGAATTTCAAACATAAATTTTTTTCCAAGATCTAAAGACAAATCATTTAATCCTATATGAATCTGATCAATTCCCTTTATTTTCAAAATTTCATTTAAACAATCAAGTGCTTTCGCACTTTCCAACAAAGGAAGTGTACTCGCTCTTCCATCTACATACTCCACAAACTTTTGTACTTCTTCCGCTGTTGTAAAATATGGGAGCATCAGTATATCTGCTCCAGCATCAATTGCCGCATCTATTTCCTCTTTACTATCCATATATCCTGGATAATTTTCGTGTATTGGATTGATACGAACCATAATTTCAGCCTGTCGAACAACTTTTCTAATATTTTTTATATCCTGTATTGTATGGTGATTCTGTACTGTATCCAATCCACCTTGACGTGCATCTTTTCCAATAAACTCCATATCAATAAAAATCCGATCTACTCCAGCATGCTCAACTATTGTCGCGACTTCAGGATTATTTGTTATATACATCAATTTCAACGGCATAATCATCACCTATTTTTTCAATGTTTCACCTTTATTTTCATTATCTTTATTTAATAAAACTTTGAAAATGGTTGTAAGGAAAATTCGAAGATCTAACGAAAACCGAACATGTTTAACATACCACACATTCAATTCTATCCGATGATTCCACTCTACATCCTTGCGTCCATGAATTTGTGCCCAGCCCGAAAAGCCCGGACGCACATCAAACATATGTAATTGTTCCTTTGTATATTCTTCTATTGGCCATGGATGATAGGTAAGAGGCGGTCTTGGTCCAATCAAAGACATATCTCCTCTTAGGACATTAATCAGCTGCGGAAGTTCATCCAGCGAAGTAGCACGTATAATTTTTCCTACTTTTGTTACTCGTGTATCACCTTTTCCACTATAAACGCCAGAACCTTTATGTTCTGCACCAACACACATAGAGCGAAATTTTAACATCAAAAATACTTTTCCATCTTTTCCGAGACGTTCTTGCTTAAATAAAACAGGACCTGGGCTATCGATTTTCACTGCAATTGCAATAATTATCATAGGTATCAATGCTACAATAAATACCGGTATTGCTATTAACAAATCTAAAATTCGCTTCACCTGATCTCTATAGAAGGGATCTGCCTTTTTCATTCTCGGCATATCTGTTGTTATTCTTCTTTTCTTCTTCATCTCTATGCCTCTTTTACTTTTACATGTTTGCCATTTTCCGGATGATACGTCGGCACGACTTCTGCCACCAGTCGTTTCATCCGATCTGTTTCCTGGTATGCTGCCTCATCCAGCTGTCTGAGTTTCTTTTTAAATGCTGCATCGTCCATCTCGATTGGTTTGCCGATATGGATCAGTTTGTTTGGTGTCTCCTGCATGCCTTCTTCTGCCATCAGGAGCTCTTCGAAAAGTTTTTCTCCCGGACGCAGGCCGGTGTACTCGACTTTGATGTCTACATCCGGTGTGAATCCGGACAGGCGGATCAGGTTTCGTGCCATCTCATCGATCCGGACCGGTTCGCCCATGTCCAGGATGAAGATCTCGCCGCCTTTTGCATAATGTGCTGCCTGAAGGACCAGTGACACGGCTTCCGGGATGGTCATGAAGTAGCGGATGATATTTTTATCGGTGACGGTCACCGGACCGCCCTCTGCGATCTGTTTCTTAAAGAGCGGAATCACGCTTCCGTTGCTGCCAAGCACGTTTCCGAAGCGGACTGCCACGAAGTCGGTGTCTTTGCACTGGCGGTTCATCATCTGCACGACCATCTCACAGAGGCGTTTGGAGGCTCCCATGATGTTGGTCGGATTGACGGCTTTGTCTGTGGAAATCAGAACAAATTTCTTAACTCCTGCCCTGGATGCTGCCACAGCTGTCTTGTATGTACCCATAACATTATTTTTGATTGCTTCGTTCGGACTGTCTTCCATCAGCGGCACATGTTTGTGTGCTGCCGCATGAAATACGACATCTGGTTTGTATTTCTGCATGATGGAACGAACGCGGTTCGTATTGCGGACCGATCCGATCAGAACTTCCAGATCCAGGCTGTCGCCGTATTTTCTGCGAAGCTCCTGCTGGATTTCGTAGGCATTGTTCTCATACATGTCAAAGATGATCAGTTTCTTTGGATGAGATGCTGCGATCTGTCTGCAGAGCTCGCTTCCGATGGAGCCTCCGCCTCCTGTCACCAGCAAGGTTTTTCCCTGAATAGAGGAATAGATTTCATCCATGTTTACCTGCACCTGAGCACGTCCAAGCAGGTCTGTGATCTCGACATTGCGAAGTCTGCTGACGCTGACTTCGCCATTTACCAGCTGGTAAACGCCCGGTACAGTCTGTAGACGGCATCCGGTATCTTTGCAGATATTTAAGATGGCTTTGCGGTCATCTGCCGCTGCTTCCGGGATTGCATAAATAATGCGGTCAACTTTATATTTCTTTGCCATTTCTGGAATGGAATAGCGGTCACCGACAATGGTGATCCCCTCCAGAACACGTCCATGCTTGGTTGGGTTGTCATCGATAATGCAGACTACCTGTGTATTTAGTTTTTTTGAATTGATGATTTCTTTGATCAGTGCCTGACCTGCTGCTCCGGCACCGATGACCATCACATGGTCTTTTGCATGCATTTCACCGCCTGCATCTGCATTGGTATTTCTTCTGTTCACCCAGAACCGCATCAGACGATAGGAAAAACGCAGTCCGGTTGTCATCAGAAAGTTTAACAGAAATCCGATAAAATAGTAGGATCTTGGCATATGCATCTGCATGAACAGCATGCCCAGTGAATAAACCACTGCCAGTATGCTGTATGCAATCAGGATCATCTGAAGCTCTGCTACGCTTGCCAGTCTCCATATACTATGATATAGCCTGCAGATATAAAATATGACGATCGTGCTGATGATCCAAAATGGCATGGACCACAGATATCCCATCAGATATTCTTCCGGTATACTTGAAAACACAAAGTCAAATCTCAAAAGCAGAGCCATAAAATAGGAAATCAATACAATCAATATGTCTGCCAGTACCAGCATCAATACTTTTTTGATCCACATTTGATTTGGTTCTTGTTGACTGATGTAATTCATATTTTAAATATCTCCTGTTCTGTTTCATTTCTACTCTGTTCGTCAAAAAACTGACTATTTTTCAACAGTCAGTTTCCATCATCTTGCCGCATGATGTCGGATCACAAATCCTGCTATACCACAGAACACTGCCGCCATCGCCGCTATTACTGCATTCTTCTTATCAATCACCATGCAGCCTACAGTTTTATACTGTGCATCAACCGCAGGGCTGCTCACCAAAATCACAGCCACTACCGTTGCTAAAACACACATAAATAAAACCAAAAGAAGAAGTGTACTCCCCCTTTTTTTCAGTTTCTGTATTTTGCTGTTTTTCATACTCGCACGCTCCCTTGATCTTCTTTTTCTTCCGTCTCGGTCTTCTTTAATCGTTTTTCATTATATACTATCATTCTGTACTTGACAAGATATTATAAAAATTTTCTTAATTTTTGAATCAGCAGATAGATATGTTTTGCCTGTTAAAATACGGTTCTTACTTGCGATTTCTGCCGACTCGTGTTAGAATAAGCGATAAGCAATCGTTTATTGATGTATATTAAATTTCAAATGGAGGCGTGATAAATGAAAAAAACTTTCTTAAAGGCATTCACAGCTGTCATCGCAGTTCTTGCTTTATCTTTGAATGTCTTCGCTGCTGGAAGCATTGTCGGCTCGATTGATATGCCGAATGCATCTTCTGACCGCGGCAAAGTAACTTTAAGTGCTGTAGATTTAAGCAAATACAGTGAAAAATTACAACGAATCATCGATCGTCTGAACAATGCAAGACGAGGTACTACTGTAAAAGATGCTTTTGGAGATGACCTTCCAAGTCCGATCAATCTTTATGGACAGAACAGTATTATCAAAAGGGGCATCGACCTTGGGCTGTACAAATTCCTTTCTCCGGTCATGGATGTTACTTTTGACAGTGTGACACCGACAGCTGATGATCCGGTCAGAGTTACTTTTGTAGCAAATAATATGACGGACAACATCCAGGTGGATATCCTCTACTATTGTCCGGAGCATGGCTGGGAAGTTCTTCAGGGAGAAAAGATCAGTGATAACCAGGTAGCCGCTTATTTCCATGCCGGTTCATCTGTTATGGCTCTGATCTATCGTGAAAAGGGTGCGACCGTTGGAACAAGCCAGGTTTCGCCGCAGACCGGTGCCCGTTCCACATGGCCAATTGCAGTTTCCGCAATATTTTTTGTAAGTTTTGGTATATTTGCTCTTTACAAATCGAAAAAAGCGTAATATAATAATGTCATCCATATTTTTATATTTCTCAAATTTTGTTGTAGGTCGGGAGGTTTGAATATTTCAACCTCCCGATTTGCTCATCTGTACATCTTTATGTAAAGAAAAAGGATCCGAAGCTCTGTCCGGATTCCATTTGATCTGTTATTCTGATTTTTCTTATTTTCCTGTTTTTTGTTTTTTCCCCCGGATTTTCCAGCAGATCCAGTAAATCATTCCACCTAATGCACCACCCAGAGTATTGTAAAACAGATCTGACAGCTGAAATGTTCCAAGTCTTAGAAACAGCTGCAAAAACTCAATCGCCAGCGAAAACAGAAAGGCTGTTTTCGTTGATATCCATACACATCTCCCAAATGTTATCTTTCTGCCGCAAAATATTTTTTCTGCCACTGTCCACAAAAGCAGTGCCGTAAACGGAAGCATCAGTGCGATATTTTCAAAGCATTCCGTCGTCAGTGTGACCGTGCCGTCTGCCGCCGTGTGCCAGATCCACCAGCCTCCCATAATATCCGACAACGGATTGATCCACATATTTCGGTTGATCAGTGTCTGAAACAGGATCATCACTGTAAAAAACGTCAGCAAAAAGAGTTTTCGAAAGAACAGCGAAGTTCGAAATTCCTGCCACCATGCCCGAAATGCTGCCCGGATGCCCTTTCCTGTGTCAATCGGTTTATAGGCATAAAGATAAAAAAACAACAGAAATACAGTCAGAATAACTGCAAACCAGAACGGCTGATAAAGTGCCGTCAGGACGTTTGTTATGATTTTCTTTAATAATTCAATCAAATTTTCCATTTCCCCCTCTCCATTTCTCTTCTCTCTTCCATTTTTCCTTTTATATCTGTCAAGCGGATATTCGCAATCCGCTTTGTTACTTGCTCATAACCAGATACATATTTTCCCTGGCATCTCCATATACTTATACTAACATGGTTCGAGAGAAAAAGCTCTCTTCAGACACGATATATATGCTCTTTGCGTTCAGGTCGAACGCAGCTTACCATACTTTCAGAAAGGACAATGATACCATGAAACTGACTCTTATCACTATCGGCATTTTGATTCTTTTCCTGTATATTCTGATTCTCTACTGCTGTATCCTAGTCGGTGCCAGATCAGAGCGGCGCCTCCGGCAATTTTTAGAAAACAGGAATCCTTCTCAGGACGATCACAGCATTTCCGGCTGACCGCCCGAAACCTCATCTACCCTTTTGCATTCTTTTCATCATCGCATGCCATCTTTTTTTCAAATTTCTCCGGTACCCTGATCAGCTCCAATCTCCACAGGATCGGATAAATATAGGAAATCCCCCGGATATCTCCAAGTGCTTTCGGCCGTTCCACGACTTCTGTTGTTTTCCGGCTGTTTTTAAATGCCAGTACCACGCTGCTCCACGACAGACTTTTGCTCTTTTCTCTGCGGTCGATCCATAACTCTTTTGTCCATTCTCCGTTTTTGCCTGTTTTCAGTGTATATTGAAACGGCAGCCCCGTTACTGTTTTGAATGGATAATCCTGAAATGCCATGACTGCCTGCCACAGATTCTCCTCTGATGGAGCCTCTTTCAAAATGTTTATTCGCTCCCGGCGGATTTTATTCCATTGCTGCTCTGCCTGCTTTTGTTCTTCCATCTCCTTTGGCTCCCTTTCTCAGTCTATCTTCTCCACTGAACCACATCTTCCAGCTTTCTCCTTAGTCTGGAAACTGGCTTTTCATTCGCTTAGTTCCTTCTGTGCAAAAAACGTGTCACAAATCCACAAACAAAAGAGCCACGGTTTTCCATGGCTCTATTGTATCATAAATCAAAACTTATTTTCATTAAAATTTAAAGGTATCTTTCAATCCCAGCCATTTCTGGTCTTTATCACTCAGGTTCAGCGGTGTACCGTCTGCCAGCGTATAACCTTCTGCCGATGCACTGCCTTTGTACTCGCCCTTCACTTCCGGCCACTCGATGCCGATCTCCGGGTCGTTCCATGCCATGCCGCCCTCATCGTTCGGATGCCAGAAATCGTTCACTTTATAGCAGAATTCTGCCTCATCGCTCAGCACCAGAAATCCATGTGCAAAACCTTCCGGAATGAGGAACTGCTTTTTATTTTCCGCAGATAAAACCACGCCGAACCATTTTCCATAAGTCCTGGAATCGGAACGCAGATCCACGGCAACGTCAAATACCGTTCCGCGTACCGCACGGACCAGCTTGCACTGCGGATACTGTTTCTGGAAATGCAGGCCTCTCAATACTCCTTTTGTGGACATGGACTGGTTATCCTGTACGAAATGAATATCAATGCCTGCCTCTTTCATATCTCTTTCGTTGTAGGTTTCCATGAAATAACCACGCTCGTCACCATGAACGGCCGGTTCTACAATACAAAGGCCTTCGATGCCGCCTACATTTTTCTCAACTTTGATCTGTCCCATTTTTTTATCTCCTTCTGCAACTGTTCAGTATCTTTTTATCTTAGTCGGTGAAGACTCCCACTTTTTATTTTTTGTACTTATGATGTTGGGGGCAAAAGTCCCCAACTATGATGCCTACGCTTTGATTTCTTTCAGATAACGGCTCAATGCGTCCTGCCAGGTCGGAAGCGGTGTAAATCCATTTTCCACCAGCTTGCTCTTATCCAGACGGCTGTTAAACGGTCTTGCCGCTTTGCTTAAGCCATATTCTGCTGTGGTTACCGGCAGAACTCTGGTCGTATAACCTGCCTGACGGTAGATTTCCCTCGTAAAATCATACCAGCTGATGTATCCGCCCTCGTTCGTCGCATGATAATAACCATATTTTTCTGTTTCATTCATATCAATCAGCAGACGTGCCAGATCATAAGTGTAAGTCGGTGTACCGATCTGATCATTGACCACACGAACCGTGTCATGCGTCTTGCCGACATTCAGCATCGTCTTGATAAAATTCTTGCCATTTAAGCCAAATACCCATGCAATGCGGACGATAAAATATTTCTCCAGTGTCTGGCTTACTGCCAGTTCCCCTTCCAGCTTCGTCTGTCCATAGACATTCATCGGCTTATAATCCTTGCAGTCCGGTTTCCATGGCTCTGTGCCCTGACCGTCAAATACATAATCTGTGCTGATGTAAGTCATCTTGCAGTCCAGCTTCTTGCAGACATCCGCAATGTTCTGTGTGCCGCCCGCATTGATCGCACGTACCTTTGCAATCTTGTCATCATCTTCCGCCATATCAACCGCAGTCCATGCCGCGCAGTGGATCACCGCATCTGGTTTTACGCTCTCAATGACACGCTTTACTGCTTCTTTATCTGTGATATCCAGTGAAAGATAAGGTGCTTTTGTCACCTCAGAACCATCTTCCACACCGCTGTACTGCTCCTGAATATCAGAACCGACACCTTCGTGCCCTCTCCTGATCAGTTCGTTCATTACATCATGTCCAAGCTGTCCGCCGACACCTGTTACAAAAAATTTCATGCTGTTTCCTCCACTAATTATGCTCATGAGCGACTGGCTCACAAGTTACTTCCTTCAAGTATCATAACTCATAGCATTTACTAAGTCAAACCGAAAAGCTGAAATCATTCTCTGACTGCACCGGAGAGTCATGTAAAATCAATATTCTCCAAGATCAAACAATTCCTCAAAGGTTATTTTCAAATTCGGGAACATCACCAGTTGTAACTCCTCTTTATTCTGTGCAGTAACTGTTTTATAAAGATACGGATATCCTGTTCCATCCTCTTCGAAGTCAAAAAGATAGATTTCTACGGACTTTTTTCTCCAATCAACGATCCAGTATTCAGAAACTCCGACTTTGCAGTAAATATTCATTTTTTCGTGCCTGTCGTATTTCTCTGTAGCATTGGATAAGACCTCCATCACAAAACGAGGAATACCTGTAAAAGAAATATTCTTTCGATCTCTCAAGTTGCAGATAATGGATACATCCGGAATCATTACTTTATCATCGTTCTCACGCCATTCATACTGCACACCATCACCAAAGACACGACACAGACTGTCTTTAATCTGACTGCCGATTTTGATAACAAAATTGTTGATAACCATAGAGTGTTCCAGGTAAGTTTTACTTAAATCCTCAACAGGTAATACATTACTCATGCAGTGCTGCACCTCCTTGATATATAGTATTGTTTACGTTCTCTGAAATCCTTTACCGCTGCTGCGTCTTCTTTGCAGATCATACCGCACCTGATATCACTCCACCGTCACGCTCTTCGCCAGATTTCTTGGTTTATCCACATCCAGTCCTTTTGCCACGCTGACATAGTATCCGATCAGCTGCAGTGGAACCACGGCCAGACTTCCGACAAAATGCTCATCTACTTTTGGTACATAAACGGTAAAGTTCACCTGATCTTCGATTTCGTATTTTCCATAGGTAGTCAGTCCCATCAGGTAAGCTCCGCGGCTCTTACATTCGAGCATATTGCTGATGGTTTTCTCATAGAGTTCGCTCTGTGTCAGGACTCCGATCACCAGGGTTCCCTGTTCGATCAGGCTGATGGTTCCATGCTTCAGTTCTCCTGCCGCATAGGCTTCGGAATGGATATAAGAAATTTCTTTGAGTTTTAAACTTCCTTCCAGGCAAACTGCATAATCAATGCCACGGCCCACGAAGAATACATCATGTGCGTTTGCATATTTGGAAGCAAACCACTGGATCCGTTCTTTATCTTCCAGGACTTTCTGCATTTTATCCGGGATGGTAAGCATCTCAGAAATGTAATAGCTGTACTGTTCTTCTGAAATCTTTCCTCTGACTTTTGCGAACTGCACTGCCAGGCAGTACATTGCGGCTAACTGTGCACTGTAGGCTTTCGTTGTCGCAACTGAGATTTCCGGGCCTGCAAGTGTATAGAATACCTTATCGGCTTCGCGTGCAATGCTGCTTCCAACTACATTGACGATCGCCATTGTGGTAATATTCTTTTCTTTTGCCATTCTAAGAGCCGCCAGTGTATCGGCTGTTTCACCGGACTGACTGACTACGATCACCAGTGCTTTCTGGTTTAATGGCATTTTTCGATAACGGAATTCGGATGCCAGCTCTACCCTCACCGGAATATCCGCCAGATCTTCAAATACATACTGTGCTGCCATACCCACATGCCATGCCGATCCGCAGGCAACAATATAGATCTGATCAAAATTCTGAATCTCTTCGTCCGTGATTTCTACTGTTGAAAGGTCAATTTTATCCTCTTTGATGACCGAATTGAGCGTATCCTGGATTGCTTTTGGCTGCTCATGGATCTCCTTCATCATAAAATGCTCAAAACCGGCTTTCTCTGCTGCTTCGGCATCCCACTTGATCTCGGTTGTTTCTTTTTCAATCTCATCGCCATCAAGATTATAAAAATGTGCCTCTCCCGGAGTCAGTTTTGCGAACTCCAGATTTCCAATATAATAAACATTTCTGGTATATTTGAGAATTGCCGGAACATCAGAAGCAACATAAGTTTCGCCGTCTGCAATACCAATGATCATCGGACTGTCTTTTCGTGCCACCCAGATCTCCCCCGGATAATCCTTAAACATCAGTTCCAGAGCATACGAACCGCGTACACGCACCATCGTTTTCGCAATCGCATCGATCGGACCCAGATTATATTTCTTATAATAGTAGTCCACCAGCTTGATCACAACTTCTGTATCTGTCTGACTGTAAAAAGTATAGCCATGTTTTAATAACTTTTCCTTCAGCTCCGTATAATTCTCAATAATGCCATTATGCACACCAACAACCTCGGATTCTACCATACCTGAGCCAGAACCGCTGCAGTTTCCCGACACATGCGGATGTGCATTTGTCTGACTTGGTTCCCCATGCGTTGCCCAGCGAGTATGACCGATACCGCAAGTACCTTTTAAGGTATGACCATCGTCCGTTTTCTCCGCCAGATTGCTCAAGCGTCCCTTTGCCTTCACAACCTGTGCCAGATTCTCTCCGTCTCGAACAGCCAATCCCGCTGAATCATATCCCCGGTACTCCAGTTTTGACAAACCATCCAATAAAATCGGTGCTGCCTGATGTTCTCCTGTAAAACCAACAATTCCACACATAATGTATTCCTCCACTTTTTCTGAATAAAATGATTTGAAATTTGCTCTTATCAAAAATCAAACACTTCAGACAATCCTTATGTTTCTCTTTTTCCATAATAACTCAAAAAAATTTTTAAAAAATCTCCCTCTACCTGTAGAGATCCTCCAGCGTTACCAGCCGGACTTCACCGTGCTTCTGTGCCTGCACGAGCCAATGATATAATCCTTACCTTCAACAGGTGTTCCAACGATATCAATCTGCATCTGCTTTTTCTTCTTCCGGTCTGTCCCCCACCACTGACCGATTTCACTCAGCTCAATGGGAAGATTATCTGAATAATAGAGCAGATAATCCTGACACATCTTCTCAAAAATCAACCCCATGTAATCCGGAAGATACTGTTTCACCGCATGCGGATAGCCAATAAATCTAAAGTCTATCTATCATACCACTATTTCTTTGATTTGTGGAGTCTTTCTTTTAACCTTCCATGTTTTTAATGTTTAAGAAGCAAAGACAATACTCTCGGTCTTGCACCTTTTTCATATCGAAATCCCAATGCATGACGTATAATTTCCGGTAAATAAAGTTTTTCTCCATCACGTTTCAAATATCCGGATTGTGTCATGGACTTTTCTTCTGCCGATGTAAATATATTATTTTCCAGATTCATTGGAAGTGTTTTTTCGTCTGTCGGCAAATCTTCCAGCTTTTCAAAAATAGGCTTTAAATTTTCATATTCCGCCTTAATATCACTGATTTTGGCATTTGAACACTTTGGTACTGCATAACGTATCTCTGCAGGCATTAATATCCGATCATCATACGGCGGTTTTTTCATATTCTGCCCTGCTGCATATTTCAAAAACCGGATAATGTCACGTGCCTGAAGTTGTCCATTAAAATCGGAAAGAGCTGCCAGTATCCAACGTGATGAATACGCTTCATTTGAATCCTTCTTTCCTAATTTCAATCCCCAGAGTTCTTCCAGATATTTATCGATTATTTCCTGTGACGCATTTTCAATCGGAATACTTTCCCGATAAAAATCACTGTTTGCATGGCTTACCAGCCAAACTGCCAACTTTAAAGCTTCTGCCGAAGACCATTTCAGTTCTGCATAGGCAAATGACTGCCTGAATTGCTCATAATTAACTGTAATTGCATTCTGTGCCATATCGCTTCGTATAAAAATAATAAGACCAATATTTTCATATCTCGCACTGATCGTATTCAAAACTCCCTGGCATAAAACTTCTATCGCTTTTTGCTGATTTTTATTTGAAGATACTGCTTTTAATATCTCTTCCAGCCCATCAATCAAAAAGATAACTGTCTTTTCCTCTTCTTTTAATTTTTCATTCAGTTGAGCAAATGAGGTAAACTCTTTATTAACGGAATTTACAAACAATTGTTCCCAAAAATTCATCCAGTCAATTTCTTTATTCGCTTCAAGATCCAGTCTGTAAGAATTGTCACTGTAGATACTCTGTGAAACATCTGCAAAAGACAATGCCTTATTAAAACAGTCAATACATTGTCCCAGAACCGTTTGAATCTGTGAAATATTCTGCGGTGCTAAAACAGGGATAAAATAGCCATTTTCCTTACTGATTTTTTTATGAGTAATTTCAGAAAAAAAAGAATTCCAGTTTTTCTTTTCTATCAACTGACGATACAAGAATGTTTTTCCAGATCCCTTTGCTCCCTGAACAACCGTTACCGGAATCTGGTGATTGAAACGAGCACAAAGATTTTTAATCGGTTCGGTTAATAATAGTTCTTCCGCTCCATTGGCTTCAGCCGTGATCTGATTATTCGCAAAGTCACAAATTTGTTTTGTAATGATCTGATGCTGTTTTTCTGTATAAATTCCTCTTTCTGTTTCTTCTGATATACAGTAAGATTTTACTAATTCTTTGACAGCATCATACATATCTCTGTCTTTTAAAACATTTAAAATCTGCTTCCATTCTGTTAAATGTATTAATTCACTGGCAAACGGAAGCTCCACGATCATATTATCAAGAAGTTCCTCTTTTACCTCTGTAGTCTCAAAACATCCGAGTAAATTTTCCTTGATTTCCTGTTTCTCTCTTCTTGAAAAAGTTTCTGGAATCATGCCCAGAAAAACATTAGGCAGAAGCGTATCTTCCTTTATCTTCAGACCTTTTGCAATAAAACTTAATACCTGCTTTGTTCCCATTACAGACTGAAGAGAAGTAGAAGTTACACAATATTTTTTCACTCGCGGATCAAGCAACAATGGTGCTGAATATTCGCTGATCCCCGCACGAAGATCCACCAGAACTGCTGTTGCCCCTAAACTACTTGCCAGTTTTGAAAGTACTTCTGCCAAAATATATTCTTTATTTCGACTGGCAGTGATTGTTTGCGGACTTGCATACAGATCAAACAATTGCTCTTCATAACGATATGTCGGAAGAAAGAAATGTTCTACTCTCTGTTGGCTAGTTTCGATTGGCAAGGTAATCGTCCCCATTAAATTTCCTGCCGTTGATACAATTTCCTCTACATTGCTGTTATCCTGAATCAAAGTTAATAAATCCAAATAACTAAAAGCACTATCATTTAGATCACCCTGGATTAAGGTAAGTCCCGGTGCCTCCAGATCAGAATCAATAATTAAAAGTTTGCTGTTTTCCGGATTCTTCTGAAGATTGGTCCATGCCCGTGCAAATGCAATAAGCGACAGTGTTCGTCCAACTCCACCCTTATAAGAATGAAATGCAAAAACCGGACAGCTAAGATCCGCCAACTGCTCCGTCGGATATATGGAATCTTCATAAATCGCCTTTTTAAACAATGGCAACGTTCTTACAGTAACCGGACTGTACTCGTACTCATATAAAATCATCAAATCTTCTCCCTGACCATCCAATTTTATACTTAAATTATCAGGTGCAATATTTTTCGGAAAAAGTTTCTTTAATACAGCATTCTGCAGCGTACCCTGTTCTGATTTTGGGTATACAACCATTTCATTCGGATAAACTTCTATATCGTATAATTCATCTTTCCACTCATCATGATGCATTAAAATATATCGTTCAATATCTTTCCATGTATAGAACCTCATAATTTACACCACCTCTTTCAGCCATTCTTTAATCTCAGCCAGCGTATGATCAAATTCCTGCAAATATGTAATATTCTGCTCTGCAGGAGCAATCAAATACCTGCACAACTGATGATAATCCGCTGTTCCTACCGTATTTCCATACTCCGTAAGAAAACTCTTAAATCGATAAGTTCCAGCCTGACCAACTCTCTTTAACAGCGTTCTAAAGTCATGTGACCCCAAAATTTTCGCTGTCTCATCATCCGCCTGAGAAATCGTATATATATTATCATTCTCCATGATCAAGCATTTCAATCCACATTCAACACAATAACATAATAATAAACGTCTACTGTAAGGACTTCCAATATTCCAATTATCATAGGAATTTGCATGAACTGTAAACGCTTTTTTATAATTTCTTTTATCAGCTCGTAATTTTGCCATAAAATTGTCCTCTTATTTTCACGTTAATCTAATCGCTACCAAGCAGTGATTATTCCGGGGCTCTTTGAGCCACCTGTCCGGACGCACCGTAATATTCACACTGAGATTATTTGAAAGACTGCAATGTCCGTCTTCCAGGTAGGTCATCAGGGTGTCTTTCCGATTTTGGGCATAGTTTACCGCTTTCGCCAAACGGGTTCCTTTGTTTGGGCGCTGTTGATCCAGCCAATTCCAGAATGCCTCCAGTATTGGCTTCTCCTTTTCAAGACGAAATTGTTTTCTCTGCTCCGCAGTGTGATTTTTTGCTTTTGAGTACCGCTCACAATCAAACAGCTTGGAGCAGAACTGTA
>ERZ827088.445-NODE-445-length-62137-cov-37.152814_pt1 | contig 62137 bp, 49 predicted proteins | sample MGYA00519922_ERZ827088 | MGnify/ENA primary metagenome ERZ827088 (study PRJEB31778, sample SAMEA3449254) | human gut metagenome | biome: human gut; feature: human-associated habitat; material: faeces | place: United Kingdom | collected 2010/2012 ...
ACATCTGTTCATCTTTTCTTTATCAATATAGGCAATATGCCAGAAGACCAGATAACCTACAACATACCTTTCAATGGTAACTTCTATCGGTTCGTTGGAACGCTTCATGGATTGAAGGCTGTTGTGGACATCCCTGTCTATGATGCCCACAACTGCCCATGAGAGATTAATATATGAAGTTTGTGCTGTCATAACATATTACATACGATTAATTGCACCTTGTCCTGCTCCTGTACCTTTATACTTGCTTTTGGCTGCATTAAACTTGTAGCGGACAGTAAGGCTGAATGATCGTGTATCACTCCAAGACAAATCTTTCATCTGTGCACTCTCCATATAAAGAAGTGCTTCCTGCTTACAACCTAACAACAAGTCATTTGCACGCGCTTCAATACTGAGTGCATCGTTCAAGAAGGATTTACGCAAGCCTATATTGAGTGTATATTGTGGACGTTTAAGAGTGATATTCTGGACCTGACCACAACTTTGATAACTGAAGTCGGCTGTCAGCAAGAATCCGGCAGGGAGAGTAAAAGTATTGTTTAATGAACCTATAAAGAGCGGATTGTTATAAGTCCTTTTCTGACCGGCAGCATCCAACGAAAACCACTGTTTCATCATAATTGCGCTGGCATTAAGATTCCATATACCAATAGTAGGCGAAGCTGCCAGCATTACTGTCAGACTCGGTAAACGGTCGTGATTGACATAGTTAATCAAAGTAGTAGCCGACTGATTTTCTACCTGTGTTCCCCAATAAAGAATATAGTCTTGAACCATTTTGTAGCTGACCATTGCCTGAAAGAATCGCCAGACACCAACAGCGGTTACATCGTGCGTAACACTTGGTTTCAGGAGCGGATTCCCCGTTTGCCATGTAAATCGATTGACATAAGTGATATTATTTCTTAACTGACTGTAGTTAGGCCGCTGTGTTTTTGCTGCATAGCCGACTTGAAATTGTACTTTCCCAATTTGCCCGCTCACAGATGCATTAGGAAAGACGTTATCATAGACACGACTTTGTCCGGATACAAATGTACCATTTTCAAAATAATCAAAATCTACATGCTCATATCGCAAGCCGATGTTTGCCTGACCGAATGGTAAAGGATGGCTGTACTGTGCATAGGCGGCAAGATTCTGTTCGCGGATGCGGGTATAGTTCGTAGGTACATATCCTTCCTGATTTACATAATCATCATGCCGGTCGGTATAGGTATATTCTCCTCCTACTGAGATACTTCCTCTCCACAACGGATGAGTATATGAAGCTTTGGTAGCGACAAGCTGATTATCCACCTTGTTATCAGAAGTGACAGTACGGTCTTCATGGTCTTGACTATCCTCTGCATTAAGGGAATACTGTGTATAGGCATTACGGTAATAGTCGGCATCCCAAGTCAGTTCTCCTTTGCCTATTTGTCCTGCATAGTAAATATTAAGCTGATGTTCCAGTTGTGATTTTGCATTAGCTACAGTGGTACTGTGTAAAATATCATAAGGCAATCCATCTGCCTGAATCTCGCTATCGAAGGTCGTAAGCATATCTGTATGCAAGTTTTTGCTTAAATCATAGCGTACACCTATGGAATGATGATCGTTAAAATCATAATTGAATCCGATTCGTCCGTCTATACTGCGAGAATTGGTATTAGAGTGCTGATAATTCTTTTGTGTCCATATAGTATCGGTAAAGGCCGTTTGTTCCAGAATGTCATTTTGTAAGGAGGTCGTCTTATCAAAACGGATCATGCCGAAAACATCAAGTCCATTATGCCGATAGTTTACATCAGCTTGCTCTACAAAGTCGGAATTTTGAGACTGATCATAGGAATTGCGTAGACTCACTCCAAAGCCATCTCCTTGTCGTTTGACAGTACGGATACGAACAACTGCCCCTACAGTTGCATCATAACGGGCACCGGGATTGCGAACAACTTCTACGCTTTTAATTTCCTCCGATGTCAGTTGGTCCAGTTCTGCAAAATCACGCAATTTTCTACCATTGATGTAAATAAGTGGTGAACCTTTACCCAACACCTCAAATCCATCAGTTTTTTTTTGCAAACCGGGTATATGCGCCAATACATCTTCAGCTGTTCCGGCTTTCGAGAGAACTGTGCCCTGCACATTGGTTTCCAAAGCATCATTCTTTATGCGTGTCACAGGAATATTACCTTTTACCACCACTTCGCCGAGCATCTGTGCATCCGCTACGAGCTGAACAGTACCGAGATTGGCCGGAGCTATCGGTTTATACACCGTCTTATATCCAATGGTGGATATTTTCAGAATCTGGTTTCTCGATGTCGCTTCCAACTTAAAAGCCCCATCTTCACCGCTGATGGTTCCACTCACGAACGCCGAATCCGGCAAGGACAGTAGTACCACATTGGCGTAAGGCAAAGGCTGACTGTTCTCATCAATCAGTTTTCCGCTTATGGTCTGTGCAGATAAAGTAACAGGTAATGTGATACCTATAAGTGCTAATAAAAATACTTTGATAAATCTCATTGTATGATGTTTTTTAGGTTTCTGCTGCAAAGTTCCAGACTTCCTGAAACTTTTCCACTACCCTACAGAGTAGTTTTGACTACCACCCCATACAAAAGATAATCTTCACACAACAAGAAAAGGCCTGACGAACCGGAGCTAAAAAATTCCATTGTGACATGACAAGTCCTATATATACATTGTATTCTATGACAGATAAACTCTCTAAAACCATGAGCATTCAGTTTATCTTCCAGGTTCTCCATTCCGCAAACATATATTCCACATATCGGAACCGTACGTTCTGCAATCGGGAAACATACGGTTTCGGTATACAGGACCTAGAAGATGCTTCCAAGAAAATGATTTATACACATGGAGTTCTCATTTTCTCACAACGTGGAATCATCATCAAGATTTCAGGCTGTTATAACAAATGAGACAAAGAGCTAGAGGTATCTGTTAAGTTTTGAAAACAATTTCGAAAAATAGTCAGAGTCACCCTATAAAAGTTTCCGTATTCCCTAAAAATGTCAGTAATTTTGCCTCGTTTAAAAAGGTAAAAAGAATATGACAAAAGAAAATTCAAAAGTCTTCCTGTTAATTTTGCTGGGTATGCTCACCGCATTCGGTCCGTTCGTTACCGACATGTATCTACCCAGCCTGCCTTCGATGGGAGAATATTTCCATACCACTTCTTCAATGGTACAGTTAGGTCTCACTACCAGCATGATAGGTCTGGGTGTGGGACAGATTTTTTCGGTCCGTTGAGTGACCGTTACGGCCGTAGGTTACCGCTGCTTGTAGCCATGTGGCTGTTCATCGCCTCTACCCTCTTATGCCTGTTTGCTCAGAATATCGAACAGTTTGTGGCCTTCCGTTTGCTGCAAGGCATAGCCGGTGCGGGAGGTATCGTCATCTCCCGGTCGGTAGCCACCGACAATTTTCCGGACGGGAACTGGCCAAGTATGCTTTGCAGCCGGGGGTATCGTTTCCCCGTTGGTAGGTATCGGCAATATCCTGTCTTCTACGGGTATCGTGTTCGTAGTCTGTGCATGTTGTTCGATGGGCTGCATCCTTGTTGCCCTCGGCCGCAGACGGACACGGGTATATTTCGCCCTAAACAGCATGGTACAGAAACATTAAGACAACGGCCTGTCACCTTAAGAACCGGTTGAAAGATGTAAAAATACATCCGAACCGAACAAAGGCCATCGGGTAAACGTTCATAGATATAAACAGATAACCTAAACGATGAAACTGATTCTAAGCGACAGACCACTGAATATTCCTATCCAAGATAGAGACAAAATTCACTATATCGACCTGTCATCACTGAAAATAGCCAACTGTACAGGATGCTTCAGCTGCTGGACCAAGACACCGGGCCGATGCATCATCCGTGACGATGCCACTCAGGTGTATCCCCGCATTGCTGAAAGTGACACTGTACTCTACGTCAGCCGGCTGAAATACGGCAGCTATGACACTGTCATGAAAACCATGCTGGAACGTGCCATCCCTATCCAACAGGCTTTTATCCGCATCCACCACGGTGAAACCCACCATGTACAACGGGCCGTAGCCAGCAAAAAGGCGACTATCATCGCTTACGGTGCCGAGGACAAGGAAGAGTACAGCATCTTCCGCCAACTCGTTTCACGGAACGCTCATAACATGAATTTCGAGCATTACGAAATCTTATTCACCACCGAATCCATGGTAGACGACATGGTAAAATACGTTTTAGAAAAATGGGAAAAATCTTGATACTGAACGGTAGCCCCAGAGCTCCGAAATCAAATTCCAAGCGATACGCCGAAATCTTCACCCGGCACTGTCCGGACGAAACGGTTTATCAGAACATCACCAAAAGGAACCATCAGGAATTGTGTGCGGCGATGGAAGGGTATACCGATGTATTGTTCGTCTTCCCCCTGTATGCCGATTCCCTGCCTGTCGGTCTCCTGAATTTTCTGAAAACACTGGAAGCCAATCCACCAGCCAGTAAGCCGGTCATCTCTATTCTGATAAACTGCGGTTTTCTGGAATACGAACAGAACGAAGTGGCCATCCGTATCATGCACTTTTTCTGCCGTCGCAACGGTTTTACCATTGGTTCCGTATTGATGCTGGGTAGTGGAGAAGCTATTCTTGAAACTCCTTTCAAATACATAGCCCAACGAAATATCAAACGATTGGCGCACTCCATTACAAACAAAGACTACCGGATTCTACACGCTACCATGCCATTGCCTAAAAGCCTGTTCCGCCTGGCAGCCCAGAGTTACTGGACCCGTTATGGGAAAAAATTCGGAACGACCAAGGAGCAGATGCAGACAATGGAGATAGAAGGGAAATAAATCCCTTCTCCTAGCCTGCCCTATTTTCTCAGTATCTTGTCCATCGGTTTCCCTTTGGCCAATTCGTCTACCAGCTTGTCCAAATAACGGATTTCACGCATCAAAGGCTCTTGAATCTCTTCCACTTTCACTCCACAGACAGAGCCTTTGATTTTTATCCGATCCGGATTCGGAGAAGGAGCATTCCGGAAGAAATCGCCGTATGTAAGCGGCCCCTCCAGAAACTCCTGAAGCTGGACGGTTTCGTAACCGGTCAGCCAAGCAATGATTTCATCCACTTCGGCCTGTGTACGGCCTTTCCGCACAGCTTTGTTCACCAGCAACGGATAAACTTTCGCAAAAGGCATCTGATATACTTTTTCGTAGTCCATCTGAAATTAGTTTTCAAGTTTCATTCTCAATATCGGAAACGGGTTGCCTTGCCCGTCCGTTTCTGTCCGTTCGAAGGTACGAAAGCCTAAATGACGATAGAAGCCTTCTGCCTGCGGATTCTGTTCGTTTACATCTACATAACAGACACCATACTGCTCTATCGCTATCCGAACAAGCTGCTTCCCGAATCCATTTCCAAAACAATCGGGCGCAACAAACAGCATTTCTATCTTCCGGTTCTCAACTCCCATGAAAGCCACCGGTCGACTGCCCTGATACATCACCAACAGCGTTTCAACCCCTTGAATGGCTTCACCGACAAACGGAATCAGACGCCGGATATCTTCTTCCGCCAGAAAATGGTGGCTGGCCCGGACCGATGCCTCCCATAATTCGACCAAAGCATTGACCAAGGCATCAGTCCGTTCAGACAAGGAATGGCAACAAAGGCGCGACAGCTTTCTCTGGAAATAAATCATGTCTTTCAACATTTTTCCGTCCTCCATAATCGGATGGTCATAATGACAGGTAAAGAAATCAGGGACAGTATGTGAGTATTTGAAGCCGCAATTTTTGTAAAAAGAAACTGTCTGCCTACTTTCTCCGGTACCGACAAGCATAGTGTGACACACATCGGCATAATGCCGGCAAAGAAACTCTATCATTTGCCGTCCGTAACCTTTTCGTTGGTAAGCGGGTATCACTGCCAGATTCTTCAACTCATACACTCCATTCCCTTCATCCGTCACAACCGCTACTGCGATGGGATTCGCTTCGTCATTCATGACATACAAATCGCCTCGCTCCAGATAACGGTCAATCATCGATTCCTGCTCATCAGCAAGAAGAAGGAGAGGAAGATAATGCTTTTTATCAATAGTAATGAATTGTATACTCATAATAAACTCTTGTAGGTATCAAATTCGGTTGTCAACCTGTCTCATTTTCTTTTTCAGAAACCAAACGACAATGCCATTATAAAGCTTAAAATCATAAAGCAATCACTTTATTGTTTTTAGAAGCATTCACGCCTTGCTTTAAACGCAAAAATACGGGTTTTATTTTAAACTTCCGTCTATGACTTCATAAAGTCTTCTTTCAACAGCTCAAAGCTATGGACATCCACAAAGCGGCTGTTCTTGAAACAAGCTTTATGAAAGATACCGACCTTGTGAAACCCTACTTTCTCGAGTACCCGCATGGAAGCAATATTGCTTTCATACACATTGGCAAATACACGGATGACATCTGTAACTGCCCAATAACGTCGTAAGGCTTCTCGAAGAGCTTCACTGGCAATACCTTGGTTCCAGAAAGGTTCTGCCAGCCAATAGCCGACTTCAGCATTGAAACGTTCCACATCTGTTCCTCGCATAAAACCGATATTGCCGACAGCCTCACCGTTTATCTCGATGCAATATTCACAAGGTTCCTGTTGGCTCATTGCAGAGCTGATAAAGGATCGTGCATCTTCATCTGTATAAGGGTACGGAAGACGGTCTCGACAGTTATCCCAAATCCTTTTGTTGTTCAAGTATCGAGCCAACGAGCGCACATCTGATTCCTGCCAAGCACGAAGCCGGAAAAAGCATCTCTTCATGGGGACGCTGACCAATCCGTGATAATTACAGGAATCACCCAAAGGAGAAAATCCCAGACTTTGATAGAAAGGTACAGCATATGTAGAAGAATTCACCGTAATATTCCAATAAGGATGTTCCTGCATGGCAAAATCAAACAAGGCACGTCCGATACCTTTCCGGTGATAGGGCGGATGAATGAAAAACATGGAGAGATGATGGTCTTTCTCACGCATGGCCAACATCCCCACCAACGTTCCAGAGACATCGAATGCACCCCAAAATGTCAGTTCACGGAGATGAGTTTCATCGTTGATAAAACTCATGAATATACCTAGTCCTTCCTCATCATAATCGGCTTTTCCACAAGCAATGAAAACATCCAATGCCAATGCAATGGCCTGCTTCTGTTCTGTTTTATCCAGTTCTCTTATTTCCATCATTCTGACCTATATAAAATTGTTATCTTGACTTTCTACCAGCTATTCCGCCTTTAAGGTTTTCTTCATCCAATAATTCGTCAGCCGCAAACGATAACACAATGCTTGCTGTTCATATTCAACGGTATATCCTTGACGTTCAAAGAAGGGACGAGCAGTCTTACTCACTTCGGAGGTGATTTCACAGATACCTTGCTCCTTAGCGTATGACTCAATCCGTTGCAACAAAGCGGTTGCAATGCCTTTCCCTTGATGGTCTTTGTGAATGAACATGGAATGCAAGTATCCATCGCTACGAATGGAGGTAAAACCGACGATAACATCTTCCGTATTCACCGCAACAATAAAATGTAAGGTAGCAAACAATTCTTCCCAACGACCCGGACGATTCCCACAAAAAGCCCAGTCAGCCACTTCTTCAGCCGTATAATCACGAATATTGACTGCCAACACCGTATTACGGAAAAGTTCTTTCAGTTCAGGAATATCGGTTGGGGTAGCGGGGCGGAAAAGCAATGTATTCCTTGACGTATCATTCTGTTCGTTCTTATTCATACAATGTGATTAGATTTTGGATAAAAAATCGACACTATACATACAAAATTGTACCTATCGGGATAAAGATAGCAAAGTTTTTTCAGCTTTTCGTACAAATGATTAATTTTACAGCGATTTGAACAACTGAAAAACACACTGAAGTATGAACAAACATCTGACGAGCAAACTACTTACCCTGCTGTTGCTACTCTTCTTTGTAGCCTGTAGTAATGAAGAATCCCCTTGGGAAGAACCTTCAACAGGAACTGAAACCGGACATCTGACCAATGTAATTACAGAAACAAGCTTTGACAAAGAAGATCTGGCTGCAATGGTAGTCAACTTTGTAGCCGGCCAAGGTATCAATCTACCGGTCGAATTTGTCACCTTACTGATGCGTGATGTAGATGTTGCCGCTATCGAATACTCCACCACCGGAGTGAACGGTGAGCCAATTACCGCATCGGGCGTCATAGCCATGCCACAAGGGACAACTTCCTATGACCATCTGGTAAGTATCCAACACGGGACTCTCAATATGGAAGAGGCTCCATCGAAACAACTTTTCTATTACGAAATGCTGCCCGTTATCTGCGGACACGTCATCGTCATGGCCGATTACATCGGTTATGGTTCCAGTCAGACTCCCGACCGCCAGCATCCCTATTTGCATGACCGGTTGACCGGCACTGCCTGTGCGGATATGATAGAAGCTGCACGCGAATACCTGAAACAGAAGAATCTGACCGAGACCAATGATGACATTGAACTGATGGGTTACTCGCAAGGAGGACAAGCCTCCATGGCTACCTTATTTGAGCTGGAAAGAAGAGGACTGACAGAAAGTGTCCGGGCTGTGTACGCTGGAGGAGGTCCCTACGATTTGGAAAGCATCCTCCAAACCTTTCTCGCTTACAAAGACAACCCGATGCCCTACGAACGCACCGGATATGCCCCCTATCTGATTCGGGGCATGGTGTACGGAGAGCAATTGGAAGTCAGTGACGAGAACCTGTATGCTCCGGAAGTCATCGAACAGGGACTGAATGAGATGTTCTCTACCCGACCGCTTTTCGAATGGCACGAAGCATTGGGTACCGACATCACCCAAGTGATACATCCGGATTTCTTCGCCGCACCTACATTCAATGGAAACGCCGATGTGATTGCCGTCATCGAAGCATTACGAAAGAATTCATTAATCAACTCATCCATCGAGCCGCAGGTACCTGTATACCTGTATCATTCTCCGCAGGATGATTTTGTACCTTACTCCAATGCCGTCAATGCGCACCAACATTGGACAACTTCAACACTGACTGATTTGTCCATGCCCGGACATGTATTGGGAGGAGTCGAATTCATGCTGCGCTATATGGGATTATGGGAACTTGTAGGACCCATGCTCGGTATGGGTTCATAATACTGAACCAACAACGGAAGATATGCCTGAGTACAAAGCGGCATATCTTCTGTTGTCTTATCTGTCTGTCAGTGCTATCTAGGGAACCCGTCCTTTTATCCGAATATCTCACGCAATTCCTTATTGCTCAGTTTACCAATCCAACTTTCACCACTCGCCACAGTCATATCAGCCAGATGTTTCTTCTGCTGAATCATATCATTGATACGTTCTTCGAAAGTATCTTTGGTAATGAAACGATGCACCATGACATTCTTCTGCTGGCCGATACGGTAAGCACGGTCGGTAGCCTGCGCCTCAACAGCCGGATTCCACCACAAATCATAATGGATGACATGCGATGCGGCTGTCAAATTCAAGCCGGTGCCGGCAGCTTTCAATGAAAGGATGAACACCTTATCGGCACGGTTCTGCTGGAAACGGTCCACCATTTCATGACGTTCCTTGATAGAACACCCTCCGTGATAAAACATCGGCCGTTGCCCGGTCCGCTCCTCGATGAAACGTACCAACATATCACCCATTTCCCGGAATTGTGTAAATACAAGTACCTTTTCACCGTTACCGACAATTCCCTCAATACGGTCCAGTAACATTTCAGCTTTACCTGAAAGTTCCGTCCGACAATCGCCGTTCTTGAGGAACTGTGCCGGATGGTTACAGATTTGCTTCAAAGCCAGAATCATCTGCAAGATAAGTCCCTGACGTTTAAACAGCGATTCATGGTCGGTCGTAGAAATGCCCTCGATTTCACTCATGGCAGCTTCCAAGGTTTTCTCATAAAGAGCGGCCTGTTCCGACTTCAACGAAGCATAATCATCCAGTTCGATTTTATCCGGCAAATCGGCAATGATACTCTTATCGGTCTTCATGCGACGCATCATAAAAGGAGCGGTCACCTTCCGGAAGCGGGAAGCACAATCGGCATCGTTATATAATTGGATGGGAGTAGCGAAATTCTCCTTGAAAGCCTTCAAACTATCCAAATACCCCTTATTCGTATAATCCATGATACTCCAGAATTCTGTCAGACGGTTTTCCACAGGCGTACCGCTAAGCGCTACATGGGTAGTTGCCGGAATACTACGTACTGCCTTACTCTGTGCCGTATCGTGATTCTTGATGTTCTGCGCCTCATCGATGAACATGACCTTCCACGGACGTTTTTTCAATTTGGCGTTATCGGAACGGAGCACTCCGTAGGTAGTCAACAGGATATCGGCATTAAACCCTTTCAAATCACGACCCGTACCGTGATAGACAAAGGTGGTCAGTGTCGGAGCAAAACGGCAGATTTCCGCCTGCCAGTTCGTCAGCAGCCCGGTAGGAACAACTATCAGTACCCGTTCCTCCTCCAAAGCACCTTCTTCTTTCAATTTCAAGATAAGCGTAATAGCCTGTAATGTCTTTCCCAAACCCATATCATCGGCCAAAATAGAACCGAAACCGATACGCATATTGCGGTACATCCAGGAGAAACCTCGTTCCTGATACGGACGAAGCGTAGCGTTCAATCCCACAGGCAACGAGACGACCTCTTGACGAGTCAGTTCGCTGATAAGTTCACGTACCTCGTCCGAAAGCCGGATAGGGGCCGAATTGTATTCTTCAGTCAATGCTGCCTGCAAAAGCTGCGCCGGAGTCAACTGTTCTGTCTTTGTGAAAGCCTCATGCAGTTTCTGTAGCGCTTCGGCATCCGCATAAATATAACTCTGTTTGAATTTGATGAGTCCTCCGGCTTTCTGCTGCAACTTCATGAATTCCTCCATGGAAACGATTTCTCCACCTAAAGCCACTTCCCAATCGAATTCGAAAAGGTCTGCCAGACTCAGGAAGCCTTTCTCACTTCCTTTCTTCCGTTTCAAGGAAAGTGAAGCTTTCGGACGAATGAGATTCTGCAATGACCGAGGCATAAACACCTTGATATCGAGCATACGGACAGCAGGGATAACCTGTAAAAGAAAAGGAACAAACGTTTCATTCGTGTAATGAACAGCCTTTCTGGCTCCCTCACTGATATATCGGTTCACTTCGCTCATCAACCCGGAAATGAGAGTAAAATTCCGAAGAATACGGAAACGATCCCGTTCATAAACCGATGACTCAAGGACTTCACAAAGAGGTATAAGATTCGGTTCCGTCCCACGTTTGTCTTCTACTCCGACATGCAAGTCGAAACCGCCATCGGGATTCTCTTCTACACTGAATACCGGACGATAATCGGATTCAGTCAGCGTATAAGAAGCAATCCAGGACTTGATGCCACCGGGAATTTCTTTCTCCCCTACTCCAGTGAAAGGCTGACGGGCACCCTTAAAGAAAAAAGAAACAAGCTGTCCCCGGTCGCTTTGGGTAGAAAGCCGGTCCATCAGTTTCTCCAAAAAGAAAGAAACCATCCATTCACCTTGCCGCTGCACCGGTTTTTCTAACTTACGACCGGCAGGTAGCGTTTTAATCATCGCACCAGGGACAATCTCTTCCAATGCTTCCATCAAATCGTGCACCTGCTGGTCGATATAAGCCGGTATCCAGCGGATAATGTAATCCTTATTCGACAAGCGAAGTAATTGAGGTGCCACAGCTCCCTTAGCCAATAAATGAAGCGCGCAGAACAAACCTTGATACAACGCAACAACCGAGGGATGATAATCGGGTAGAAAATCTGGATTGATACGGAGCAGCGCATGAGGCAAAGTCCAGACATCGTACAAATATTTATCCGGACTAGACTGTCCGTACGAGACATTACAGACTGTCCATTGAAAGGTATGGTCAAAACGTAGTTCGAAGCAGTCATCAACACCGATATCCTTTATACAGTCCGTCACCTCCGGAAACAATCCAGTGGCATCGAGTTTACGGGCAAAGAAGCGTTGGACATTTTTCTTTACACGACGTAACATCATTGCATAATCTTCCTTGAAATTCCCATCGGGACAGAAAGGAGGATTGTCCGGCAGGAGCATCAACAGCGCTTCGGACCGGTCTGTCAATCGGGAAAAATCAATTCTTCGGAAAGCCGGTAAATCCGGAAAAACCTCTTTAGCCGATTTAACCTGAACAACATCCTTCAATTCTGCTACAGTTACATCCTGCCGCATATCTTCTATGTCAATCCCCCGTTTCTTCAATTCTTGCAGCAAATCGACATTATGCATCCGGAATACGATGAAAGGATTGTTATCTATCTCACGGCTGAACATATAGACTACCGCTGCCAGATGCTTACAAGGGACTGCCCAGTCCGGACAATTACACTGCATCTTCAGGTCACTCCACCGTTCAGGGAATATCTTCAGACCACATTTGCGGGCAATGTCCAACACTTCCGGAGCGAGTTCCCTGTTGAGCAGACGCGAAATCAGTCCCGGACGCTCCATCAAAGCCTGTATAAGTGCCTCTACCTGTTCCGGAAAAAACGGAGGAATGATGATGCTGACTTTATAAGGAGTCGGCCTACTTCCTTCCACCTTAGCGGTTATGACATTATCTTTCAACTTAATTTCTTTGACATTCCCTTTACGGGCATAAGCAGTTCCACGCGGAATGCGGTTTTCATAGTCTATATGCGAAAGTGAACGCAGCCATTCACTGCCCCACCAGGTATTACCGAATTGTTGTGCCATGTTTCTTTCAACCGATTGATTTACAATTTTCCACAAAAATAAGAAGGATTTCCGGTATAGGCTCAATTCTCACCCCTTTTTATGTAGACATTCGAAAAATCATTCTTTTTAGGTATTTCCCAGACCAAAGTCGCTTCCTACTTTTGTTACAAAACCTGCTAACGGTGACTTGATAGATTTCTTCTATCAGCCGATAGATGCAACCGTTTGTCAGTCAATGAATATTACCGTAGTTTTGCAATGTAACAAAGAAACAAAACAATTAAGTTCAACTTTAAAAAACAAATATCATGGAAGCAACTCAAGTAAATGTAATGCATAGAATCGGCGATAAGGCTCCGGTCTTCACAGCGAAAACCACTCAAGGTGTCATCAACTTCCCAACAGACTACAAGGGAAAGTGGAAAATCCTTTTCAGTCACCCGGCAGACTTTACTCCGGTATGTACTTCGGAATTCATGACCTTTGCCACCATGGCAGCAGATTTTGAAGCCCTCAACTGCCAATTGGTAGGCCTCTCGGTAGACGGACTTTACAGCCACATCGCCTGGCTCCGTACCATCAAGGATAAGATTGACTACAAAGGCATGAAAGATGTAGAAGTGAAATTTCCGCTCATCGAGGACATCACCATGGAAGTAGCGAAACTTTATGGTATGATTCAGCCGGGCGAAAGCCAGACATCTGCCGTACGTGCGGTATTCTTCATCGACCCGGAAGACAAGATCCGTACCATCCTTTACTACCCGCTCTCTTTGGGACGTAATTTCGATGAAATCAAGCGCGTCCTCATCGGCCTGCAGACTGCCGATAATTTCGGAGTAGCGTTGCCGGCAGATTGGCGTCCGGGTGATGAGGTAATTGTACCGACAGCTGGTTCCTGCGGTGTAGCGAAAGCCCGTATGGACGGAGAAGAAGGCGAAATGAAATGCTACGACTGGTTCTTCTGCACCAAGCAACTGAGTAAAGAGGAAGTAGAAAGCAAATTGGGGACAACTCTATAACATTTCAAACACTGCTTAACCGGTGATAAACCGAAGAACGGGATGTATGAATCGTGACATACATCCCGTTTTTTTATACTTATCACTCAACTACCTTGACACCTCCGTTTTACGAAAACGGCATTTTCCAAGCATAAAACAAACGTCAACAATCATTTATACAAAAAAACATTAAACGACAAATGATTATCCAACCAGAACATTATTTTTGTAGTTCATACAAAGAAACGAATTTCTCTTTATACGCCATTTAACCACACAAAAAACCATACGATAATGAAAAAAGGATTGATATTATTTGCTGTCCTTCTGGCATTGATAGGCTGCAATTCACACAAAAAAACTGAAACAGGAGAAGATATGAAAACACAGAAATGTCTGGTGATTTACTATTCACAGACTGGAGCTACCCAACAGGTAGCACAGGAATTCGCTCAGTTACTTCATGCTGACACCCTACGTATTGAAGTGGAACAACCTTACGATGGAACTTACCAGGAAACCATCGAACGTTGCCAGAAAGAGATGGCCAACAACGAAGTGCCTACCTTGAAGACACGCGACATCGACCTCACGAAATACGATACCGTCTTCTTAGGCTACCCCATCTGGTTCGGCACCTATGCCTTGCCGATAACTTCTTTGGTAAAGAACATAGATTTTGCAGGCAAAAAGATTGTACCGTTCTGTACTTTCGGCAGCGGTGGATTGAGCGCCAGTATGAATGATTTGAAAAAGGCACTTCCCCAAGCTGAGATACTCCCCGGTTACGGTGTACGAAATGCCCGCATAACCAAAGCACCGGCTGAAGTGAAACGTTTCCTCATCGAAAACGGTTATTTGGAAGGTAAGGTAGAACAACTGCCGGCATATTCTGCCCAACAGCCCGTGACTCCCGAAGAAGCAGCTATCTTCAATGCAGCCTGCGGCGATTACCAATACCCGCTCGGTACACCGGTGACCGTAGGCAAACGTACAACCTCTCAAGGAACAGACTACTGCTTCACCGCACAAAGCAAAGACGTTAAAGGCAACGATGTAAAAACAACCATTTACGTGACAGTCAGCAATGATCCGAACATCAAACCGGAATTTACCGAAGTAGTCAGATAAGACTCCACGGTTTCCATCCAAGCGCAAACAATAAGCCTCCTGCTCGATTACATGAATCAACCAAGCAGGAGGCTTCTATATTTATTCTACAATATCATCCTTTTCCAGAAACTCTTTCGTACTATATTTCATGCCAAGAGGCCCGTAATCTCCCAATGCGATGTGAGCAATCTGTTTTTCCGGATCCGTAATTTTCTCCAAAGGTTCGCCTTCTTCATCCGCATAATTCGTTGGAGTCATACGAGAGATAGAATACTCCCATGCTTCATTCGGCAGAATGTTCCGATACATGATAACGATGATATCACCTATCGGGTTACCGTCTACATCCAGCTTCTCTTTATCCCAGACGAACAAGTTACACAATGCTCCGGCACGGTTCATCTCGGCTACTCTTTCTTCGATTTCAGCAAGACGCGGATTCTGCTTCTGACAAACGATGAATGTAGACTTCTTATCTGGAGCAGAAAGTGCATTGACGTCGCAAAGCGAATAATAAGAACGGGTATTAGAAGCTGCACCCAGGCAAATGGACCAATAGCGGGCATTGGCATTGCGATAGTCTTCTACCCGCTGAGGGATGGTCACAGGCTTGAAACTGAATACAAGGACGGAATCAGTCTGCAAATGTGTCCGGCCATAAAGATAATTGGTCGCATTATTCGGATAATACTGCCCACGGGGAGCCAAGAGGAACGGTACTTCACGGTAATCGTCGGATTTCTGCGGCACAAAAGTACCTCCAAATCCATTGATATTGGAAGCCGTACGGAGCGGGGCCTTCACTTCCTCCAGAGTATGAATGTCATACCCCGTGATAGCCGGCATCTCTACGCCACCATATTCATCGGATTCGCCTTCTGCATCAGTCCCTAGATAATGACGGATACAGACAGCCAAGCGGTTTACCCCCTTATCAATCCGACAGATATTTTTGGAAGACAACTTAGCTATCTGTGCCTCATCCATTGTTGCGGGTACAATGTAGACCGTAAACGTATTTTTCTTTGTCGATGTCACCACAAACGGGTTATCACAGCCTTCATCCGGTACGATATCATAGTCATCAATACCACCAATTGCCGTACCCGTTTCATCGTTATAAAGCGAGAAACTGAAATAACGGGCATAAGGGAACTGTCCTTTGATGCACAGAGCGACATCCGGGTTTTCATTTACGTTGTAAGTGTATTCCCAATAATTGGAATACAGGTCCGGATAAGCTCCCAACACTTCTCCGTTTCCTTTCATCGTTTCACTCCATTGTTCTTTAGGAGAAGGATTAACAATCGTCGATTGAGAGGTAGACTCATCTGTACAGCCCACCAACATAAATGACCAAACAGCCATCAAAAAAAAGAATGTTCTCTTCATTTTCATTTAGTTTTGCGTTTATTAATATTTATCTGAACGTATTGCCTCAACCCGCCGTTCAGAATCGCGGCGAGTATGAAACAACACCAAACCATCAATGACTTGAGTATATTCATCCCCTGATTCTCGGGATAACTATTCAGAGCAACGCCAGTTCTTCATTCGTTGCATCCAGATCGAACAGGTTCGGATCCCAAATCTCATCTTCGTACATTTCCAGCAATTCCCGATACTCCATGGCTTCTTCACCGAAAGGATCTTCCCTGAATACTTCTTTTATCCGCTCATATTCATGTACACCCACACAGTTTTCGGGTGGACATGCCCCTTTTCCTGCCAGACATCTTGGCTTCAGAATCTTTTCATCCCAAATTGCTTCCAAAACAATGGTATGATACCAACTGTCCCCCAAATCATATTGATACAACAGTTTCTTCGAAATGTCTTGACCGAAATAAGCTTTCAGTTTAAATTTGGCAGGATCTTGAGTCGGAACAGGATAATACCAATCTTTTTCATCCGGATTCGCAATTCTGATGTCCATATCGTACACCTTATCTACAAATTCAAACAGATGACAATCATCCCAATTGAAAGCACGCTGGATGACCTGGTGAAACCGCAAAAAAGTATAGATATCCGGAACCAATACACGACGCCATACGGGCGGTTTGGTAATACCTTTAATCTGAATTTTAAACTGATAAGTCATATATTCCCGTTTAATTAATTTGTCTGATGTTTTTTCATAGATGTGCGTGTAAAGATAGAAAATAATTATCAGACTCAATCATCATGTCACTTATTTCTATTACCCATTCTTCATTTTTTATTTTAAATACACCTCACACTGCATCCACCCCCAGACCAGGATAAATAGTCAAATATTTGACCATTTCAAAAGAAAGACTTAACTTTGCAACCCGAAAAGGATTCCCCCACACTAACTATTATGACTGAAAAACGAGATAATGCTACGCCACGGGACTGCATCCTGCAACTGATACGTACCCGTATGGCTTCGCGACAGGCCATGCAGCGGCTTTTGAAGAACTCGAATGCGGAAATAACTTTCGAAATGCTCCAGATAATGAGCTGTCTGTGGAACGAGCAAGGCATCAGTCAACAGGTCCTAGCCGAACGCACCGCCAAAGACAAAGCCTGTCTGACAAGTCTGATGACCAACCTGGAACGCAAAGGTTACGTATGCCGCCGCGAAGATCCGAAAGACCGACGAAACAAACTAGTCTATCTGACCGATGAAGGTGAAGCGTTTCACCAATGGATAGCTCCTACCCTAACCGTTTATTATGAACGCTTGGAAGAAATACTAGGAACTGACAAACTGAAACAGACCGAGGAACTACTAAAAGAATTACAACATGCCATCGAAAGTTATTAAACGATTAATGATTACCTGCTGGTGTTTTTTCCTATATACCACGTTACATGCCCAACAAGACACCTTATACCTCAGTCTGCAACAGTTGTTCGAGCGGGGTACGGAACAGCATTTGCAACTGGCCGCTGACCGACTGAAAGAGAAAATGGCCAACGAACGGGCAAAGACAGCACGTACAGCCAGACTACCGGAACTGAATGTAGGCCTGAAAGGCGGGTTTCTGGGACAGCCTGTTGTCTGGCAAAACGGCATGGATAATCCTACCTATCCAGACTCACCCGACTGGCAACAGAATTACGCCATCGATTTCACTCAACCCATCTACCAGGGAGGGAAAATCCGGTATACCATCCGTCAAGCTGACCTGCAGCAAGAAATAGCCCGGTTACAGACTGTTACAGACCAGGCAGACATCAAACTGGTGTTACTGGAACAATACCTTAACCTGTTCAGCCTGTACAAACAATATCTGGTACTGAACCGGAAAATCGAAGAATCCGAACAACGTCTGAAGGATATCAGACAGATGAAAGCTGAAGGTATAATCACGAACAACGATGTATTGCGCAGTGAAATGCAGCTGACCAACGACCGTCTGTCCAGGAAAGAGACAGAAAACAATATCCGCATCGTATCGCAGCAACTGGATATTCTGGTCGGGCTGGATGAGCGTCTCTTGCTGGTACCCGATACGACCCTACTCAACCAAGAGTGCTCAACGACCGGATATGACGATTACGTGAACCGTGCCTTCCTGTCAGACCCGGCCTTGCTTCTGCTCCGGAAACAGACGGAACTGGCAGAAAACAACATCCGGCTGACACGTGCTGAGCAATTGCCCCGCCTGTCGCTTACCGCCTCCAATACCTTGGCACGCCCCGTTTCGCGTACCTTGACAGATATGTACAACAACAGCTGGAACATCGGTCTCTCTTTCTCCTACCCCCTTTCATCGCTCTACAGGAACCGGCACAAGATGAAAGAAGCCCGACAGAATGTGCTGCTGATGCGAAACGTCGAAGAACAGAAGCAACAGCATATCCGCATGAATGTACAGGCAGCCCTGCTGAAGCATCACGAAGCAACCGACCGCGTGGAAGCTTTGAGACTATCGGTGAAACAGGCGGAAGAGAACTACCGAATCATGCAGAACCGGTATATGAACCAACTGGCCATTCTGACGGACCTGCTCGATGCCGACAACCTGCGGCTGAATGCCGAACTGCAACTGACCACTGCCCGTACTCAAGTAATCTACACTTACTACGAATTACAACGAGCCATCGGAGCCTTATAAACAGAATCAGACAAATACCAACTTTAAACACTCTATTCCCATTATGTCCGAACACCAACTGAAATACAACCGGCTGAAACGCCGGAAACGCCGCAACATCATTCTCAACATCGTGTGTCTCCTGATTGCCGGTTCGGGTCTGACCTGGACTGCCCATTATTTCTGGCGCTACATCAATTATGAAATCACGAACGATGCTTTTGTCGACCAGTATATCGCTCCGGTAAACATACGTGTGGCCGGTTACATTCAGGAAGTGCGCTTTCGGGAACACCAATATGTAAATGCCGGCGATACGCTCGTCGTTCTCGACAACCGTGAATACCTCATCCGGCAGAAGGAAGCCCATGCAGCCTTACTCGATGCCCAAGGTTCCCGCGATGTTCTGGCTTCGGGCATACGTACCTCGCATACCCGTATCGCCGAGCAGGATGCCAACCTGGCCGAAGCACAAGCCAAGCTGTGGCAGGCCGAGCAGGATTTCCACCGTTACGAACGGTTACTGAAACAGGAATCCGTCCCCGAACAGCAATACGACCAGGCCAAAGCCAACTATGAAGCAGCCCGCGCCCGCTACGATGCCCTCCTGCGGCAGAAAGATGCTGCCCGCTCCCAGTACGATGAAACAAATAAGAAGCAGGTCAATGTAGAAGCAGGCATCCTGCGTGCCGAAGCGGCTCTCGACCTGGCAAACCTGAATCTGTCGTATACCGTAGTGACCGCCCCTTACAGTGGCTACATGGGACGACGGACACTGGAACCTGGACAATACGTGAGTGCCGGACAGACACTTTCATACATCGTCCGCCAATCCGGCAAATGGATAACCGCCAATTATCGGGAAACACAGATAGCCAACATCTACATCGGCCAACCTGTACGAATCAAAGTAGACGGACTGCCGGGAAAGATTCTTCACGGACATGTGACTGCCATATCCGAGGCTACCGGTTCGAAATATTCACTGGTCCCCACAGACAATTCGGCAGGTAACTTCGTAAAAGTACAGCAGCGCATTCCCGTCCGTATCGACCTGGATGATGTAGACGATGAAAGTATGAGCCGCCTGCGTGCCGGCATGATGGTGGTAACCGAAGCTTTGAGAAAGAAATGAAAACAGCCCGCGAACTTGATATCCCCGCACGTCCCTGGGTCCCCGACCTGCTGGCCATAGCGACCGTCTTTGTGGTTATGCTTCCCATCGCCATGCTGAACGGTACCTATACGGGTAGCATGGTAGAGGTATCGAATACCCTGGGCGTCTATACCGAAGACATCACCATCGGCTATTATGCCGCTTCGGCAGGCATGGCAGTGTCTTATCCCATCGTACCTAAGATTCTGGCTACATTCTCCAGTAAGTCATTGCTGCTGGTCGACCTCACCCTCCAGTTCTTCCTCAGCTGGTTCTGCGCACGGCAAGCCAACATCGACCTGCTCATTGCCGCCAGTTTCGTCATCGGTTTCCTGAAAGGATTCCTGATGCTCTGGATTATCCGCCGTATCAAGTTCATCTTCAGTCCTCAAGATGTCCGAAGTGAATTTTATGCCTATTTCTACCCGCTGGTATTCGGAGGAGGTCAGCTTTCAATGGTCATCACCGCCCTCCTGGCTTACCATTACGACTGGAAATACATGTACTATTTCATGATGCTTCTGCTGCTGATAGCCATTCTGGCAGTCATTCTGTTTTTCCGCCACGACCGACCTTCCAAACCAATTCCCTGGGGAGAACTTCACCCCCGCGAAATGCTGATTATCGCCACCGGAATACTGATGCTTATCTATGTCATCACCTACGGCAAGACACTCGACTGGATGGCCTCCAAACGTATCTGCATCTACATCGTCATTGCACCGTTGCTGATAGCCCTTTTCCTGTGGGAACAGTTCCACTCCCCCCATCCCTACGTAAGCCTGAAACCCCTGTTTCAGTGGAAGGCCATCGTAGGATATTTCTACATGGTTCTGGTGATGTTCTTCAGTACCTCAACCAGTCTGATGACCAGTTACCTGACCACCATCCTGCGTGTAGACAACACCCATAGTTACACACTGTATATCTGGCTGCTTCCTGGATATGCGGTAGGAGCCTTCATCTGCTTCTGGTGGTTCCGGTGGCAACGATGGCGCTTCCGTTTCCTCATAGCCGGAGGTATGGCTTGTTTTGCCCTCTTTTTCGGCGTCCTCTATTTCGGTATTTCACCCGACAGTACGTACGAGATGCTTTATCTGCCCATGTTCCTACGTGGACTGGGCATGTTGACCCTCATCATTGCTTTTGCGCTGTTTGCGGTCGAAGACTTACCTCCGAAATACCTGCTGTCGAACGCCTTTTTCCTGATCACCTTCCGTTCGGTACTGACACCGGTAATAGCTTCGGCCTTCTACAGCAACACGCTTTACCACCTGCAACAGAAATACATGGTAGAACTTTCCGAGAACTTCAGCGCCACCGACCCGCTGGCAGCCGCGCGCTGGCAATCCACTTTGAGCAGCAGCCTGGCACAAGGGCACGGTATCGATGAGGCTACCCAACTGGCTACCAATACACTCTATACCGTTCTGCAACAACAAAGTACCCTACTGGCCTTGAAACACATCCTCGGCTGGCTCTTTGTGGTAACCCTGGTCATTGCCATCGTTTCACGGTTCATTCCGTTCCACAAGACGGTACGGGTACCGGTTATCCATACCGGCGAAGATATGGTATAATCCAATTCCTCGCAAGTATTCAGGAAACAAACAAAAAAACGAACGCCCGTCTTCACCCAAACAAACGTTCATTTAGGTGAGAACGGGCGTTCGTTTTAGCTCAAACGTCTAATCGTTTTTCCGCCGGTGGCAAACCGTGCCTGTAGCCTGGTATGTAGGCATCACCAATACTTCAGCTATCTGAATGTGTGCCGGAGCCGAAGCTGCATAATATACCACATCAGCTATGTCATCGCCGGTCAACGGCTTGATCCCTTCGTATACGGCATCCGCCTTGTCCTTATCTCCCCGGAAACGGATGACCGAGAAATTCGTCTCTACCATACCCGGCTTGATATTCGTGACACGTAGCGGAGTGTCCACCAAATCAATACGCAAGCCATCGGACAAAGCCTTCACGGCTGCCTTGGTAGCACAATAGACACTTCCACCTGCATAAGCAGCATCGCCTGCGATAGAACCGATATTGATGATATGTCCGCAACCACGTTCCACCATGCCCGGAACAATCATCCGCGTCATAGCTAGCAGAGCTTTGATGTTCGTGTCAATCACAATGTCCCATTCATCCAGTGAACCTTCGTGTTCCTTGTCCATACCGATAACCAGTCCCGCATTGTTTATCAGGACATCGATATTCCGCCATTTCCCTTCCAACGAATCGACAGCCTGACGCATCGCTTCACGGTCACGGACATCGAAAGGTAAGATAAGGACTTCCACACCTTGCGCCGTTAGCTCCTGTTTCAAGGCTTCCAGCTTCGCCGTGTTCCGTCCGTTCAAGATCAGGTTACTTCCCATAGCCGCAAACTTGCGGGCACATCCCTCACCGATGCCACTGGTAGCTCCGGTGATAAAAATCAGTTTTCCTTTCATATCCTATTCCATTTAAGGTAAATCTCACAACTATCAATCAGCACATCCGGTCACGGTAGTCTTCGTAACGGAAATCCTTGTACACCTCCAGGCGGCCATCGGTATGCAACAGAGCGATGGACGGATGGTGGATTCCGTTAAACATGTTTGTCTTGACCATCGTGTAATGAATCATATCCTCGAAGACAATCCGTTCGCCTACCTGCAGTTCGTGGTCGAACTTCCAGCTTCCCATATAGTCACCGCTCAAGCAACTGTTACCGCCCAAGCGATACACATGCTCCTCGGGAGCCGCCGTTTTCACTGCATCGGCCGGCAACGATTCCGCATTCCGGACTTTCGGCTGATAAGGCATTTCCAGACAGTCGGGCATGTGACAGGTAAAGCTTACATCAAGAATGGCGGTACGGATTCCCCGGCTCTCCACGACGTCTACCACCGAAGCAACCAGCGGTCCGGTCTGCCAGGTGAAGGCCGACCCAGGTTCCAGAATAATCTGCAGATGCGGATAACGGGCTTTCAACCCCTTCAACAAACCGATAAGGTGCTCTACATCGTAATCCTTACGGGTCATCAGGTGTCCGCCTCCCAAGTTCAACCATTTCAACTGCGGGAACCAGCGGGAGAATTTCTCTTCGATATGTACCAACGTACGCTCCAGCTCATAAGAACTGGACTCGCAATGGCAATGGCAATGGAATCCTTCAATGCCTTCGGGCAAGGTATCGGGAAGCAAATCGGCCGTAACTCCGAAACGGGTACCCGGCGCACACGGATTATACAGCTCCACCTCCACTTCCGAATACTCCGGATTCACCCGGATGCCACAGGATACAGGCTCTCCAAAAGCCTTCACCATCGGATAAAAGCGCTCAAACTGAGAAAGAGAATTGAAGGTAATGTGGCTGCTATATTTCAGAAAGGCCGGAAAATTCTGTGCTGTATAGGCAGGCGAATAAGTGTGTGCCCGACTACCGAATTCCTCGTATGCCAACCGTGCCTCGTACTCCGAGCTGGCAGTAGTATACTGAATGTATTCACGGAAAATCGGAAATGATTTCCACATGGCAAAAGCCTTGAAAGCCAGAATGATTTCTACACCGGCCCGGTCGGCCACTTGCTTGATAAGGCTCAGGTTCTTTCTGAGCAACTCCTCCTCCATGACATAACAAGGAGAAGGTACTTTCGTGATATCCAACATTTTTATCTAGGGTTACGTATTATCCAATCACTTTAAACCGGGCGAACTTGAGCAACAGATGCTTTTCGCCGGCATTCCGGAAACGGACGGTAGCTTTACAGTTATCTCCCGTACCTTCCAACTTTATCACTTCACCGATACCGAAACGTTCGTGTTCGATGGTCTGTCCCTCGGAAACTCCATGAGATGAAACCGCTGTGCCGGTTCCTGCAGCCGATGGAGTAGCAGAAGGAATAGGACGCAGTTTGCGGGGCGGAGCCGGTTTGACAAACGGACGGGGTTCCTGCGGTATCTCTCCCCCATCGAACATGTCGGCTCCCCAGTTGTCGTCTTTTTCTTTCCGTTCATACGAACGCTTTACGGTAGCGGTCGATGTAAGGCCATCGCCAATCTCTCTCCGGAACCGAGTGGCTCCTTCGTCCACCCGACGGGAAATCCGCTCTTCCTGCGGAACATTCAAGTAACGGGCATCAATGTCTTTCAAAAAACGGCTCGGATTACTGAACTCCATCTTCCCGTACTTGAAACGGCTTTTGGCAAATGAGAGGTAACAATGGTCCTCGGCACGGGTAATGGCTACATAAAACAAACGACGTTCCTCTTCCAGTTCCTTGTAGGAATTGAAGGACATCGCACTCGGAAAGAGATTTTCTTCCAGACCAACCACAAATACATTCTTGAATTCCAGTCCCTTGGCAGAGTGAATCGTCATCAGCGTCACTTTCGGCACATCGGCCTCCTTATCACTGTCCTGGTCGGTCAGTAACGAAATCTCCGACAAATAATCAGTGAGCAGGACATGGGTATTTCCCTCTTCCTGACGGGTCATGCAGAAGTCATGGATACCGTTTATCAGTTCCTCGATATTCTCCTGCCGGCTCAGATTCTCAGGCGAACGGTCCTGATACAAATCATTGACGATACCCGATTTCCGAAGAATTTCACTACCCAGCTCGTAAGCATCCTTCAGTGGAACAGCTTCCACAAAACCGGCTATCAGCTCCCGGAAGCCCTGCAACTTGGTATGCGTTCCCTTGTTGATGGTCAGTCCGTAAGCCAAAGGTTCATTCAACACCTTCCACAGACTTACTTTTGCCGCAGTAGCCGCCGTCAGGATTTTATTCAGAGTCGTATCTCCGATACCTCGTGCCGGATAGTTGAGGACACGTTTGAATGCCTCTTCATCGTTCGGATTGACTGCCAAACGGAAGTAAGCCACTACGTCCTTGATTTCTTTCCGCTGATAGAACGAGAGTCCTCCGAAAATCCGGTATGGCAGGTTCCGTTTACGCAACGCCTCTTCGAAAATACGGCTCTGGGCGTTGGTACGATACAACACAGCACACTCGTTATACGGATAGCCGTCACGGGTATGCAGACGGACAATCTGATTGGCCACTATCTCTCCTTCTTCTACATCACTGTAAGCACTGAACACCTCAATAGGGTCGCCTTTCTCCTTCTTCGAATAGACTTCCTTACGAATCTGCTCACTGTTCTTCTCAATCAGGCTGTTCGCCGCATTGACAATCGTCTGCGTGGAGCGATAATTCTGCTCCAGTTTGAACAGACGGGCATCCTTGTAAAGTTGGGTGAACTTCAGGATATTATCTATCTTTGCTCCCCGGAACGAATAGATACTCTGTGCATCGTCACCTACCACGCACACACGACGGTTTATCTGGGTCAATTGCTGTACAATGGCATGCTGGGCATAATTGGTATCCTGATACTCATCCACCAGGATATAGTTGAAACGCCCGGCATACTTCTCGCAAACTTCGGGATGCTGTTGGAACAACAGGTATGTATAAACCAACAAGTCGTCAAAATCCATGGCGTCACTTTGCTTGCAGCGCTCCCAATAACGCAGATAGATATCGCGCATCAACGGAATCTTGGCAGCCTGGTCAGCAAGGAAAAACTCACCGTTGGCTGCATAGGCCTGCGGCAACACCAGCTGATTCTTGGCATTACTGATACGGCTCTGTATCATCCCCGGTTTGTATACCTTGTCATCCAGATTCATCTCCTTGATGATACCCTTCAACAGATTCTTCGAATCAGAAGCGTCATAGATGGTAAAATTGGAAGTAAATCCCAGAATCTCGGCCTCTGTACGCAGAATGCGTGCAAAGATGGAATGGAAAGTCCCCATCCACAGGTAACGGGCACGCTCCATACCCACCTGGCGGGCGATACGTTCCTTCATCTCCCGGGCAGCCTTATTCGTAAAGGTCAATGCCAGAATGGACCACGGCTCGAAGCCGTTGTCCAACAGATAGGCTATCTTGTAAGTCAGCACACGGGTCTTTCCCGAACCGGCCCCGGCTATCACCAGCGAAGGACCTTCGTTATACAGTACCGCAGCGCGCTGACTCTCATTCAGTTCATCCAAATAAGTTGTCATCATGTTTCTTAACTATTGCGAGGACAAAGATACGATAAAAACACGGTATCAAAAAAACAGCGAGTCATAAAGATAAGGCAGCAACAAAAACAGTCTCCTCATCCCTATGACCCGTTTTATCTGAAAGGCTTTAGATTCACCTTGGCTATATCAGTTCTTGAAGCTATGTATCGGAGCCGGAATACGTCCTGTACGATGTACAAACGCTTCACAATTGAAACTGTTTACCGGCATAATCGGAGCATGTCCCAACAGTCCACCGAATTCTACACTTTCACCTATGCCTTTTCCGATGACCGGAATGACACGTACGGCAGTAGTCTTCTGGTTGACCATACCAATAGCTGCCTCATCGGCAATGATACCTGAAATGGTTGCGGCAGAAGTATCGCCCGGAATGGCAATCATATCCAGTCCTACCGAACAGACACAAGTCATCGCTTCCAGTTTCTCAATAGACAACGCACCCGCCTCGACGGCATCAATCATTCCCTGATCCTCGCTCACCGGTATGAAGGCACCGCTCAATCCGCCTACATAAGAAGAAGCCATGACTCCCCCCTTCTTCACCTGGTCGTTCAACAATGCCAACGCAGCGGTAGTACCCGGAGCCCCCGGATGTTCCAGACCGATTTCCCGCAAGACATCGGCCACACTGTCACCGACAGCCGGAGTCGGAGCCAATGACAAATCAATGATACCGAACGGAACGCCCAAACGACGGGAAGCCTCCTGAGCGACCAACTGACCCACACGGGTAATCTTGAACGCAGTACGCTTGATGGTTTCACACAACACTTCGAAACTTGCACCGCGAATGCTTTCTAATGCATATTTTACTACGCCCGGACCGCTGACTCCCACATTGATGATGGCATCGGCCTCGGATACTCCATGGAAAGCACCGGCCATGAACGGATTATCATCGGGAGCATTACACAATACTACCAGTTTGGCACATCCCAACGAATCGGCCTCCTTAGTCATTTCTGCCGTTTCTTTGATGATTTCACCCATCAGACGGACGGCATCCATGTTGATACCGGTCTTGGTAGAACCTACATTGATGGAACTGCACAGTCTTTCTGTACAAGCCATCGCTTTCGGGATAGAACGAATCAGCAATTCATCGCTATGTGACATTCCTTTTGAGACGATGGCAGAATAACCTCCAATGAAATTCACGCCCAGTTCTTTGGCTACCTTATCCAAAGTCAGTGCTATCTTGACATAATCATCAGGAGTCTTACAGGCAGAACCTCCGACCAATGCTATCGGAGTGATGGAGATACGTTTATTGACGATAGGAATACCGTATTCTTTGGATATATCCTCACCGGTCCTAACCAGATTACAGGCCAGACGCGTCACTTTATTATAGATATTCTGACACAACACATCCAAATTGCCGTCAGCACAATCCAATAAATTGATACCCATTGTAATGGTACGCACGTCCAGGTTCTCCTGTTCAATCATCTTATTGGTTTCAATAACCTCTGCTATATTAATCATAATTGAAAAATAATTTTAGTGGAGAACAAGATTTAGATACGGTGCATCATGTCGAAGATTTCCTCCCGCTGACACTTCACCTGAACACCCATTCCCTGCCCTAAATCGGTCAGCTCACTGTCTACAGTTTCAAAACTCTTTTCAATCTGTGTTACATCGACTATCATCATCATATTGAAATAGCCCTGCACAATGGTCTGAGTAATATCCAAGATATTCATGTTATTATCGGCCAGATAAGTGCACACCTTGGCAATGATACCTATCGTATCTTTGCCAACCACAGTAATAATCATCTTACTCATCTATCAGTTGTATTTAGTTCGCGACAAATGTACGAACTTTATTGTTTCCACGTATCTTAAACAGGATTTTTTTGTCACATTTATATCCATATGTCTATATTACGTTTCAAGTGAAATCATTTTGTCCAAACTATTCATACCAAAGGACATTTACAAAGAGCCTTTGCCTCGACTTTGAAGCGACAGCTATTTTCACAGACGCATCCATTGTTCCACAAAAAAACAGGGAATCAGGCCATACCTGCATACAGCCTGATTCCCTGACGGAAAATCCGATGACAAATAATATTATTTCTTAGCGTCGATCAAACGTTCTTTCAGTTTAGCCAACATATCACGGGTCATTGAATCCAAATCATATTCCGGTTTCCAGCCCCATTCTTCACGGGCGCAAGTATCGTCCAATGAATTCGGCCATGATTCAGCGATAGTCTGACGCAAAGGATCCACTTCGTATTCCATCTTGAAGTCCGGCACATACTTCTTGATGCTGTTATAAATAATTTCCGGATCAAAACTCATGGAAGCGATATTGAATGAGTTACGGTGTACAAACTTAGATGGGTCTGCTTCCATGATTTCGATGGCGGCACGCAAACCATCAGGCATATACATCATATCCATGAATGTACCTGCAGCAATCGGACATTTGAAGGTTTCACCCTTTACCGCTGAATAATAAATATCAACAGCATAATCGGTTGTACCACCACCCGGAGGTGTCACGTAAGAAATCAAACCCGGGAAGCGTACAGAACGTGTATCAACACCGAAACGGATATTATAATAATCACTCAACAACTCACCTGAAACCTTTGTAACACCATACATGGTTCTCGGGTTACGGATAGTATCCTGCGGAGTCTTGTCTTTCGGTGTATTATTGCCGAAAACACCGATTGAACTCGGAGTAAATACAGCACAATGCATTTCGCGGGCAACTTCCAGCACATTGAAAAGGCCGCCCATACCGATTTTCCAAGCCAACTGAGGTTTAGCCTCTGCTACAGCCGACAACAGGGCAGCCAAATTATATATTGTATCAATCTTGTAACGAGAAACAGTTTCTGCAATCTGCTGTTCATTGGTAATATCCACAATAGCAGAAGGACCAGATTCCAGCAATTCCCCTTTCGGTTCTGCTCCCGGAATATATCCAGCAACCACATTGTTTCCACCGTAAATACCTCTCAATTTCATTGTCAGTTCAGATCCGATCTGTCCGGTTGAACCGATAATCAATATATTCTTCATCTTACATTAGAATTTTAAGTTATTTGTCAACAAAGGTAGAAGAAAAAAATTGTTTCAATGTGATTTTCTTGTTTTTTTTCATTCATTTCTCAAAAAAAAATATGAACTTTGTTTCGCTCAAGTTGAAAAAATGAACTTATCCGCAGGAAGCAATTAAATTGTTTCTGTATTTATAGCTTTTTATTTAAAACGATAAACAATTTCAACCTATTAAATAACATCAATATGTACGGAAATTTTAAGGATTTCTTAGCACAGGAACTGGACAATATCAAAGCTGCCGGTCTGTACAAGAACGAAAGAATCATTACCACTCCACAGCGTGCCGACATCAAAGTAAATGCCGGAAGCGATGTATTAAACTTTTGTGCCAACAATTACCTAGGCCTTTCTGACAACAAACGCCTGATTGAAGCTGCCAAAGCTGCCATGGACTCTCATGGCTACGGTATGTCATCCGTTCGCTTCATCTGCGGAACCCAAGATCTGCACAAGCAACTTGAAGCTGCCATTTCCGATTATTTCAAGACAGAAGACACCATCCTGTATGCAGCCTGCTTCGATGCCAACGGTGGTCTGTTTGAACCGCTCTTCACCGATGAAGATGCCATCATTTCAGATGCCTTGAACCACGCATCCATCATCGACGGTGTACGTCTGTGTAAGGCTAAACGTTACCGTTATGCCAATGCAGACATGGCTGACCTGGAACGTTGCCTGCAGGAAGCTCAAGCACAACGTCACCGTATCATCGCTACCGACGGTGTATTCTCAATGGATGGAAACGTTGCACCGATGGATAAGATCTGTGAACTGGCAGAAAAATACGATGCCCTTGTTATGGTAGACGAATCTCACTCTGCAGGAGTTGTCGGCCCAACAGGACACGGCGTAGCAGAACAATACAGCTGCTACGGACGTATCGATATCTTTACCGGAACATTGGGTAAAGCATTCGGTGGTGCCATGGGTGGTTTCACAACCGGTAAGAAAGAAATCATTGATATGCTCCGCCAGCGCTCACGTCCATACCTGTTCTCTAACTCTGTAGCTCCGGCTATTGTTGGTGCCAGTCTTGAAATGTTCAAGATGCTGAAAGAAAGCGATGCCCTGCACACCAAACTGATGGACAATGTCACTTATTTCCGCGACAAGATGTTGGCTGCCGGCTTCGATATCAAACCGACTCAATCAGCGATCTGCGCCGTAATGCTGTACGATGCTAAATTGTCACAAGACTTTGCCGCCAAGATGCAGGAAGAAGGCATTTATGTAACCGGATTCTACTACCCGGTTGTACCGAAAGGCCAAGCACGTATCCGTGTACAATTGTCTGCCGGCCATGAAAAGGAACACCTCGACAAAGCCATTGCCGCCTTCATCAAAGTTGGTAAGGAATTAGGCGTTATCAAATAAATGTTCAAGTAACAAAGGAATCACTTTTTTAGTATAGACAGAGGGTGCGTCAGCCATGATGCATCCTCTGTTCTTTTGATACCCCCTTCCTATAACCGGCTCTTCCCCCAACAGCTGAATCAAAGTGAAACAAGTCATATATCATTGAAATGCCAAACAGCAATCCGGTATTCATTTTCCAAGACTTTTCCAGCGCCCGTTACACCTCACTTCCGCATCCCTCACGCATTATATACAGGGTTTCTTTTGCCAGTCAAATCCTTTGACAAAGCTCCATTGAGTTCACAGGCTATAAGAGCAAGGCAACAGAAGCATCAAACCGTCTCTAACCGGAAAGATTCTATCAAAAGCAGCTGTTTTCTCAAATTTTATACTTACTTTTGTCATATCAGTGATTGTTTTACAACACAAAGTAAAACAAATGCTCCATGAAGGACATCTTTTACATTGATATTATCCAAGCCGTTATGTTCAACTGGCTATGCCAGGGTAAGATATATGATATGATAAACCGTAACTAGAGAAACGATTCATAAACCAACAAACCTAATTCACATGAAAAAAAATTTACTTGTATCTGCTTTAGTAAGTTCTTTCCTGTTATCACCACTGACAGCCGGAAGCCAGGAAACACAATCTGCTGCCACATCGGGAGACAAGGAAAAACGTATGGAATGGTTTGCAGATGCTAAGTTGGGCATCTTCATCCATTGGGGAATCTATTCCGTAAAAGGAGTATCAGAAAGCTGGTCTTTCTTCAACAATTATCTTCCTTACGAAGAATATATGAAACAGGAAGAAGGATTCACAGCCTCCAAATACGATCCGAAAGAATGGGTAGACTTGATCAAGGAAAGTGGTGCACGATACACCGTCATCACGACCAAACACCACGATGGAGTAGCTTTATGGGATACCAAAGCAGGCGATTTGAGTGTGGTCAAGCAAACGCCTGCCCAGAAAGACCTGCTGGATCCGTTCGTAAAGGAAGTACGCAAACATGACCTCAAGCTCGGTTTCTATTACTCCTTGTTAGACTGGTCGCATCCCGACTATCCGAACAAGACCCGCACAGAAGTCCGTTACAAAGATGACCCGGAGCGCTGGAGCCGCTTCTGCAAATTCAACTTCGCCCAGTTGAAAGAATTGAACGAAACCTGGAAACCGGACCTATACTGGTTCGACGGCGACTGGGAACAGAGTGCTGAGGCCTGGAATTCGAAAGGTATTGTCGATCTGTTACGCTCTACCAATCCGGGAGTCATCATCAATTCCCGCATTCAGGGTTACGGCGACTATGCGACTCCGGAACAAGGTGTCCCTGTGGTACGCCCGAAAGACAATTATTGGGAACTTTGCATGACCATGAACGATTCATGGGGCTACCAGCATACCGACAAGAACTACAAATCGCCGTACATCCTGCTTCGTACATTTGTAGATTGTCTGAGTATGGGCGGTAACCTGCTGCTGGACATCGGTCCGAAACCGGATGGAACCATTCCGGAAGAGCAAGTTGCCATTCTGAAAGAGTTCGGCCGTTGGACCACCAAGCACAAGGAAGCCATTTACGATACCCGTGCCGGTATTCCGAACGAACATTTCCAAGGTTATACCACATTGAGCAAAGCCAAAGACATTCTGTACCTTTATCTGCCTTATCGCCCGAACGGTCCGATAGAAGTCAAGGGGCTGATGAACAAAGTGAACCGTGTGTGGGTAGTAGGTAACGGTGCCATGCTGAATTACAAGGTATACAACAAGAACTACTGGAACGAAGTTCCGGGTAACCTGTATATCGATGTACCGGAACACGTTCAGGATGAACAGATTACCGTCATCGCCGTTTTGTTGGACGGTCCAATCAAGCTATACCGCGGTGAAGGTCAGGTAATTTCAAGCAACTAACCCATAATTTACAATATGAAAATATGAAAAAGCTCATATATACTTGCCTGCTGGCGATAACCGCCCTGCCGGCAGCCTCACAAAGTCTTTTCGAAAAATACGAACGGTTTCTGACCGAACCGAGAACCTATACCTGCTTCCGGACTACCGAAGCCTTGAATATAGACGGTAAGCTGGACGAAAGCTCTTGGCTGAAAGCAGTTCCTACCGAACCGTTTGTAGACATCAGTGGAGAAGGTTTCCCGACTCCCAAGTATGAAACTACAGCCAAGATGCTATGGGATGACGACTATCTGTATATCGGTGCCGTTCTGGAAGAAGACAACATCAAAGCCAAACTGACCCAACGGGATACCATCATCTATTACGACAATGATTTCGAAGTTTTCATCGATCCGGACAACAACGGACAAGGCTATTTCGAATTTGAGACCAACGCCCGTGGTGTGTTATTCGACCTGATACTCGACAAGCCCTACCGCACCGGCGGAAGCTTCCTCATTCCCTGGGACTGCAAGGACATCAAACTGGCCATCCACCACGAAGGCACATTGAACAATCCGACAGATAAGGATAAGTACTGGAGTGTGGAAATGGCAATTCCTCACCAGGCCATCACATGGAACTTCGAAAACCCGCTGAAAGCCGGAAACATCTGGCGTATCAATTTCTCCCGTGTGCAATGGCTGAAAGAAAAAGGACCGGAAGAAAACTGGGTATGGACGCCGACAGGAAAAGTAGACATGCACATGCCCGACCGCTGGGGCTATCTGTATCTGGCCGACAGTCCGGTAGGAAGCAGAATCAGAGTAGACTGGGCGCCAACCTGTCCCTCTTCCATCTATAAACTGATGTGGGCCATGTTCTATGCCCAGCTGGATGCGTATGCACAGAATCACAGCTACCAGCAAAGCATTGACCAGTTCGCGATTACAGACAAGGAACGTGAAGGATTGCCAACGGGAACACAGATTGACCTCGAGGCTTCACCGAATCTATACCGCATTTCCGTAACCGACCCGAACACCCAGACCCGTTACCTGCTGAACAATGAAGGACGGTTCTGGAGTGAAAAAATAAGTCAGTAAGTCCATAAAGTCTGTATTCCCATCAGGTATATAGAACCACCTGAAAAGGAATGTCCCTTCTTCCGTTTCCTGTCATGGCAACCCGAAAGAAGGGACATTTCTTATATTCCTGAAACCGTCCGGCATCAAAGTCCTTTACGTTTGGCCTCGTTCCATATTTCATCCATTTCGGCCAATGTCATTTCATTCAAATTCTTTCCAGCCTTGATGGTATGCTCCTCCAGGTAATTGAACCGGCGGATGAACTTCTGGTTGGTCCGCTCCAGCGCATTGTCCGGATTAATCTTGTAAAGACGGGCCGCGTTGATAAGACTGAACAGAACATCACCGAATTCCGCTTCAGCCTTTTCCTTATCCATCTGCTCCACTTCAGCCTCGAACTCACCGATTTCTTCCTTCACTTTAGTCCAGACCTGCTGCCGTTCCTCCCAATCGAAACCTACGTTACGGGCCTTATCCTGGATTCGGTACGCCTTTATCAGAGAAGGAAGCGCCTGCGGTACCCCACTCAACACCGATTTGTTTCCATCCTTTTCCTTCAGCTTTATCTGTTCCCAGTTTTCCGAAACCTTTTCAGCCGTATCCGCCTTCACTTCGCCGAAAACATGCGGATGACGGAAAATCAGCTTGTCGCACAATTTGTCACACACATCCTTGATATCGAAATCGCCGGTTTCGCTACCGATCTTCGCGTAAAAGACCACATGCAGCAAGACGTCGCCAAGTTCCTTACAGATATCCTTCTTGTCATCTTTCATCAAGGCGTCACAAAGTTCGTACACCTCTTCTATGGTATTGGGGCGTAGGCTCTCGTTAGTCTGCTTTCTGTCCCACGGACATTTCACACGCAATTCGTCCAGTACATCGAGCAACCGTCCGAATGCCTCCATCTTTTCTTCTTTCGTATGCATAATTCGTTTCATTAAAGACCCTGCAAAAGTAATGAAAAACTATGAAAAGGTGATACACATTTCCGATTCTCACTCCAAAGTTGTCCCTTTCCGGGCTTTCCAGTAAGCCAGATGCTTGGGACTTCCCACCACCTGCGAAGTATAGATACCGGTATGACCGGAAAAGAGATAAGCGGCTACACAGGCAATACCCAGATAAATACCCGCTTCGATGCCGAAAAGCTCGATACCCATCAGCGTACAGGCTATCGGCGTATTGGTAGCTCCGGCAAAGACTGCCACAAAACCTAATCCGGCCAGAAAAGAGACTGGTAAAGGCAACAACGCCGACAATGCGCTGCCCAGCGTAGCACCGACAAAGAAAAGCGGCGTCACCTCTCCCCCTTTGAATCCTACCCCGATGGTAAACGTAGTGAGCAACAGTTTCAACAGGAAATCGTACCACATCTGCACCTCCGTAAAGGAGCTGACAATCACCGGAACACCCAGACCGATATACTTGGTCGTCCCCATCAGCCAGACACACAGGGCAATACAGATACCTCCCAGCAAGGGACGGAAAGGAGCGTATGGCACATATTTCTTGGCCAACCCGCTCCAGAAACCGATGGAACGTGAAAAAAGCATGGCGGTCAATCCGAACAGCAGACTTGCCAACAGCACCCAAAGCAACGTCTGAATATTCAGCCCCGGCACTTCGCTCATGGTGTAGACTGTATGCTCCACCCCCCAGGCATGACAGGCATAATGGGCAAAAAAGGCCGAAAGGAAAATAGGCAGTATCGCATCGTAACGCATACGTCCCACCACGATGACCTCCAGGGCGAAGACAGCCCCGGCCAAAGGAGTACCGAATACCGACGCAAAACCGGCACCGATACCTATCTGTACCATAATCTTGCGGTCGTACGGATGCATCTTGAAGAAACGGGACAGGAAATCGGCTATAGCCCCTCCCATCTGCACACCGGTACCTTCGCGTCCTGCCGAACCTCCGAAGAGATGTGTCAGTACCGTACCGATATAGACCAACGGAGCCATCTTGAAAGGAATGATATTGCGGGAAGTACGGATTTCTTCAATCAGAAAATTATTTCCGCGGGCAGCCGTACCTGCCAGGTAATGATACATCAGCCCGATGAACAGTCCGGCCAAAGGCAACAGACCGATGATCCAGACATGACTCTCCCGGTATTCCGTGGCCCAAGCCAGAGAATAAAGCAACAAGGCGGAAGCCGAACCAATCAGCCCACCGGTAACGGCCGTCAAGACCAGCCATTTCAAACAATACCCGAAAACGACTTCTTCGAAACGGGCCCAACGAAGACAATTCTTTAGTTTTTCTTTCATATATCCGATAACTTCTATAATTACTATTCAACAGTGAGCCTTCATGTTATCAGACAAAGACAAGGAGAAACAGCCACAAGCCTCCTGCCCGTTCTGCATACAGAACCGACTCACGACAGGAACTATCAGCTATTTTCTTAGCGGTTTATGACAGGGAAGTCCCATTCCCTTTTAGCAGCTGCAAAATTAAGCACTTCCTTCCAATTGAACAAAATTCCCGACAATTTTCTACCGGACTTTCCATCGACAGGTCTTCTGAGCTTTTTTTAAAAAAAGTTTCCCTTTTCTGTTACAAAAACAGGAAGTACATCGTCTAACCATACAAAAGAAAGACATAAACCAAATAAAAGACCAAAGACATGAAAACATTATGCACCCTTGTACTGATGTATATCTGCCTCGGCAGTTTCGCACAGCCCATCCAATTGAAAGGAACCGTCAAGAACGGAAACAGACAGCCGGTAGAGTTTGCCAACATAGTCCTACAGACCGCTGATTCTGTAATGGTTACCGGAACGACTTCCAACCTGAAAGGACATTTCGAACTGAACGGAATCAATGCCGGGACCTACCGCCTGCTGATTTCCAGCATGGGTTACCGCACCCAGGAAATCTGGCTGAATGACTTGAGCCAGTCACGCGACCTGGGTAATATCCCATTGGAGGAAGAATCCTTTGCCATCGACAATGTAACGGTTACAGCCTCAACCCAACGGAGCGAAGTGGACCGGAAAATCGTCTATCCGTCGGCCCGTCAGCAGAAGGCCTCTGCCAACGGGGTAGACTTACTCCAGCAACTGATGCTTCCCCGCATCCAGGTAGACCCGGTAAACAATACCATCAAGATACCGGGCGACGGCGAAGTGCAGATGCGCATCAACGGGGTGAAGGTAACCGCTCAGGAAATCCGTGCCTTGCGGCCGGATGAAATCGTCCGTGTGGAATACCACGACAACCCGGGCCTCCGTTACGGTAATGCAGAAATCGTTATCGATTACATTGTACGCCGTCCGGAAACAGGAGGAAGTTTTGGTATAGACATCATGCAGTCTCCTCATGTAGGCTGGGGCAACTATCAGGCAAGCATGAAAATCAACCACAAGAAATCGGAGTTCTCTGCCAACTTCTGGGGAGGTCCGCGCAATTTCTACGGAGTCTATCGGGATAACCTGGAAGATTTCAATCTGGAGAACGGTACCGAACTGCACCGTTACGAAAAAGGTGTCCCCTCACACTGGAAAATGATGCAGCAATGGCTGAATGTGGCCTACAACCTGCAAGACAACAACAAGTACCAGCTGAATATCTCGGTCAACTATTCCGGAAACAACAGTCCCATCCAGCGATACCACGGCCAGCTGATAAACCGCACAGACGAAACAGATTATGTAGACATGACTGACGAAACAAATTCCAACCGTCATACCCCCTCCATAGACATCTATTACCAGCGTAACCTGAAAAAAGACCAGGTTTTGATTTTCGATGTTGTAGGTACCTACAACAAAGAGTTCTCAGACCGGACTTACCAGGAAAGCAGGGATAACGTGCTGCTGACAGATGTACAGAACACGGTATACGGTAAGAAATACTCCCTCATCGGCGAAGGCATCTACGAAAAGAAACTGGCAAACGGAATGCGTTGGGGAGCCGGCATCCGTCATACCCATTCATTCTCGAACAACGACTACCTCAACGGACACAATTACCATACCCGGATGCAACAGGGTTCAACCTATCTTTACGGTGAAGTACGTGGGAAAGCGAAAAGGCTGGACTATATGCTGGGCATCGGCGGAACACGTTCGTTCTACCGGCAGGAAGGCAGTGTAGACCTCTACCAGTACTATACCTTCAATCCGCGTCTGACCCTGAAGTATACCTTTAATGACCGGAGCTACCTGCGTCTGCGTTCCTCCATCAGCAACGAAATGCCATCGCTCGGTAACCTGAGCGCCATCGACCAGGTCATCGACTCTCTCCAGATTCAGCGGGGAAATCCGAACCTGGAAGCCTACCTGCATTATAGCAATACATTAGACGGCGAATGGTCTAAAGGTATCTTCTATACCTATTTCAGCTTAGCCTACAACTACAAGCCTTGTGCCATCATGGACGAGAAGTATGTAGAAGGGAACAAGATTATCCAGACCTGGGACAACCAGAAAAGCTGGCAACGCATCGCTCCGATGGTCCAGCTGCGTGTAGGTCCGATAGCCGACATCCTCCAGTTCTCGGTAAGCGGCGGACTGAACCATTTCATCAGCTGTGGCAACACTTACCACCACAAGTACTCCAACTGGTGGCTCGACGCCAGTGTATCCGCCAGCTGGAAAAACTTCAACTTCATGTATCAGATTATGACCAACCAGAACTGGTTCAGCGGTGAGACATTAAAAGGTGGTGAAAACGCTCAGATTATCATGCTGAACTATAAATGGAAAGACTTGCAGATAGGAGCCGGTATGTTCAACCCGTTCACCAACGACTACAAGACCCAACAGGAAAACTGGAACCGCTATGCCTCCAGCCGGAAAACGAACTATATTCAGGAAAGTGCCCAGATGGCCTTCCTTACCTTCAGCTACAATTTCTCATTCGGCCGTCATTACAAGACTGGAAACAAGAAAATCAGCAACCAGGATTCAGATTCCGGCATCATGCAGACAGGAAAATAGAATTCCTTCCCAAAAAACGTCTAGACGTTTCAATGAAAACGTCCGTTCGTTTGAATCAAAAGACGAGTTTGTTTTGATTCAAACGAACGGACATCTTATCCGAAACGAACGTTCGTTTTTGAATGGTTACAATCAGCTATCCCAACATGTATTTCCGCGGCGTACACCCCACCGCCGCCTTAAAATACTTACCGAAAAAAGAAGCGTTCGAGAAATTCAGCAAATCCCCTACCTGCTGCACGGTATACCTTCCGCTTTTCAGCAAAGCCTTGGCATCGAGGATGACATAATCCCGAATCCAGTCGGTAGCATGGCGGTCGCTCACTTCCAGAATGACCTGCGAGAGGTATTTGGGAGTCAGACAAAGTTTTTCAGCATAGAAAGTCATACAGCGATGCTCGTTGTAATGCGCCTGTACCAGTTCCAGAAAATCATCAAACAACTGCTGCTGCCTGTTTTCCACCCGTTGCAGGCTCTTCCGGTTATAATCAGATATCCATTGATAGCCATTATAAAACAGTACCTGCAAATAACCCGTTACCGCCTCCAGTTTATAGGCATAGTCAGGTTGCTCCAGCTTGGCACGCATCAGATGATACAGACTCATACTTTCCTCCATATCCTTCTGTGAGATATGTATCAGCGGGGTAGAAGTGAAAAACTTCAGAAACGCCATACTTAAAGACGTCTGCTGTTCCCCTATAAGCCGATGCGTAGACGACCCGATAGCCACTATCTCCGTATCCGTCCCTATTTCCAGACATTCACCTATCGACCCAGGCAATATAACCAATACGTCATTCTTTCCTAATACATATTCCTTCAGGTTCAATCTTACACGCATGGTACCACATAAACAGAATAGCGCCAATGTAAATGTAAGTTTGAACGGATAAGATGTCGCAATAAAATCAGACACGGAATCCGTATCGGAACTGATGCCGATATTATCAACCAATACCAGTTCGTCCTTAGACATCAATGTACGCCCGGTATCAGGCAGCATCAACAGATGCAGCTCCCTGAAAGGAGAATCTTCTTTCTTCATAACCTTTTTCTTTAAAAGCCGTGCAAAGATAGCTATTTAGAACAGAATATCAGAACCATACAGACAGATTTACTGATTTATCCGAATTTTAGAACATTTTCAAGCATTAACAAGTCCTCCGAAGGCAAGACAAGGAAACCAACTCCATCCTGAGTTGCCCAGACATTCCCGCTTGCAATACATAATCCGGTCAATCACCCCAACAGAAACAATTTCAGGAAACGATTCTACACAAAATAGTCGTTTCACATGCAAAGTTCTTAGAATAAATTAAGTATATTCGCATTGAACTATACACCATCATGATTATAAAGTAAGTCAACAGAATAAAAGCAACACCTGATTATAAACGTTATGAGCAACAGTTTTATAACAAATAAGGAAAAATTCCTATCCGATATTATTAACGGCATTCTGCCCAAAACAAATGCAGTCGATATACTGGTCGGCTATTTCTACTATTCGGGTTATATCCAACTATCCGAAAAACTGAAAGACAAACAGATCAGAATACTTGTAGGACTGGATATTGACCTGCATATATCCAAGCGTATCAGCGAGGTAGAAAACTTTCGGAAAGGTTTTGTGTCACGTAATTTGGTGAAAGAAGAATACTATACACAGTTTATTAAACTATTTAATGATTCAGACCTCCTTGACTCTGCTGACAAATTGGAACAATTCAAAATGTTCTATGGCAAAATACTCGATGGCACTTTGGAGATACGCAAGACTCTCGAACCCTGTCATTCGAAGATGTATTTGTTTGCCTACAATGACCTGATGAACGAAGGCGGAGAACTGCCTGGAGTATTGATAACAGGTTCAAGCAATCTGTCTTATCAAGGACTGAAAGGACGTTTGGAACTGAACGCCCGTTTCAATGACAAGCTGGAATACGAAGAGGGGAAAAAGCTGTTTGATGAATTGTGGGACGACTCTGTGACCATTGCAAGCAAAGACAATCTGGACGAATGGAACAACAAGGTAATGAAACGCATCTGGTACGAACAGCTCTATTCGCCATACCTCATGTACATCCGAGTTCTGAAAGAATACTTCAATATCCCAACCTCCAACAATATCCTGACCCCACATGATATTACGGAAGGAAAGTATTCGAATTTAAGATACCAGACGGATGCTGTCCAGATGGCTTTGAACGCTTTGCACAACCATAACGGCGCTATTGTGGCCGATGTGGTAGGTCTGGGCAAAAGTGTGATAGCCTCTACCATCGCCCGCAATCTGAAGTTGCGGACCATCATTGTGTGTCCTCCGCATCTGTACAAGCAGTGGGAAGGCTATCGCGATGAGTTCGGCTTTACGGCTACTGTGTTCAGTTCAGGAAAAATAGAAGAGGCTCTTTTGCATTATCAGGAGTTGGTGAAACCTGGCGAACAATTCTTGATTATCATTGACGAGGCACATCGTTTCCGCAATGAGTATACGCAGGATTATGCTCTGTTGCATAATCTGTGTTGCAACAACAAAGTCTTGCTGCTGACGGCAACTCCCTTCAACAACCAGCCTGCCGACATTTATGCGTTGATAAAACTCTTCCAAATTCCTTCAAACTCCACATTGAAGACCGTCGAGAACTTGGGTGCTTCATTCAAGGACCTGATAAGCAAGTACAAAAAATTGCGTGAAGAGCAAAGAGAAGGTAAAACGACTGACGAAGAAATCAAAACGCAGGTCAGCGACATGGCCAAGAAAATCCGCTCCATCATCAGCCCGCTGGTTGTTCGCCGTTCACGTCTGGACCTGCTGGATATACCAGAATACGCCGAAGATTTGAAGCAGCAGCACATTCAGCTGGTCTTGCCCGACGACCCTGAGGAACTGGAATATGATTTGAGTGGATTGAAAGCCTTGTATCTTTCTACGTTGGAACGGATCAGCCCGTCTGAAGAAGGCAGTAACGTGTACCATTTCAAGGCAGCCCGCTATTCGCCAGCCCTCTATATTCACGAAGACTTGCAAGAAAAGCTGGCCAAGGAACTCGAAGACAGGACAGGTGTCAATTTCAATCTTTTGATTGGACGGCAAGCCAATATCTCCAAGTTTATGCGCCACCTGCTGGTAGCCCGTTTCGAGAGTTCGGTAGCGGCATTCCAGGCTTCATTGGGATACATGATTCAGTCCTCCGAACACATGCTCCGTTGGATTGAGAAACGGAACAAGATACCTGTATTCAAGAAAGGAAATCTGCCGGATGTGTCTGCTTTCTATGACACAAGCGACGACGGCATGGAAGAAATCGAGGAACTCTTCGAAAAGTATGAAGCCCGTGGGTTCTTTGAGATAGACATGAAATATGTGAAAGATGATTTTGTGGCAGATGTTGAGTCAGACATCCGATTGCTCAAAGGTCTGCGCGAACAATGGTTTGGCCAGGACAACACAATCAAAAACGACCCCAAGCTGGACTCTTTCATTCGCATCGTCCAAGAGAAAATGAAGAACGAGCCAGAGCGTAAACTCATTGTGTTCTCCGAATTTGCCGACACGGTAAACTATCTGGGCGACGCGCTTGCCAAAGCGGGGTTGCCTGTGATGAAATATACCTCGGCCGACGCCACCCCTGCCAACAAGGACCTTATCCGAGCCAATTTTGACGCAGGTATGAAACCTGCCTTGCAGAGGAACGATTATCATGTCCTGATAGCCACCGATGCTATATCCGAAGGCTACAACCTGCATCGTGCGGGCGCCATCTTCAATTACGACATACCTTATAATCCTACCCGCGTCATCCAGCGCATCGGGCGTATCAATCGTGTCAACAAGAAAGTATTCGAGCACCTGTATATATACAACTATTTCCCTACCGATGTAGGCGAAGCCGAAACAAGAACCAAAGAAATCTCCACGCTCAAAATGGCCATGATTCACGCCATCATGGGCGAAGACACAAAGGCGCTGACCAAAGAAGAAGAGGTGAAGGCATTCTTCAAGGAACGCTATCGCAAGGAGTTTGCCCGTAGCGAAGAGGCTTCGTGGGACACGCCCTACCGCAAGCTGCTCAACGGCCTGAAGGGTACTGAAGATTACGATGCCGCATTGGAAATACCTCATCGTGCACGAACAGCAAGAAAGGCGGAAAAGTCTAAGAAAGGTGTCCTGATGTTCGGACGCAAAGGCGACGACTTCGTTTTCAAGATAGGTGATGCGGCCAATCCCCCTGCCATGATTTCGGCAGAAGAGGCCATTTCGCTGTTCGAAGCAGACAGACATGAGAAGCCAGTCGAACTGAGCAACAACTTTGATACCATCTATCAGCGGGTTAAATCATCACTCTTCAACAGCGATGTTAAGGACAGAAACGAGAAGGAGCAGATAAATGCATTGGCCAAAATAAAAGTGCTGATGTCGAAACAAGCCTTGCCACAAGACTATCTTGAAGATTTGGCGCAAGTGGTGAGAGCCGATGCATTGTCCGGCTATGAGATACGATTCATTAATCAACTGGCACCAAAGGATGCGCCCCAATTGCCCTTGAAAATCTCCGCTGAATACCTGGCACGCATCATCAGCTATCAAAACAAAGTGGACGATGGAGAAGAAACGTTGATTTTAAGCGAAGAACTGCAATAAACCTCATAAATAAAAGAAATAAAAGATTCGATTATGGAATTCAACAAAGCATATAGCCGCCAAGAGTTTGTACGATTTCTGCAAAACAGCTTCCTGCCCGAGGATTTTGTTCCCTCCGAAGAGGAAGTATGGTTCCGAACCAAAATGACCTATTCCACCGAGGCCGTGAAACTCGGCACGTGTCCGTCGCTCGAGCTGGTAGTCTATGAGGTGAAACATCGTTCCAAGCACAATGCCCGCGTGTCGCTTTCCAAGGAAGCCTTCCGAATGCTTGCCGATGAAACGCAAGACAGAGCGTTGGTTGTCTTTGTACCCGAAGACAGCAATGAAAACTATCGTTTCTCGCTGATCGAGATTACGCTCGACGCGGCAGACGACTCCGCTCGGGTCACCAAAAGATACAGCAATCCGCGCAGATACAGTTATTTTCTGGGTGAAGGAATAGCCTACTATACCCCCAACAAATACTTGAACGAGAAGGGACGGGTGGCAAGCAAGGAAGACTTGTTGATCCGCTTCTCTGTCGAAGTATTGACTAAAGAATTCTATCAGGAGTTGAGCGACTGGTATGCCTGGGCCATTAAAATCATACGCTTTCCCAATAACATCGATGACAAGGACGACGATGCCAAGTTCAACAATGAAGGCGCCATCCGCCTCATTACCCGCCTCATTTTTGTATGGTTCTTGAAACAGAGGCATCTCATACCAGAGGAATTTTTTGACGAAAGATATATAGCAGACAACCTGATAGAAGGCTTCAATCCTCATGCCATGGTCGATTTGTTCAGCAAGTCCAACGAAAGCAAATACTACAAAGCCATTCTTCAGAACTTGTTCTTTGCCATGCTCAACAGCCCCATCACGCCTGAAGGCGGAAAAGAGTTGTCAGAGCGTCATTTCAGAAATGGACGTGGCGATTATGACAACAACAAGTTGATGCGCTACGAATCCTATTTCAAGAACCCTCAACTGTTTGTCGATTTGGCCAACCGTACAGTGCCTTTCCTCAACGGTGGTCTGTTCGACTGTCTGGACGACAAGGATCATGGAATGTATTATGACGGCTTTAGCGACAGGGAATCAGTAAAGAATTCTTTGATTATTCCAGATTATCTGTTCTTTGGTGAAGAAGTAGGCAAAAACATCGACCTTTCAGAATGGTATGGCGACAAGAAAAAGAAGAAAGTTTCCGCCCGTGGCATCATTGATATTCTGAAGCGCTACAACTTTACTGTCGAAGAGAATACCCCCTTTGATAAGGAGGTGTCACTCGACCCCGAATTGTTGGGCAAGGTCTTCGAGAACCTGTTGGCATCGTTCAACCCCGAAACACAAACAACGGCTCGCAAGCAGACAGGCTCGTTCTACACGCCGCGCGAAATTGTGCAGTACATGGTGGACGAAAGTCTGGTGGCACACCTGAAACGTACGGTAGGAGAGGAGCTGGAGCCCCAGTACCGCCAGCTCATGCAATACTCGGACGATGACGTGGAGTTGACCGCCGAACAACGCAAAAGCATTATGCAATCTTATACAATTGCAAGATACTCGACCCTGCCTGCGGCTCGGGCGCCTTTCCTATGGGCATCCTCCAGCAGATGGTACACATCCTCAATCGCATTGACCCCGACAACTCGGGATGGAAAGAGATGATGCTTCAAAAAGCATTGGATGAAACGTCCGAAGCCTACCGTAACTCTTCGAGCGATGAACGTAAAGAATTGATTGCCGACATTGAGCGAAGTTTCGACGAAAGCATCAACCGCCCCGACTACGCCCGCAAACTCTATCTCATCGAAAACTGCATCTATGGAGTGGATATTCAGCCTATCGCCATACAGATCAGCAAATTGCGTTTCTTCATTTCGTTGGTTGTCGATCAAAATACCAATGCCGACCCTACCGATAACTTTGGCATCCGTCCGCTCCCCAACCTCGAAGCAAAATTCGTGGCTGCCAACACGCTAATAGGTTTGGTCAAGAAAGATGCCTCCTTGTTCGATAGTGCGGAGATTAAGGCGAAAGAAAACGAACTGAAAATAGCCAAGCACAAGATTTTTGGGGCAAAGACCGTGAAAACCAAACGAAAATACAAAAACATCGTCAACGACCTTCGCCAGGAAATAGCCGATATGCTGTATGCAAACGGTGCTGTGGGGAATGATGAAGCCCGCCAGTTGGCATCGTGGGATATGTTCGACCAAAATGCTTCATCGCCTTTCTTCGACCCGGAATGGATGTTTGGGGTGAAGGATGGATTTGATATTGTGATAGCTAATCCTCCATATATCGAATTTAAAAAACTTGCTCAATCATTTAAAGAAAAAATTAAAGATTACGAAGTAACACAAGGAAAGTATGATTTATTTGTCGCTTTTATCGAAAAAAGCCACAATCTTCTATTAAAAAATGGCATTCATTGTTTTATAAATCCTACAACTTTTATGAAAAAAGATTATGGGAAATACCTTAGAAGATTTGTTTATAAAAAGTTTAGTGTTATTGAAATAGTTGATTTTGCAGATACACAAATGTTTGAAAGTGCAACAACCTATACTGGTATTTATCTATTTCAGAATAGTAGTTTAGGCTGTAAATATACATTTTGTGTTCAAAAGTTTAAAAATGGCGGGAAACGAAATGAAATAAATTCAAATCTATTCGAAAAATGCAATACAGTCTATAAAGATGTTTTCAATGTTGATTCATTATGCCTTATGAACGATACTTGGACATTTACACCTGATTCGGATTTTAAATTACTAAACAAAATATACAAAGAGGCTCCTTATAAATTAAAAGATATTACACAATATATATTTGTAGGTATCCAAACTGGTAAGGATTCCGTTTTTTTTGTCAAGGAATCAGATATTCAGAGATATTCCTTGGAGAAGAACTTACTTTATCCTATATTAAAAGGTAAAGATGTAAATCAATATGTATATTATTGGAGTGGAACTTATGTAATATATCCATATGATGAAAACAATAATGTTATAACAGAATCTGTTTTAAAACAATTATATCCGAATATCTATTCATATTTGGTATCTAGAAAAGGAGAATTATTGGGACGAGATTATTTCGATGCTTCAGGTAAAGTATGGTATGAACTATGGTGCGAACGTACATTAAAAAAATTTCATCAGAAGAAAATTGTTAATTCTGAAATAGCATCATCCAATCGATTTGCAATAGAAGAACATTCTTTTTTAGGGAACACTAAAGTATTTCATACGGTATTATTACCCAAATATGAAGATTTGTATGAGGTTATTTTAGGTATATTAAATTCAAAATTAATGTTTTATGTTCACAAAAACATAAGTACGCCCAAAGCTGGAGGTGCTTACGAATACAAGACTCAGTTTATAGAAAAATATCCTATAATTATACCCCAAGAAAAAGAAACTTTTAAAGAATTGGTTAGGCTAATTATAGCTAATCCTGAATTTAAAAAAAGTGAAAAGGAAAAGATTGATTTATTAGTTTATCGCCTTTACAAGTTGACATATGATGAAGTTCTAATTATCGATCCTCATACATTTATAACTCGTGAAGAATATGAAAGAAAAGAAATGTAATTAAAATATGGAACCTCTTGAGTTTGGGAAATTTTTCGTGCAGTTTATAACTAAGTTCTGGGATAGGGCTATTTTCTTCACAGAATGTAATCAGGGACAAGCTATAATTAAAAAACGTTTTGGTTATCCAATAAAGTGGAGAACAAAACCTCAAATTTATTGGAAATGGCCTTTTATTGATGTGTTTGATAAAGTGGATGTAAGAAAAAGGTATGCACAATTCAATGCACATTCCTTTTACAATAAGGAACAAATGAATGATACAATTATCCCATATAATATACTAATTGATTTCCAAGTTGAATATCAAATTATCAATCCATTAGTAATATATGAGGCATCAGGATATATGGATGGAGAGGATATCTTATTATCATATGTCAATAATATAGTTCATAGTGCGTTAGCTAAATTTATTCAGGAAAGAAAAGAGGATTTATCCTATAATGATTTATTGACCTATCTTGATAATATTGTAAAAAAATTAATAATCAGAAGAATATCTAATGATAACGAAGTCAAGTTTGATGACAATTTTTTTAAACGAAGAAGAGAGGGCTTTGATTTGAAAGATTGCATTTCAATAAATGAAATTGTAATTACTTCGTTTGACAGAAATATATCTCTACGAACTACAGTATAATCTATAAAAATAAACTGATATGAATAAGAAGATCATAGAAGAAGCTGCCTCAATATGCGATAAAGTAGCCAATGTAATTAATCAGAAAAATAAGGGGCAATTAAAACTTTCTTGTAAAGAATATTGCCCAGGCATAGATAATTTGATTAATATTCTAAATAAGTTAGCATTTGAAATAAAAGATATTGAACCTGAGTGTTTTTTTCGTTTAAATAAAGAACTTCAATCTATAAAGACACCCAATTGTGTAAATCCATTCTCTTTTGGTGGAATTGTAGCAATCATTGATGTACTTAAAATGAAATACTGTATCAATTCTGATAACAAAAAGATTTTTATTAGCCATTCTTCAAAAGATAGATACATCATTAATGGCTTTATTAAGGAAATCTTAAAAATAGGATGTGGATTTAAAGATGACGATATATTTTGCACTTTAGATTCTTCGGTAATACGCACAGGCGATGATTTTCGAGAGAAAATTATTGAAAGCATGAAACAGTGCGATTATATACTTTTATTCATATCTGAAAACTATAATTCAAGTGATGTTTGTAAAAATGAAATGGGAGCTGCGTGGGCTTTAGAAGGAAAACGAATTTTGCCCTTTGTCCTTCCTGATGTTTCATTTAATCAGATGGGATTTCTTAATATTCTTAAGCAAGGTGCATCTATTACAGATAAGGGTAAATTAGACGAGCTATATCAAGAATTGTGCGATAACTATAATATGAAAACTGATTGGCTGGCTTTTAATAGATCCAAAGAGGATTTTATTAGTTTAGTTAATAAATCCGATGAAGCATAATATCTTTTGTATGGAAATAAAATACAATCATGACCCACTTAGCAAACATAGATAAAGATTACGCCTCCTGGATTGAGGAACTCAGCCAGAGGTACAAGCATAGCCAGATAAAGGCGGCAACCCATGTGAACAGTGAAATGCTGCAATTTTACTGGTCGTTGGGAAAGGATATTGTGACGCTTCATGCGGAGAGCCGTTGGGGAGAAAAATTCCTTGTAAATTTAAGCTCGAATCTGCGTGCCAAACTTCCGGGGGTAAAGGGACTTTCGGAAACAAGTATTGGATATGCCAAAAGATTTTATCTGCTTTATAATGAATGGTTTACAATTCACCCCCAAGTTGGGGGTGAATTACAGGAGAGCGCCATTTGGCGTATTCCTTGGGGACATCACAAATATATCATAGACAAATGTTTCAACAAGCCTGAGAAGGCGATGTTCTTTGTGCGAAAGACGCTTGAAAACGGTTGGAGCCGGAATGTCCTTTTGAACTTTATGGATACAGACCTCTTCGAACGGCAGGGGAAGGCCATTACCAACTTCAAGGCGTCACTGCCTGTTCCGCAAAGCGACCTTGCGCAGGAAATGACCAAAGACCCATACAAGTTCGACTTCCTTACGATGACCGAAGGATATCGTGAAAAGGAATTGAAAGATGCACTGGAGGTGAATATCCGCAATTTCCTTTTGGAACTTGGAACAGGTTTTGCCTATATGGGGCGTGAATACCGCCTTATGATAGGTCAGACCGAAAAGTTTATAGACATGCTGTTCTACAATCTGAATCTCCGCTGCTATGTGGTTGTCGAACTAAAGACTGGCAAATTCGAATCGGAGTATATCGGACAATTGGGGACATACGTCGCTGCTGTAAACCATCTGCTCAAAAAAGAAATTGATAATCCTACGTTGGGGCTTCTGATCTGCAAGTCGAAAGATAATGTGCTGGCTCAATATGCCTTGGAGTCATCCAATCAGCCCATAGGCATTTCAGAATACGAACTGTCCAAACTCTATCCGACAGACTTTAAAGGTACGTTGCCAAGCATTGAAGAGATAGAAAATGAATTAAAATAGCCGTCATGAGCAGACTAAGTGATTTATACAAAGCCATGGAAACTCTTCGGAAAGAAGGGCTTCCGGTTGATGAAAATCTTGAAAGGAAAGCAAACGAACTGGAGGAGGATATTATCAACCAATACCAGTTCGTCCTTATACATCAATGTACGCCCGGTATCAGGCAGCATCAACAGATGCAGCTCCCTGAAAGGTATATCTTCTTTTTTCATGATTCTCTCTTAAGTGACATCGGTGCAAAGATAGATATTTAGAACAGAATATTCGCATATAACCTATGGATTTATGCATAAATCCGAACTTCAGGACATTTTTAAAGTTAATAAGATTGCAGACGACTGACCATTCCTGACTTTGTCATAACGTCTTTTATTGAAAAGCCTGATTCAATCATCGGGAGAACAGAAACAAAAAAAACAGATAAATGAATATTTTCAAGAAATGTTTCAAGATATCAAATGAAAGCAATATATTTGCGTTATATTCAATATCATGATTTTATGGAAGATATAAATCGACTTAAATTAGTTCTTGTTGAGAAGAAGAAGACAGGCAAGTGGCTGGCGGAACAATTAGGCAAAAATCCATCTACCATTTCCAAATGGTGCTCTAATGTCTCACAACCCGATTTAGCAACTCTTGTAAAAGTTGCAAATCTATTGGAAGTTGATGTGCAAGAACTGATAAATAAAACAACAATGTGTCATGTCTAAGAAAAATATAGACAAAGAAAACGAATTCATACACAATTTGAAAACATAACTGATTAATCTGGATAGACTATATGAGGTATTTAGGAAGTAAAGATTCTCTTGCGGATCAGATTGTAGATTTGCTCAGAAATAAAGGGTTATTGCAGAACGAACTTATATTTTGCGATGCCTTTTGTGGCATGGGTTCTATCGCCGATGCCGTAAAAAACATATATAAGAAAATCATTATTAACGATACCTTGAAATGTGCTTCCGTCTTTACCCATGCGAAGTTGATGGCAAATGGATGTACCTTTAAAAAGTTGGGCTTTGATCCATTTGATTTTCTGAACACTGATAAAGGATTTAAAGAAGGCTTTTTTTATCAGAACTATTCCCCGGGTGCTTCAGACCGAATGTATTTCTCAAAAGAAAATGCCGGGCGAATAGACTTCTTCAGGGAGAAAATAGAAGAATGGTACAAAACAGAAAAAATTACTGATAATGAATTTTCCTATCTGTTAGCGTGCCTACTGGAATCCGTTTCAGATGTATCAAATACAGCCGGCGTTTATGGTGCTTTTTTAAAACATTGGGACAAAAGAGCGCTCAAGCCTATTGTGTTTAGTAAGATAGATGCCTCACCTGGTATCGCAGAAGATGTGGAAGTCCTGAACTCGAAAATTGAAGACATTATATCAGCCGTCAATTGTGACATTTTATATCTTGATCCACCATACACTCAAAACCAATATGGAACGCAATATCATCTATTGGAAACATTGGTATTAAATGATAATCCGACAATAAGTAAGGTCACCGGTTCCCGCCCGACAACACCCATGCGCTCGCAATGGTCAAGGAACTACTATGCTCATGTATTATTTGACAAAATAATTGCTGAGACAAAGGCCAAATATATAATTTTCAGTTATAACAATGATGGTTTCATGTCGAAAGACTTCATAGAAACCACCATGAAACGCTATGGAATAGAAGACAGTTACGTCTGTGAGGTCATTGATTATAAAAAATACAATAACTTCAAATGCCAAGGAGCAAACGGACACTTTGAATATTTGTTCTTTATAGAGAAAAAGCCAGCTGAAAGAGTCATTATAGAATCACCGTTGAATTATACTGGGAACAAGTCTAAAATGGTAGGATTCATAAAAAGTCAGTTGCCTCAAAGAGAGATTGATACATTTGTCGACGCCTTTGGTGGAGGATTTAATGTCGGGATAAACATTGATGCGAAAAAAATCATCTACAACGATATCAATCCCTTTGTGGAAGGGCTCATACGCTCTTTCTATAGCGACCCTTGCTCTTACTTGCAGTACATAGAAAAGCAAATCAAAAAATATAATCTTTCACCTGACAATAAAGAAGGTTTCCTTAGATTACGTGATAAGTATAACAGTATTCCTGTCGCAAAACGTGACCCACGTATGCTATATACTCTTATACTTTATGGATTCCAACAACAGATAAGATTTAATACAAATTGGGGATTCAACAACCCAGCAGGTTCTCGCTGGTTCAATGAAAATCTCCTTTCAAAGTTCATCGCATTCACAAGAAGTTTGCAGACTAAGAATGTGGAGTTTATGAATTCAAATTTTGAATTTCTGGATATACAGTTCACTCCGCAGACCTTTATTTACGCAGATCCACCGTATCGTTCAACTTTAGGTGTATACAATGATGGGAAACGAGGATTCGAAGGATGGACTCTTGTCCATGAACAGAAATTATGCAAATTTCTGGATATAGCCAATGAACATAAAGCAAAATTCATGTTGTCATACGTTATAAAAGTAGGAGAATTTACGAATACAGAAATCATCGAATGGACAAACAAAAACAAGTACCACATGATAGATGTAGCAACGACTCAAGGAAGATATAATAACCGCCATGAAGTCTTGATTAAAAACTATTGATAATATGACAGCAATAATAACTTATCGCCCCGACGCTCAAAAGACTCCAGGTCTTTATGATAGAATTTTGACATATAAAATTCTTCGAGATATTTGTATTAGAGTCACCGGACAGGATGATTTTAATATAATTCGTGATACTTCGACTTATAATAAGGGAAGATTAATTACCATCGAGTATGGAGGCATAAAGAGTTTCGTATCTCTTTCAGAAGTGTCAGTAGAAGGCCGCAATCAAAGTGTACAGAGTATTCCTACTGCAATTAACCTGTATTATGCCGACAGCAATCCAAATAAAGCATTATACTATTACTTCATGCCTCATAAAGGGAACTATTTTACAGATTATCATCTATTTTATTTTCGTTTGTTAAAGACAGCTGGAGTCATTTTTCTGAATCTTCTTGACTATTATCCGGCAGGTATCAATGCATTTGAAAACGTTGATGAATTGATAGACGAAAGAAATGACAATCGAGAAACTAATAGCTCCAATAATTCTTCTTTCATTTCAAAAACATCCGACAAAGTACAGATTTACGCAAAAACTTATGGAGCAAGTAAATACGAATCTACTCTTTTAGCTATAGCGGTGGCAGCAATCACAGACAGGCCCATAGATCTTTACAATATTTGTGAACAAGACCTTACTCGTTTACCCCAATCATCCTTGAATACAATAAATGTTATAGGTAATATCCAAATTCACGATACATCTATTACTTTAGAAAAAAGGATATTCATTAACCAAGCCAAAAATAATGAATTTCGTTCACCCATATACCAACGTAATCTGTTGCAAAGACTTGGACGAAAGCATTGTGCCTTATGTGGATGCGAAATACCAGAAATTATCCAAGGTGCACATGTATGGGGTGTAGCTGAAATAGCCCGTGACGACCATTTTAGCGATGATATAAAGTTTAACCATGCGATAAGTGGCGAAAACGGTTTATGGCTGTGCCAAAATCATCACAAACTGTTTGACTCTCATTATCTATCATTCAACATGGATGGCCATATCCTTGTACCTAGTAACCTGCGCACTGAAGATGGTCAATTCATCCGTGCCATTACCCAAAATGAGTCTCTAGACAATCAGATTATGACGGAGAATTTCAAATGGTATCTATCACAACGTAATAGCATCCGCGATTATTCTCATTATCAGCGTTTAGTAATATGATGCTTACAGAATATAATACCGAATCATTCCCTGATTTCAGTCTGTATTGTGGAGATTCTACTAGTGTCATGTCACAACTCAACAATCAGTTTGATATGATATTTGCCGACCCTCCATATTTTCTTTCCACAGGTAATGGAAAAGTCAATATAAATGGCAAGTACATAAAGTTTGATAAAGGAGAATGGGATAAGGTGCGTTCTTCAGATGAAAAAGATAGATTTAATCTTTCGTGGTTAGCTGCGTGTAAAGACTGTCTGAAAGATAATGGTACCATTTGGGTATCTGGTACATATCATAATATATTCTCAGTAGCCGGTTGCATGGAAATTCTTGGCTACAAGATTTTGAATCTTATCGTTTGGCATAAACCTGATCCACCCCACTCGTTGACTGACAAGCGTTTTGATTTCTCAGCTGAGTATATCATTTGGGCAAGCAAGAATAAAACAGCAAACCATTATTTCAATAAAGAGTTGATGACTCTGATGAATAATGGTGAGCCAATGCAAGATGTATGGACAATGTCCGCTGCAGAGCAATGGGAAAAGATATATGGCAAACATCCTACACAAAAGCCCTTACAATTATTATATCGAATAATCATGGCATCCACCCTTCCTAGGGCAGCAATACTAGACCCTTTTGCAGGTAGTTGTACTACTGGTATTGCCGCAAATCTTACCGGGCGAACATTTGTCGGCGTAGACCAAAGCCCTGAGTTCCTTAACATTGGTATTAGACGCAGGCAAGCAATCTCAGATATACACATTGCAACAGATCTATTTGCAAAAATGGCAGCCAATCCTAATGAACCGACAGTCCTCGTCAATCATGCAAGAACTGATTTATACAACAAAATGATAGAGACAGGAATATGCTATTTAAGGGCAGGGGATTCAAAAGGTTCCCTTCTTGTAAAACCTGGATTTGAACGCATACAATATGTACTCTTGCACAATGGAGGTGTTAACTGTAAACTCTTTAAGTTGAAAGCTAAAGGACGTTTCCAGATATGGACAAAAGATTCACTGGAAAAATATGGCTTCAAGCCTACGCATGCATCATATTATGTAGTGTTACAGTTTGACAATCAAAATCAAATAGAAATGAAACGAGTTCCCAATCTATATGAAAACAAATATACATACATAGCTAAGATAAGACCCATAAGCGAGTTTCTTGGATATAATACATTTTCCGATTAATACCTGTTCATCATTTTCGGTAATATTCGTTCACTCTACTCTATGGCATAAAAAGAATTATATTTGATATCAATTCCACCTAAATACCAATTTGTAAGAACAAAATTTTTAATTATAAGTGTTTATTGTAAACAAATTGAACTATCCAATATTTTCGAATAGTTCAATTTGTTTAAGGCAAAAGGAGCAGTTTAGCTACTCAGAACATGTAGAAAAATGTAGCTGATGAAGTTGAAAAGGTAAAAACGGAACAGACTGTTACAGCAAAACGGCGATGCTGTTATTTCAGAGAAAAAATTTTCATACTAAAGAGTATCAGATTCAACCATCTGAAAACAATATAAATTGTTATGACTCACTAAGCAAACATAGATAAAGATTACGCCTCCTGGATTGAGGAACTCAGCCAGAGGTACAAGCATAGCCAGATAAAGGCGGCAACCCATGTGAACAGTGAAATGCTGCAATTTTACTGGTCGTTGGGAAAGGATATTGTGACGCTTCATGCGGAGAGCCGTTGGGGAGAAAAATTCCTTGTAAATTTAAGCTCGAATCTGCGTGCCAAACTTCCGGGGGTAAAGGGACTTTCGAAACAATTATTGGATACGCTAAAAGATTTTATTTGATTTATAATGAATGGTTTACAATTCACCCCCAAGTTGGGGGTGAATACAGAACAGTAATTTGGTACATTCCTAGGGAACACTACAAATATCAATATCATAGGCAAAAAATCTATTTGATTTATAATAAACAGCTTACAATCCACCCACAAATTGTGGGTGAATTACAGGATAGTGCAATTAGTGTCGACATAAATCAAGCGTATGGGAGATTATATGCAATCAGAAAAAGGAAGACAGATAGCCATTTAGAACAGAATATCAGAAAATCCTCCAATAAATCACGCACATTTCCGACCTTTAGAACATTTTATAAGTTGATTAGGTGGCAAAAAGAAGGACAAAATATCAGACCTTTGTAAAAATGAACACTAAACATCGGAATATGAAAAAATTACTGTTGCTTCCGGCCATCCTTTGTCTGACAAACGGATGCACCGAAAAACCTGCGGAGACATTCACCCGCAGTGTCATGCTGACCAATCCTGTCCGTATAGGTGCAAGCTATGTGAAACATTTCTCAGGCATCGTACAAGAAAAGCACGACATCAGCCTGGGATTCAAGACACCCGGACAAATAGAACAGATACTGGTAAAAGAAGGTGACCATGTGAAGAAAGGACAACTCATCGCCCGGCTGGACGATGCCGACTACAAGCTGGGGGTGGAAGCGTTGGAAATACAGTGCAAGCAACTGGAAGATGAAGTGAAGCGCCTGGAAGCCTTGTATCACAGCAAAAGTGTATCGGTCAACGACTATGAGAAAGCGGTAGCCGGATTACAGCAACTGAAAGTACAGCTGCAGGTCAACCGGAACAAGCTGGACTATACCCGACTGTATGCTCCGACAGACGGCTATGTACAAAGCGTGAACTTCGCTCCGGCTGAAATGGTGGATGCCGGAACACCGGTCATCAACCTGCTGGATGTACACCGGATAGAGGTGGAGACTGAACTGCCTGCCGACGTTTACCTGTTACGTTCCCGTTTCGGGAAAATCACCAGTCAGGCTACCTTTGAACAGGCAGAAGAAATGCCAATGCAGGTTGTAAGCATTACCCCGAAAGCCGACGGTAATCAGCTGTATCAGCTGAAACTGGCTTTCGACGGAAAACCTGACACACGGCTCAGCGCCGGAATGAACATCGGAATCACCATCCATATAGAAGGAACAGACAGCCTCGGAAGCACATTCTGCCTACCGCTTCATGCCGTTATCCGTCAGCAGGAGGAAACCTATGTGTGGATCCTGGAAGCCGACTCCACCGTCAGCAAACGTAAAGTCGTGTGTAGCGGAATAGACGGTACGGGAGACGCTATCATCAGTGCCGGTCTGAATGGCACTGAACAGGTAGTGAAAGCGGGCGTAAATGCCCTGCAGGAGAAAGAGAAGGTCCGTGTAATAGACACGGAAAGTAAAACGAATGTAGGAGGACTCATCTGATGAAACTTACCGAATTCTTTGTCAAACGGCCTACCCTGTTCTGGTCGCTCATGATAGGCATCCTGATAGCCGGAATACTGTCATTCCTGCAGATGCCGAAACTGGAGGACCCGGCCGTATCGGTCAAGCAGGCCATGGTCATCGTCCCTTATCCGGGTGCCAGTGCCCACGAAGTGGAACTGAAAGTAGCCCAGACCCTGGAAGAGGAACTCCGTGCCCTTCCCAACGTCAAGAAAATCAAGTCAGAATGTCAGAACGGCATGGCCACGTTCACCGTGGAATTCCAGATGACCGTCCTGCAGAAAGACTTGGAGCAGCATTTCGACCTGCTACGCCGGAAGGTGAACGACAGTCACTCCAAACTTCCCCAAGGGTGTTACGATCCGATTGTAGTGGATGATATGATGGACGTGTACGGCATCTTCTACGCTTTCAAAGGCGACGGATATTCCTATCCCGAACTGTATAAGTATGCCAAGCTGATACGCCGGGAACTGCTGGGAGTAAAAGGAGTGAAACGTATCCTCATCAGCGGCAACCGGGATGAGGTCATCAACATCACTCTGTCGAAAGAGAAGATTGCCCGTAACGGAATTATCGCCACCCAAATCATGATGAGTCTGCAGAATGCCGGAAAGACGGTGAACGCAGGCAATTACCTGAACGGAAACTACCGGATACAACTGCATGTAGGCAGTGCGGTGACCGATGAGGCCGATATCCGTAACCTGCTTATCAGTACTCCACAAGGAAAGCAAATCCGCCTGGAAGATGTAGCGAAGATAGAACGCACCTATTCCGAGCCGCAACGGAACGGCTTCTTCGTCGACGGAAAGCCGGCACTGGCCATCTGCCTTACCCTGGAAGAGAATGCCATTGTGCCCGACGTAGGAAAGGCTGTAGACAAACGGCTGGCAGAAATCATGCAACAGATTCCCGTCGGTATGGAAACGGAAAAGATATTCTTCCAACCCGATAAAGTGAATGAGGCCATCAGTTCGTTCATGGTCAACCTGGTAGAATCGGTCCTGATTGTCATCCTCGTGCTGGTATTCACCATGGGATTCCGCAGCGGAGTCATCATCGGCTTCGGACTGGTACTGACCATCGCCGTATCCTTCCCCATCCTGCTGATGTGCGGTACTACCCTGCAACGTATCTCCCTGGGGGCATTCATCGTAGCCATGGGAATGCTGGTAGACAACGCCATTGTCATCATGGACGGTATTCTGACCGACAAGAAACGAGGGCTCGGACCGAAAACCTACCTCTACCGCATCGGGAATCATACCGCCATGCCGCTGTTGGGAGCTACCATCATTGCCGTATCGACCTTCCTGGCAGTCTATCTCTCGCCCGACTCGGCCGGAGAATACGCCTGCGACCTGTTTCTGGTACTCTGCGTGAGTTTGCTGGCCAGCTGGGTACTGGCACTGACACAGGTGCCTATCTGTGCCAAATCGTGGCTACCCATCCATGAAAAGAAAGAGGACGGAAAGCAGGAAGTCCACAATTCTCCCGTTCACCGCTTCGTGCGCCGAAGCATCGGCTTCCTGATCGGACACAAGAAAACGACCCTCGTTACCGCAACTGCTGTTCTGGCACTCTGTATTTTCGGAATGACACGGGTGAAAAACCTCTTCTTCCCCGATTTCGACTACAAACAGTTCATCGTGGAATACTACCTGCCTGCACAGACCGACCCGAACCGCGTACGACAAGACCTCCAGGACATGTCGGTACTGCTCAAGCAGAATCCGGCCATCGAACGGGTAGCTGCCAGTATGGGAAGCGCTCCGGCCCATTACTGCCTGGTACGTCCCATGACATCGGGCGGGGACTGCTACGGAGAACTGATGGTGGACTGCAAGGATTACAAGACCGTAGTCGAACAGATTCCCGGAGTAAGGAAACTGTTGCGCAAACGTTATCCGGACGCTTACATACGCATCCGAAAATACAATTTCTCCATTGCTTCCTCACATACGGTAGAGGTTGAATTTTCGGGACCTGACCCGGCTGTCTTACGGGAATTGAGCAGACAGGCCGAAGACATTATGCGACGCTGTCCGTACGTAGATGCCTACTCGGTAGAGAATAACTGGAAACCCAAAGGCAAAGCACTGATAGCGGACTATGTACGTGAAGACGCATTACGTTCGGGTATCGAACGGAGTGATGTAGGAAATGCCCTACTGGCCGCTACCGACGGGATGCCGGTAGGAGTACTGAATGACCAGGACCGGACGGTTCTTATCAACCTGCTGGTACGTAACGAAGACGGCAGCCGTATCACTGATCTGAACGATATTCCCGTATGGAGTACCCTGAACCTGCGCATGAGCGACAATGACCTGAAAGGTATCATGACCGGATCGAAAGGTATGGACGAACTGCAGGACAACCTGTTCCGCAGCGTTCCGCTGGGCAATGTGGCACGTGACATCCGGCTGGACTGGGAAGAGAACTACGTTTACCGCCTCAACGGACAACGGGCTATCGAAGCGGAATGTGACCCTAATACTGACCTTTACGATGCTACACCGGCCAAAGTGGTCGCTTCCATCCGACCCGAAATAGAAGCCATCCCCTTGCCTGCCGGTTACAACATGCGTTGGGTAGGGGAAGGCGAACTACAGGGAGACGCCATCGGGAACCTGTTGAAATATCTGCCTATCAGTATTTTCATCATCCTGGCTGTACTGCTATTGCTCTTCAACAGTTGGAGAAAGGTATCCCTTATCCTACTCTGCTTCCCCTTTGTCTTCTGTGGTATCACACCGGCACTGCTCCTGTTCCGGCAACCGTTCACCTTTATGGCCATCATCGGTATGATGGGACTTATCGGCATGATGGTAAAGAATGCCATCGTACTGGTAGACGAAATCAACCGCCTGCAAACGGAAGAGCACTACCATCCGTATCATGCCGTGGTAGAGGCGACCGTCTCCCGTGTGCGTCCCGTCCTGATGGCTTCGCTTACCACCATCGTGGGAATGGTACCGCTGGTGAACGACCCCATGTACGGCTCCATGGCCATCACCATCATGGGCGGACTGACGGTAGGTACCCTCATCACATTAATTCTGTTACCGATATTCTATACGGCTTTGTTCCGTATACACAAACCGGAACCGAAGTCTAACCTTACACATTTACACTCATGAAACGCCATATCTTACTGGGTGCGCTGGCCCTAAGTTTTTCGGTACAGGCATCCGCACAAAAAGAACTGTTCCTTACCCAGACCGAATGCCGGGAACTGGCACTGCAGCGCAACGAAGAACTCCAGAAAGCCAACCATGCCCTGCAACAGGCAGAACTGGACAAAGACATCGCCTTCAGCTCTTACCTGCCGAAACTGGACGGTATGGTTTCGGGAACCTATATGTTCCCCGACATGGACATGATGGGCATGGAACTGCAGATGCACGGCATGTATCTGGCTGGTATCAGTATCATCCAACCGCTGTATGCCGGCGGGAAAATCACAGCCGGCAACAAACTGGCCCGTATCGGCAAGGAAAGTGCCGCCCAGAATCTGAGGAAAACCCGGATGGACGTAACCGCCGAAGCCGACAAGGCGTACTGGAACTACATTGCCGTAAGACAGAAGGTACGCATGCTGGAAGCTTATCAGATACAGATGGATACCTTGTACAGACAGGTGGAAACTGCGGTGAAGGCAGGAATGGGTACCGACAACGAACTGCTGCGTATCAATGCCAAACGAAGTGAAATCAGCTATCAGCTACAAAAGGCACGGAACGGAGCAGACCTCTGCCGGATGGCTTTGTGCCACACACTGGGCGAACCGTTCGATACTCAACCGATTCCGGTAGACACGCTCATTCAAGTGACAGCTCCTGCCCGACTGGATGAGAGCATCGCATTACGTCCTGAACTGAAACTGCTGGAACAACAGATAGCTGCCCGCCAACAACAGATTAAAATGGTACGTGGAGACATTTTACCGCAAATCGGACTTTCTGCCGGATATGCGTACTATGGAAACATCAAACTGAACGGCATGACAGCCGATCCGCAAGGAAACTACATTCCCTTTACCCAAAAACTGGATGATGGCATCGGACTGGTAATGGCTTCCGTCAGCATCCCGCTTTTCCATTGGGGAGAAGGTCTGAAGAAAGTAAAGAAAGCCAAACTGGATCTGCAGAACGCCCAACTCGACCTGCAACGCAATTCACGCCTGCTAAGCATCGAAGTCAGACAGGCAATCCAGAATCTGACCGACGGATACAACCTGGTACAGACTGCCGAACTGGGCAGCAGACAGGCCAACGAGAACCTGCGGGTCATGCGCGACCGATACACCAACGGACTCAGTACACTGACCGACCTGCTGGATGCCCAATCACAATGGCAACAGGCCGAAAGTAACCGCATCGAAGCACTGACCCAATATAAGACCTACGAAACAGAATACCTGCGCTGTACCGGACGGTTAGGCGAGTAAAGTAAAAAGAGGGTGTGTCAAAACTAAAATGACTACTCCTCAAAGTTACAGATTGTAACTATAATATTTAAAAGGGTCGTATCAAACTCTGTATAGAGTAATGATACGGCCCTTTCTTTAGTCTTTTAGGATGCTCAAATTTCAAATTATAAGTTCACATTTTCAAAAAATGAGTTTTGACACACCCTCTTCAAATCTATGTAGACTATGGAAACAACCTACAATTAGCAGAGTTTACGAGAACCGTCGCTGATTACAACATCGTAAACTTTCGGACTACGACCGAATTTTTCTTTATAACGGTCTTTCACTGTACTGATAAATGTTTCATACAACTCATTCTTTACCAAGTTGATGGTACATCCACCGAAACCGCCACCCATGATACGTGAACCAGTTACGCCGCAATCGAAGGCAATATCGTTCAAGAAATCAAGTTCTTCGCAGCTTACTTCGTACAATTTACTCATACCATGATGGGTTTCATACATCTTCTGGCCGACAGTTTCGTAGTCACCTTTTTCCAAAGCGTCGCAAACATCCAATACACGCTGGATTTCTTCGATTACATATTCCGCACGCTTATAATCTTCTTCAGAAACCTTGTCTTTTACTTCATTCAACATATCCATGCTGCAATCACGCAAGAATTCAACTTCCGGATGAGTAGCCTTGATAGCTGCAACTACAGCTTCGCAACTCTGGCGGCGTTTATTATAAGCAGAAGAAGCCAGTTCGTGTTTTACCACCGAATCCACCAAAACCAGACGATAGCCTTCCGGTTTGAATGGGAAATACTGATATTCCAATGAACGGCAATCCAAACGGATAAGATGTCCTTCTTTACCAAATACAGAAGCAAACTGATCCATGATACCACAGTTTACACCACAATAGTTGTGTTCTGTAGCCTGACCTACCTTAGCCAATTCGAATTTATCAATTTTATTGTCGCCAAAGAGATCGTTCAAAGCAAAAGCATAGGTAGACTCCAAAGCTGCAGATGAAGACATACCTGCACCCAGAGGCACATCACCGGCAAAAGCAGTATTGAAACCTTTTACGTCTACACCACGCTTAATCATTTCACGGCAAACACCGAAGATATAACGTGCCCAGCTTGCTTTCGGAGCATCTTCTTC
>ERZ827088.459-NODE-459-length-60674-cov-4.409294_pt1 | contig 60674 bp, 58 predicted proteins | sample MGYA00519922_ERZ827088 | MGnify/ENA primary metagenome ERZ827088 (study PRJEB31778, sample SAMEA3449254) | human gut metagenome | biome: human gut; feature: human-associated habitat; material: faeces | place: United Kingdom | collected 2010/2012 ...
GCGAAAGAGTCGCAAGCGACTCTATGTTCTATTTGTTCTATTTCTTTTTGAAAAAATTTATATTTTTGTTGACAAAAGAAAAAGATTGTATTAAATTATTATAGGGTTAGATAGAGCTAACCTAAATATGTGTCAACTTTCGCACAATAGATAGACCTAACAAAAGAAAGTCACAACAGATTACTGTTAGTAATGAGCTATATTGTGCGAGGAAGGACAGGAGCGGAAAGGAAAACATATGACTCTGAATGATGCAGTAGAAGGAAAAGAATATGTAGTAAAAGAGATTGCAACAAACGATGATGAAATGAGTGCATTCTTATTCTCACTTGGGTGCTACAGTGGTGAGCCGATTACTGTCGTTGCACGTAAAAGGAGAAATCTGGTGGTTTCGATCAAGGACGCCAGATACAACATTGATATTGAACTGGCGAAAGCTATTTTAATATAAAGAATTTGATAATTTGTCATTTTACAAGGAGGTTTCGTTATGAGAATTGCGTTAACCGGTAATCCCAATAGTGGAAAGACCACTATGTACAACGCATTAACGGGAAGAAATGAAAAGATCGGTAACTGGGCTGGTGTTACCGTTGCTAAGAAAGAAAGCCAGATCAAGAAGGCGTATTACGACGGCTCCAAAGAGTTGATCGCAGTCGATCTTCCGGGTGCATACTCCATGTCACCATTTACATCAGAGGAGAGCATTACAAGCGGTTATGTAAAGAACGAGCATCCGGATGTTATTATTAACATCGTAGATGCTACCAATTTGAGCCGTAGCTTGTTCTTTACAACACAGCTTTTGGAACTTGGTGTTCCGGTTGTCGTAGCTTTGAATAAGAGCGATATTAATGAGAAGAAAGAGACAAAGATCAATACAGAGCTGTTGTCTCAGAAACTTGGCTGTCCGGTACTCAAAACAGTATCCACATCGGATGAGGGACTGAAAGAAGTTGTTGCTCAGGCTGCTGAGTTAGAGGGCGCAGGTCAGAAAGCACCGTATGTACAGGGTGATGTGAATCTTCATGACAAAGATGAGGTAGAGGCTGCTGATAGAAAGCGTTTTGCATTTGTAAATGCAATTGTGAAAGAAGTAGAGAATCGTAAAGTGCTTACAAAGGATAAGACAATTGGAGATAAGATTGATTCCGTTATCACGCATCCTGTAATCGGTATTGCAATCTTTGCAGTAGTAATGTACTTAGTATTCTACATTTCACAGTCTACTTTAGGTACATATTTGGCAGATATCCTGACCGGCTGGATCGAACAGTTCCAGGGTTGGGCGACCGATAGTTTGGAAAAAGCAAACGCAAGTGCATTCTTAGTATCTCTGCTTTGTGATGGTATCATTGGTGGTGTAGGTGCCGTAGTTGGTTTCCTTCCACTCGTAATGGTAATGTACTTCCTTATCGCATTGCTTGAGGATTGTGGTTATATGTCACGTGCAACAGTCGTACTGGATCCGATCTTTAAGAGAGTAGGTCTTTCCGGTAAATCTGTTATCCCTATGATCATCGGTACCGGTTGTGGTATCCCCGCTGTCATGGCATGTCGTACCATTAAGAATGAGCGTGAGCGCAGAACAACCGCGATGCTTACAACATTTATGCCATGTGGCGCTAAGATGCCGGTAATCGCATTGTTTGCAGGAGCATTCTTCCCGAAATCAAAATGGGTAGGTCCATTGATGTATTTCGTTGGTATTATTTTGATACTTTTAGGTGCATTGCTTATCAAAGCAGTTACCGGTATGAAATATAGAAAGTCATTCTTCATCATTGAGCTTCCGGAATATAAGATCCCAAGCTTGAAGATCGGTGTTTTATCTATGTTAAATCGTGGTAAAGCGTATATCGTTAAGGCTGGTACCGTAATCCTTGTATGTAATACAGTAGTACAGTTGATGCAGTCCTTTAACTGGCATCTTCAGGCAATCGAAGAGGGACAGGAGAGCACTTCTATCCTGGCAAGTGTTGCCGGCCCGTTTGCTTATCTGTTAGTACCTGTCGTTGGAATTGTATCATGGCAGCTTGCAGCAGCAGCGATCACGGGATTTATAGCTAAGGAGAATGTAGTTGGTACAATCGCTACCTGCTTTGCAATTACAAACTTCATCGATACTGATGAGCTTGCATTAGTAGGTTCCGGTAATGCGGTAGCTGATGTTATGAGATTGACAAAAGTGGCGGCTCTTGCATACTTAATGTTCAACCTTTATACACCACCATGTTTTGCAGCACTTGGTGCTATGAACTCTGAGATGCAGAGTGGTAAGTGGCTGCTTGGTGGTATCTGCTTACAGCTTGCAACAGGCTTCACAGTTGGATATTTGGTATACCAGATCGGTACAATGATCGTCTCAGGACCTGCAGCAGTTCTTTCTACTCCTGGTTTCTACGCAGGATTGATCGCAATTGCTATCTTTGCGGCAGTGATCGTTAGTCTGATCATCAAAGGTAACAGAGCTATTGATGCAGAATATCAATTAGATTAATATATATATGAAAACTTCATGACGTCAGAAGATATGGCAACATATCTTCCGGCGTGGAAGATTTCATAGAATCAATAGAAAGGGATGGTTATTGTGGGAGGCATTATTGCAAACCTGATCGCAATATTGGTTATTGCGCTTATTTTAGGAGTGTCGATCTTTTATATTGTCAAATCTAAGAAAAAGGGTGTAAGATGCATTGGCTGTCCTTCGGCAGGTTCCTGCACAAAGTATTGCGGAGCTAAGCCAAAGAAAACAAAACAGAAAAAATAGTGATGGGACCGTTTGTTTTGCAAAAAACAGGCGGTCTTTTCTCTATATGATCAGATGGATGGTTATGCCTCTTTACAAACAGCGGTGCTTCGGGGGGCGGAAAAAGATAGCAGAGTTAGAAAGGCCAGGTGGTAAATATGGTAAATTATTTGACAGCACAGGCATCGGGCAATTGGATTGCAATCGTGATCATTGTGATCATTTTGATCCCGGCAATCCGTACGACAGTCAAACATATGAAAGGGGAAGGAGACTGTTGTGGAGGACCAAAGGAAAAGGTACCAAAGAAAAAGATGGATGGTCCGAAGCTTCGAGAGCTTACTGTTCATATTGAAGGAATGCATTGCCAGAATTGCAAAAATCGTATTGAGAAGCATGTCAATGAGCTGGACGGTGTGATCTGTAAAGTGAAACTGAATAAAAAAATAGCCGTCGTATCTCTATACAAAGATGTCGATGAATCGCTCATCAAGGATACGATAGAAAAGCTTGATTTTACTGTTGTAGGTATGGAGTAGGACGATGGAAGAGCTTGATTTTACTGTTGTAGGTATGGAGTAGGACGATGGAAAAACTTGAATTTCCTGTTGCGGGTATAAAGTAGAGCGGGGGATAGGCAGTGCATAACTGCACCGCCTATTTTTCTCCCTTACGGCACATGATCCTGCAAAAAATAATAGCGACGATCGTACTGATAGTGGTGGCAATCAGACCGGGGAACACAACGGCTGCAGGATTGACGGAACCGTATTGGGAACGGTAAGCAATCGTGCTGACCGGAATCAACTGCAGCGATGAAATATTAATGATCAAAAAAGTGCACATTTCATCGGAAGCCTTGCGGATCGGTCTGCCGGTATCAGAAAGACGCTCCCGCTCTATTTTTGCCAGTTCTTTCATAGCTTTCAGTCCCATAGGAGTCGCTGCCCAGCCCAGCCCTAATAAATTAGCAACGATATTAGCGCTGATGTACTCTTTTGCAATATGATCTTTTGGAATGCGTGGAAATAGAAAATGCAGGACAGGGTCCAGTTTTCTGGTGATCTGGTCTAACAGGCCGGAACGTTTGGCAATCTCGATCAATCCTGTCCACATAGACATAATGCCGAGCATAGTGATCGCCATTGTTACAGCTTCGCCCGTACTGTCAATAGCCGCATTGCTAAGAGCCTCCACCTCGCCGGTCAGTATGCCAAATCCAATACCGATCAGTATCATATACCCCCAAAGATAATTAAGCATAACTATCCTCACAACATCATGGATTTATTTAACACATATGAAAAAGGCAGATGGATTATTCCATCTGCCTGTACCTTAGCCAATTCAAAGGATTTAGTTGTCCAGATCAATAGAGACTCCCGGAATAATATCAGAAATATCGTCCAGATAACCGATATTTCCGTCATCTTCCTCATCGTCATCATCATCTTCTTCTTGGGCCATTTCTGCGATCAATTCTTCGAATGCGGCACTGGCGATCTCAAATTCTTCCGGATCGTCCAGACTTTCAAATACCGGATTGCCATCAGCATCCTCAGAATAGATCAATAATAATACTTCGCCATCTTCGAATTCATCATTTGGCTCCGTAGGAACTACAGCAATGTATTCTTTGCCAAGTTCATGAATTTCCAAAGCGGCAACAGCTTCCATGTCCATGTCATTGCCATCTTCATCTGTCAGAGTGATCACTGCATTAAAGTCGTTATCTTCATTAAAAAATAATGCGTTATTTTTGTCGTTCATTGATATCCTCCATTTTACTATTGCTACATAAGTGTAACAAAATATAATACGTTTTTATTCAAACTTCTCTGTATATCAGGGAGAGAGTTTGAATTGGTTATTTGCTGTTCAAATAGTAACATTAGGGGCATCTGATGTCAAATAAAAAGAATATAAAATAAATGCTCAACTGAAACCCTCCATACCGGAAGTTACAGACAATCCACATATTGCTTATTATGTCGATTGTCTGATTATATTTTGCAGCCGCTATATAGTGAGTCCTGCCATCAAGAAACTATAGCAATTGCTTTGCCGCAATTAGTTTTCACAGTGATTTCTAGATTTTGTTGTCTCTGATGATCGATTGACATAATAAGCAATATGTAGATGTGTGAGATATTGAGGTATGGGAAGATGGAATAATTTATTAACGGATATTAACGGAACAGGGGGATATGTGGTATAATTGATGGAGAATGTAGACAGGTTATAAGGTATGGCAGAGTGTCTGCGGAATGGAGATTAAAATGGGCAGTAAAGTATGGACAGCAGGTAATTTATATGTGAATCAATCCGGTAAGATCGTACAATTGATGGCGGTTGCAAGGCAGGAGGGCAGTGCGCAGGAGCTTGCCATATATCAGGAGATGCATGCACCATTTACCGTATGGGCAAAATCTCTGTCAGCTTTTGAGGCGACTTATCATAAGATGGCAGAAGTGTTAGAGGAGAAGCATGCACCTCAGGAGAGAGTGGTAGAAGCATCCGGGGAGAAGCGTGCACCTCAGGAGAGAGTGGTAGAAGTATCCGGGGCAAAAAGTGCTTTGCAGGAGAGTGTGTCTGAAGTGTCGGCGCAGGATTTATCTCAGGAGAACGAATCAGAGGCATCCGAGAATCAGCGCGCACAGGGGGAGAATGTGCCTGCCGGTGGGGCGGATGTGAGCGAAGAAGAGCTGCGTATGGCACTGGAAAAGGGGCAGCCGGAAAAATATTTGTCCGGTCGTATTACAGAAACGGAAATCGCCAGGCGAGGCATGCTTCAAATATTAGATGCAGAGTCTTTTCGAGAAAAGAGACAGCTATTAGTGGGACTGCGTCCGTATATTGACAAACTGTTGCTGCACAATATTGCAGCAGCGTTAGATGTTGTTTTGGAAGAAGGAACGCTTGATGATCAGTTTGAGTCACTGCTTCATTGTGTTGATGCACATGCCAGATATGAAGGAGGGAGATTGCGGTCATGATCAGGAAAATTATACGCAGTATGACACAGGGGTCTGTCAAGACAAAACTTTTTTTATGGGCAATGATTTTGCTGGGGATAGCGTCTGTTGCGTTGTTTATCGCGGCGTGGATACTGCAGCTTCCGGTATTTGCACTGGCAGCGCTTGTATTGTTGGTCGTTGCCTTTGCGACTGTAAATTCTGTTACGATCAATACACAGAAGGCTCAAAAATCAAATAAAGATACATACGATGAAGGAAAAGAAGCGCATTCGCCACAGGAACGGCAGCGAGCCAAGGCAAGATATCTGGCCTCGCTTCAATCGAAAGATGTCAAAAAGATATTAAGGCAGCATAAAGTAACACAGTCTCATCAGAAACTTATGATTGATTCTTACCAGGAGAGAAAATTAGAGCAGGTTCCGGCATTTGCCTGGAGAACTGACAAAACATTACATTTTCTTGTGCTAGAGGGCCATGCAAATGAATTTGAGATTCCCATGGATCAGATCAGGGGTATTTATTATGAAAAAAATGTAACCGCAGATATCGAAAAGGATTATATCCCGTTTCAATATAGTACGTACATTGCTAAAATGTTTCAAGATCTTTTGCCGGAATATGCAGAACGTAACGTAGACGGAGAACTTGTTTACCAAAAAAATTTATTTTATTTGAGCAATGGATTATACATAACGAATACGTCAATGGCAAATTTGATGAAGCTGTTGCCAAAGGTCCCGTTTTTATTGGATGACAGTGTGAGTCGCAGCAATCGCCTGGACGCATATTTTAAGGAAATATACAAAAATCGTGTTCTTTGTGAGGCCCATGCGATCACGATGGATCAGTACCGTCAGTCAATAGAGGACACATTAGAGGATTTGATACAGGCGCCCATCAGCGGACAGGAATTTGTGAAAAGTCTTCGCGATATGACAAAATACCATCTGATCGATCAGCAGCAAGTTAGCAGATGTAGCCAAAGATATCGTCAGATTAAAAATATATGACATGATGCAATAAAAATAATACGTAATTATATATTGACATATGTTGAAAATAAAGATATAGTATTAGTATACTTGAATTGCAAAAAGATGTTGACAGGATAATGAAAAAGCATTATCATACAAAAAGAACACTTGTTCGAATTAAGAAAGGATGGAATTTAGTTATGGCAAACGAAGTAAAGATCGATGAAAATAAAAGAAAAGCGTTGGAGTCTGCACTGTCTCAGATTGAGAAGGCATATGGTAAGGGTTCCGTTATGAAATTAGGCGACAATATGCATTTGAATGTGGAGACCGTACCATCTGGTTCTTTGGGGTTGGATCTCGCTTTGGGTGTTGGCGGTGTGCCAAAGGGACGTGTGGTAGAAGTGTATGGACCAGAGTCTGGCGGTAAGACGACCGTTGCACTGCATATGGTAGCAGAGGTGCAGAAACGCGGAGGTATTGCCGGCTTTATTGATGCGGAGCATGCGCTGGATCCGGTGTATGCCAAGAAGATTGGTGTAGATATTGACAACCTATATATTTCACAGCCGGATACCGGAGAGCAGGCATTGGAGATTACAGAGACAATGGTGCGTTCCGGTGCAGTTGACATTGTGATCGTGGATTCTGTAGCAGCATTGGTTCCGAAAGCAGAGATTGAGGGTGAGATGGGAGATTCTCACGTTGGTCTTCAGGCAAGATTAATGTCTCAAGCATTGCGGAAATTGACAGCGATCATCGGCAAGACCAATTGTACGGTGATCTTTATCAACCAGTTGCGTGAGAAAGTTGGTGTCATGTTCGGTAATCCGGAGACAACGACCGGTGGCCGTGCATTGAAATATTATTCCTCCATTCGTTTGGAAGTCAGACGTGGGGAGCAGATCAAAAAGGATGGTGAGGCGATCGGTAATCGAACCAAGATCAAAGTTGTGAAAAATAAAGTGGCACCACCATTCCGTACTGCTGAGGTTGATATTATTTACGGAGAGGGCATTTCCAGAGAAGGAGATATTTTGGATCTGGCCGTTGCAGAAAATATTGTCAATAAGAGTGGCGCTTGGTATGCCTATAACGGAGATAAGATCGGTCAGGGACGTGAAAATGCAAAACTGTTCTTGAAAGAACATCCGGATCTGATGGAAGAGGTTGAACAAAAAGTACGTGAAAAATATGCTCAAAAAGAGGGTGTTGATCAGGTAGAGAATGAGGAAAAGGCGTCTGATAAAACAGTTAAGGAGCCGGTTAAGGCAGCCAAAAAGGCTGACGATGCGGAATAATCGATGGAAGATGAGAAATTAAAGGCAACGAAGAAAGCGATGGGATTGTTGCAGCATATGGATCGCACGGAATGGGAACTTCGCAGTAAGTTAGAACAGGCGGGATTCTCAGAAGAAGCAGTGGAAGCAGCAATACAATATGTTGCCGGGTATCATTATATTGACGATAAGAGGTATGCAAAGCGGTTTGTAGAAATATATCGCGAATCCCGAAGTATGCGAAGAATACGTCAGGATTTACAAAAAAGACACGTTCCGGAGCAGTGGATCACGCTGGCAATAGAGGCTGTTGACGAGGATGATACCCCGGCACTGCAAAAGGCACTGGAAAAACTGCTCCGAGGAAGGACAGAACTATCTTATGAAGAGCAGCAAAAAGTAACGGCGAAACTGTATCGGCGGGGGTTTCGACTGGATGCTGTTCGTCGCCAAATTGACCTATGGCGCGAGCAAAATGATTGCCAATATTAGGGGAAGTTTACTTGACATTTTTCGGTGAAAAGTATAAAATTGAACTGTTGTACTATGTGCAATGAATATTTATAAGGAGGTGCTTCAGTTCGATGTCACCAATGGTTATTAAAATAGTAGCCGTTGTGATCTTACTGGTTGCCATCGTTGTTACGGCACTTTTGACGAAGACGATTTCTATTAAGCGTTATCAGGAATCTGAGAATCAGAAGTTGAACAATGCAGAGGACAAGGCTCGTCAGATCATTGATGAAGCTGTAAAGACTGCAGAGACGAAAAAGCGCGAAGCCCTATTAGAGGCGAAGGAAGAAGCGATCAAGAATAAGAATGAAATTGAGCGTGAATCCAAAGAGCGTAGAGCCGAAATTCAGCGATATGAAAAGCGAGTATTATCGAAAGAGGAAGCTCTGGACAAAAAATCGGAAGCCTTAGAGAAGAAGGAATCCAAATTAAATGCGAAAGATGCGGATTTGGATCGTCTTAAGAAAGAGTTGGAGACGATTAAGAACAGCCATCTTCGCGAGTTGGAAAAGATTTCCGGTTTGACCTCCGAACAAGCAAAGGAATATTTGTTAAAATCTGTAGAAGAAGATGTGAAACATGAAACTGCTGTTCTCGTTAAGGAATTAGAGAACAAGGCAAAGGAAGAGGCAGACAAAAAGGCAAAGGATTATGTTGTGACTGCGATTCAGCGATGTGCTGCGGATCATGTAGCAGAGACAACAATCTCCGTTGTTCAGTTGCCAAATGAGGAGATGAAAGGACGAATTATTGGTCGAGAGGGACGTAATATTCGTACATTAGAGACTCTAACAGGTGTAAATCTTATTATTGATGACACGCCGGAGGCAGTTGTTTTATCTGCATTTGATGGAGTAAGACGAGAGGTTGCTCGTATTGCTCTTGAGAAACTAATTGTTGATGGACGAATTCATCCTGCAAGAATTGAAGAGATGGTGGAGAAGGCACAGCGTGATGTTGAGTCGATGATTCGTGAAGAAGGTGAAGCAGCAACATTAGAGGTTGGTGTTCATGGAATTCATCCGGAATTAATTCGTTTGTTAGGTAGAATGAAGTTTAGAACCAGTTATGGTCAGAATGCATTGAAACATTCTATTGAGGTTGCACATTTGTCTGGCTTACTTGCCGGAGAAATTGGTGCTGATGTGCGTCTAGCAAAACGCGCAGGTTTGCTTCACGACATTGGTAAATCGGTCGATCAGGAGATGGAAGGTACACATGTTCAGATTGGTGCGGACTTATGTCGGAAGTATAAAGAGTCGGGTATTGTAATTAACGCTGTGGAAGCACACCATGGCGATGTGGAGCCAGAAAGCTTGATTGCATGCATCGTTCAGGCAGCAGATACCATTTCTGCAGCTAGACCGGGTGCTCGTCGAGAAACACTGGAAACATATACAAACAGATTGAAACAGTTAGAAGATATTTCAAATAGCTTTAAGGGAGTTGAAAAATCATTTGCCATTCAGGCAGGACGTGAAGTTCGTGTCATGGTTATACCAGAGAAGGTATCAGATGATGACATGATACTATTAGCAAGAGACATCGCTAAGCAGGTTGAGGATGAACTGAAATATCCTGGCCAGATTAAGGTAAATGTTATTCGTGAATCCAGAGTAACCGATTACGCTAAGTAAGGCGCAATGGAGTAAAAAACCAAGGAAAGTATTGAAATTACAGGGTTTCGGTACTTTCCTTTTTCGTTATATTTACGATATTTTACTATATTGTCCTATGTTGTACGGGGTAATTGGGGCAAATTGGGGCAAAAAAATAGCAAAATTGGGGCAAATCAAAACATTGCAAATGGGGAAAGATTGTGCTGAAATATTTATAATTATATATGAGACTCAAAACATATTTGGATTTCATATATGACTATAAATCGTAAAAAATAGGGTAGAAGCATAATAGCCTCTACCCTTAAATTATATTTAAAGCAATTTAATTTATTTGATTTCCTTCAGCTTGGACAGTGCGATATATTTATATTTGCCACTCGCTGTCTTATTTTTCAAGCGTGCCCATTTACCTACGATACGACCAACCTCTACTACATGACCAACATGAGCCGTGCCAATACGGTTCGTTGCTGTTACCTTAGCAGAACTACGTACTGCCGCTTTCTTAATTACCTTAGCCTTAAAGCAATATCCTGTGGTGATAAACGCACGAAAACGTCTCCATTTCTCATTTGATTTACCCTTAAATGGAGCAGGACATGGTTTGCCATTTACATCCCAATGACGAATAATTGTCTTAGCATTTGGGCATTTCTTCCGAATATACAACACTAATTCACGTGTAGCCTTCATCTGTTCCCAAGTGGCTGCACCGGTTAGGTTACATAATTCAATAGATACAGAATTGTAGTTGGTGCAATGACCATAGTATTTGCCGCCGCCGGCTCTACATTCGTCACCATATTTGGCACCGCCAACAGACCATGCGATACGGTTCAAGTTGACAGACTTCCAAATTTCACCAATACTATCCACGAAAAAGTGTGCGCCGGCTTCACGTGTATTACCTTTAGCGTAAAATACGGCATTATTCTTTGCTGTATCTCCCTTATTAGCCGTAAAGTGAATTACGATATATTTAATATCCTTGTACGGTCTTTTCCCACCATAACTAATTTTCTTTGCAATTTTGGTATGAATCTTCATAAATATTTCTCCTTTCTTGTATTAAAAAAGAGCCATCATTTCGATGACTCTTTCATTGCTATTTCTACATCTGTTCTATATTTCTTAGGCACTTGATCAATAGTGATACGCCCAAGTTCAATCTGAATCAAATAAAATTTTGTAATATTACTCATTCGTATCTGCCTCCATACTTAACATATCCAACATTAAACCCTCGATAGCCGTAATACGATCTTCCATAGATGGAGTATCTGGGTCAGCAATGCCATACTGTTTACGTAATACTGCCATTTTATCTTCATCTAGCACGAGGTCTTTCGTTTCACGGTCATATTTATATGCCCCAAGAAGCTCAATACGTTCTACGTCCGGCACAGCTTCGCCACAAAACTCAACCCACTCAGCAGACCAATCGGTAGTATAATAACCGTCTTTGTCAATACAAATTTCTCTTTTCACGTCCATTATTTACTCCTTTCTGCATCAAGTCGAGACTGTAACTCCGCAACCTGCGTCTGTAAAGATGCAATTGTTTTGTGCATGGCACGAAAACTGATAACATCCTCGTTGTCAACTTCGCCTTCGTCATTTAGCGTATATTCAGTCAGAATAATATCATGGTTCCCATGTACTGATGTAACATCCAGTCCATCAGCGTAAATCTTGCCTACACTAATATCCAATGCACCACCGGCACAACCACCGGGATCTTGTTCACTGAATTCAAACTCTAGACGTTTGGTGTCTTTATTAAGATTGACGTTCCATGTCAAAATAGAAGAGGCGACCTTATTGACCGCCTCTGTAATAATATTTTTCATATTCCGTTCGTTCCTTTCTAATCTAAGTAGTATGGTATACAGATATTTGCACTACTTGCTGGAGAACTTCCACTCCACCACATCTTAATATATCCATCTTTTGTTACCATACATTCCATATGATCGCTTCCGCTCACACTACATACTACTATGCTTGATTGTATTTTTGGTGTAAAATCCTTTGATAGCTGGGCGGCGGGTAACCATTGCCTAGGATATATAGTTCCTGTAACAGCAACAACAGCTAGACAAAAATCACCAATTCTGTATACAACACAGTTATATTCTGAGCTGATCGTCCAATTAGTTCTAGTAGGTGTATCTTTAGAAATACTAGGCATATCAGGTTTGTTACTAATTTCAGTCCAAGTATAGCTAGGTTTTGAACTTGCTTTAGCCCATGAATAAACATCTGATGCCGGACGAGCATTGGTTAATCTTGAATCACTTCCCGTTATGAATCCTGAATCATTGGTAAATGAACTAAGAGCAGTAGGTCTACCACCGATTTCGCCCCAAGAGTAACTTGGTTTACTGGAAGCCTTTGCCCATGCGTATACATCACTGGCAGGAAGAGATGCAGGAATATCACTGGTAAGAGCAATTGTACCTTCGGTTGGGCGCAAGTATACATGAATGCTTTCATTTTTATTGGCACTATAATTCGCATCTGGAACATAGTTAAATATTAAGTGTTCCACTCCACCTAAATTACCCATTGACCATGAACCATTCTTTGTAGGCATACATGCCACACAACCATAGCTGTCATCTCCCGGATACATAGAATACACAACAGCTCTATCTCTATCGCCTACCCATGAGCCATTTGTATTTTTAACAATTCTCCCTGTAGTTGTTCCACCACTCAACGGCAGATAGCTAGTAGAATCATACGCTCTAGAGCCAAGACCGAGCCATGATTTCAGTGCATCTTTAGATATGTCCTTGATTTTAGCAGATAGATTGCCGCCATCACCATCTGTATATCCTGCAATATATTTGATATCGTCACCTGTAATACCAGCACCACTAAATCCAATTTGTATATGTTTTGCTGTATCGCCATAATCCGTTACCGATGCAGCGATGTCGGCTGTACCATGCAACGGCAGATAGCTGGCAAACTTATCATTCAGCACTCTACCTTGGTTTGCACTCAAACTAGCATCGGTTCTCGTGCTGTCCAAACTGTCTACCACGTCACGCCATGTGTTTGTGTCACTGTCGGTAAGATTGATAATAGTATCGCCTGTCTGATTCATGGTAAATGTGCCTTTAGTCGTACCATTTTGGTTGACCGTAACCTTACCGTTGCCTATGGTCGGCTTATTAGACAGGTCTGTATAACTACCGCTAGTCGCTACAGTAGCAAGTTTTGTCTTGATATAATTCCATAACTTGCTAACAGGTCTGCGATAATATCTAGTGTTACTTGTTCCACCATCTGCATACTGTGATACGTAGTAGTCATTATCAACAGGATCATCCGTACCCACAGGTAGGGCGTTTATCATCGCATCCAAGTCATATGTCGTGTTATCATCGGTGACTTCCGTTGTACTTCCGTCACTGCCAATAAGCTGTATCTTGCTTCCTGTTTTCTTGAGACTATAGGTTGTGTTATCATTATGATCATTGTCTGGAATGGTTACCGTTGTCGTACTGCCATCAGACCCTTTAAATGTTAATTTATGCCCGTCAGCCGAATCTTGAATGAGAGAGTACGTAGTATTAGTATCTTTGCTCGGCTTAGCATTTATATCTTGTCTCAGTCCGGTAAGAGTCTCTTGTAAATCTGTCACATCAGATATGGCATGAGTGTGTGCTTCTGGCGTAAATGTTGTAGGTTTGCCGGTGACACCACTCCAAGGTACAGCCGAAGCGGACTCTGCTGTATATGGTTCATAGCCAGCTTCGCTTGACAGTTTTGTGTCGTCAATAACATAAAACATCTTCTTTGTGCTTGTAACTTTTACCGTATCACCATTCTGTGTAGTATTGGTAGTAAGAGCAAATCGTGCTGCATCGTCTTTCACATACACCATACGTTCAATCGCCCCTTTAGGGAGACGATCTATATCAATAGTGCCGGATTTAATTTTAGAAGCATCAATGTCTGTAATATCTGCATTTCCATGTTGATGTCCTTTATTAGATTTATTTTTTAACTTTTCCTTAACCTTTTCAAATGCCTTAATTATGTCAGTATATTCAATAACATGCTTCTTTTCAGCCATTTTGTGCCTCCTTTCTAATTATTTTCATCTAACGCCGTGCTAATAGCTTGACTTACGATGTTCGAATCCATATAACCAAGATTTTCTAGCGTAGCTTCAATTTTTTCTATACGATTACACAAATCGCTGAGACTAATAGTGCGTTTTAGAGGTCGTTCACCCTCGTCATTCATCTCACCATATTCGTTTAACATCACATCGTCGCCAACAGATACATTTGCCGTCTTAAAATAGTCTCCTCGGACTCCCAATACTTTACCAGAAATATTGTTGACCTTGTTAAAAAATACTTCATTATCATTATAATCAATATATGTGTATTCAGATGCATTACCAAGTCCTAATGTGCCGGCAACATATAAATCACCAGACACCTCACCGCCGGCGACATCTAACTTTGTATCATCATGAATTAAGGAAATCGTAACATCCGTATTCTGATTTAACGTGAATGAATCAGTCTGCTGACCAAATTGTTCTATAGTCACCGTATTATTGTTGACGGACAAATTGTTACAAGATTTATATAAAGATTTCAGGCTTATAGTGTCAATTAGAGTTTCTACGCCCTCGTCATCCATCTGATAAATCGGAATCTTAACATCTTTTCTAAAAACTCCTTCTGTACCAGATAAATTGTTACAAATGAAATTTGCCGTACCTCCCGCACTTCCGCCACCACCAGAAGTAAAATAATCAAATGAGACAAATTGTTGATCTACATCATATACAAACTGTATATTCTTTTTGGTATTGCCCCAAAATACATCGTTAGCAAAATATACTTCATCACTGATAGTCTTATTCTTATATGGAAGGTAATCCAACGCCGGGATATCTGCGGCAACTAATTTACGAAAACTCGCTTTGCCATTTACCCCGTCAGGTGCTGCTAAAACAGTATTGGCATCACGAACTGAATCCGTATCAAAGTAATTCGAAGGAAGATCTTCTACTAATGCTAAAGAACCTGTCTTTGATGGAAGAGTAAGAGTGATTTCATCCGTATTACTTCCTGCCGCAAAAAATGATTTCCAAAATTTAATGTTGGATGTGTTGATATGTGTTGTATTGGATGAACTCTGATAATTTGAAAATACCGTATTACCATTACGTGTCATTGTCTTTGTTGTGACTGTAAATAACGAAGTATTTTGCTCAGGCGTAATTGCAAATACAATAGGATCAGCTCCGGTAGCCGCACTACCTTTAATCTTATCGACATAAATCCGCAACGCGCCCGTCATCGAATCCCCAGCTTTACGTAGATAAAGCCCAGAGTTTTCATATAAATTTTCTATAGAACGATCTACATCATCAAATTTTTTAGATGTGTTAGTGTAAAAGTCATACAGCGAAATAGTATCAGTAAGATACGTCTCTCCTTCATCATTCATATCGTATCTTTTAAGCACAATATCTGATTTACCTATTGGGAGCCAATCCCCGACTGTCAAATTGGAGACTTTCGTTTCGTTGGCTGTTAAATCATCACAGATGAATTTAGGATATTGATTATTAATATATGAAACAGAAAGTATATTATCAGTTCCGTTATATGTGATACCACCGTATTTATCATTGTCATATAATTTTAGCGTTGGATAACGTAAGATACCACGATTTAACTCGGATACGTCCCAATTTATTTCATCATATATTCCCGTGTGCGGTACATAATCATTGGTAGTTGCTGCTAAATTTGGAGTCAACATCGGGTAAATGGTGTAAGTTCCCATGTTATTAGCATTCGTACATATAGATATGTCAATATCGCCACTAACATCCGCCGTATATTCATAATGATCTAATCCAATATAATCAGTGCCGTTAATCTGCACACTAGTGTTTTTCAAATTTTCATAATCAGAAGAGTAACATATGAATTTATATACAGTGCCTTTTGTTACATGAGCCGTACCAATTTTGAATGTTTGTGAATCTGTACTATCATTCTTCACGGTCATAGTATTATCAGAATTTACTAATATAACACATTTCTTTCCATGAATATTCCCACTATAAATTGGCTTAAATAAATTGGTTGTAATAGTTAACCCACTAGGTTTGTTAATTAAATCATTATAATCCCCGGTTTTAGCAACAGTAGCAAGCTGGTTATATTCCTGTTCCTGCTGTTCTAATTTTTTGATCACGCCATCTAGTACGGCATCGGATTTAACATTATTTGCCGGGTTTCCACTTACACGTATCGTAAACGGGAATGTCTTCTTTAATACATCACTACCTTTATAGAAAAGAAGTGAAAAATTAAAAGAACCGACACTTGCCGCGATCGGCTTGGTTAAAATAAATGATACGGTTGTGTCATTCTCTTTAATAATCTTAATAGCCGAATCTCCGTCAAAAAGAAGTGCACCGCTAGAAAGTTTACCCTCAATACGAATTTTATCCGCATCGATAGTATATGGTTTATTTTTTGCCCAAATATGAGCAACGATTTTAACCGAATCATATTCACCCTGATTAATATGGATAAATTGCTTATTGTTCGGTTGACTTACGTTTAAGTCTATCTCATGTGTAATCACTTATTCTCACTTCCTTTCTAAATTCCAAGTAATGGATATGATATATTAATATGAATTTTCGTTGCAGCCACAGATCCATGCTGCAATATCTGTATTGCCCCTTCATCTGAACTTACAGATGTATTAGATCCAATTATACGTAGATCACAGTTATATTGCCCTGTTGCGTCTGTAACTATAGAAAATAAAGGTGTACCACTCTCAGGGATACAATCTGCTGGCAACTTTGCAATAGTAGTCCACACATTAGGTGTAACACTACCATTTATGTTCATGGAAATCACACATGTATCAAGCACTTTTTTGACGTTGTTGATATATGAATTATCAATCTGAAATCCAGTAGATAATTCTACTTGAGACACATAGGATGGACTATAACCAATGACGTCTCCAATTGTCTTAATATGATCGGAGGTAATTTCTGTGCCCCACACAACAGAAGATGTGGTCTTTTTGTTATTGATAAATAAACCATCCGGAGTCATATACGTTGACTGTAAAGACTGTCTTCCTGAAATTGTTTGTTGATTCTTATATAATAAAACCGTACTAGGAGAAAAGGCAGAATGGTATCTATAATTCAATACACTGGCATTACTGCTAGTTTTGTTATATGATGCATTCATGTATAAACCGAACATATCTTCATCGATAATAGATTCGATATCTACAATTTCACCATAATCAGGCTGTTTATAATCTGTTTTCAAATAGTCAATCGTCATAACGCCTGCTTGTATAGCAGTTCTATACTCATCTGTCTGAGTGATAACGCTGCCAGCCGTAAGATTATTAGCCACTAATGTTTCTGTTGTAATCGTGTTACGTGTAATTTCCGTAACTGTATTAGGATCAAGTATATCCGGCTGATCTTCTATATTTGCCCAGTTCAGCTTTACACTAGATCCAAAAGTCAAATTACCATTGCCATCGCCGTTAAAATCAAATAGAGTTTCCGACCCATTATTCAATTTAAAGTATGGTTTAGATGGATTCATCTCTATATATTTCGTTCCTTGAGTCATCTTAAATCCATCATTGGTGATTGTATAACTGCCAGACTGATTAGAGATTTCTAAGTTAGTACCAATAATCATTTCACCTATCAGATTTTTAGCAATAATACCTGTAATCTGTTTGCCATTCCAAACAATTTCTCCAATTGCTATATTTGGAGTTTTCCAATTATCGTTCGTAAATAACAGTCCACGCCCATTTAACCTTGTCTGAGATGGTTCGTAATTGTTTGTATCGGTATTAAACTGTCTGCCGAGTAATCCACAATTGTCAAATAAAACTTCGGCATTATTCGTACTCATGATATGAGTTTGTGTCATTGATAATCCTTCATCCAACATTTTATTAAATGCTGTAGAAATAGAAGTGTTCTTATCAATCTGCTTTTTTGCTGTTTCGTATGACGTAGCCAAACTTGCGGCTTGTTTAATAGTGCTGCCGATTTTACTTGCTTCATTCGTAACTATAGACGCATCAGCAAAAGTAATCTCACATGACTCAATATTTTCAAAATCAATACTCATTGATATAATACGAAGTTTAATATCTTTACCGTCTATACGAATCCGAAAATAATTTCCGAGAGCAAACGCATCATACACATCAGCATATTGAATCAATGACATCAAATTGCTCAACGACATAGTAATCGTATGTTCAAATTGACAAGCCTTCGCCGCTTCTTCCTTTGCATCACGGATCAACTCCTCTACATTTTGCATAAGAGTGGCTTCATCAATAGTCTCTGATGTGAAATTATCATTATTATACACCTGCTCACGTTTGAAAGATAGAAACTCATAATATAAATCGTCTCCAAGATAATTCTTAAAATTACAAATACCGTTGATTGTTGTAATCCCCAATTGAGCATGATTCTGTTCAACCTTTAGGGCGTCAACTTTATCGGTGTAATTTTTGATCAATTCATCTATATAATCAGCCATCACAGAATATTTTGCCGTAAGTGTTTCAAACATCATTTTAGGAGACACTTTGTCCGGTTCATTGTCAACAACGAGCTGGTAGAACAAGTTGCTATCATTAACCGTACTGTCTAGCTCACCCAATAACACGGTTACTTGTCTATATCCGTCTCTGATACCAGATAGGCGATTGATAGAATATCCCTCTTGTACATCGGTGCTGTCACATACAGTGCACCTGCCTTGAACTACCGTATGCGAATGGCAATGCGGACAGTAGCCGGCATAATAATTTTTGTAATAATCAGCATCATCTAAATGCTTTGCTTCTTCGTTAGGATCATCATAGTATTTTGGGTCAAATGTGATATCAAGATTAGCCAACTGAATATCCATCATACGCTTCAAATATTCATAATACTCATTGCTAAAAACCTTTTGCCCATCTACTGTCATATATTTGAAACTATCATCACCGCATCGAACTGACAGAATCCATTCTGTTTCTGGCTTATAAAAATATTTATCTTTTGATTCATCCTCAGGATCAGGATAATTTTTCAAATATACGTATAAATATCCACCCCATTTTGTAATCGGAGCATTATTCTCTTGTTCTATAATGCGCACTTTATCATTAGCATTTGCGTCTTGTTGCCATTTTACTGCATAACCTGTTGGACATAAGAGAGTAGCATAATCCAAGATATCTTTAGACAACTTTTGCAAAGTCGTATTCTTGCTGCGTACACATCCATAGGTAATCTGAGATATTAAATCATTATATATCTTCTTGCAGTACCCAGCCGCATCTTCCGTGCCGGGGATTCCCTCTATAATAGGAGAACGACCCGACTGCCAATACATAATCTCATCAGTATATTTATTCCATCGATTCCACAGCATAGCAAAATCATCTTGATATTCAGCAAGAAGTGCCTGATATTCTTTCCATTTCTTTTGCAGCGGCACACTCATTTCTTCAATTTGATCTTGACTCATGCACCAAATTCTATTTGTATTTCCAATGATACGTTGACGAATCATATTATTAACAATATCGTCACCACCGGTAATCTTAAAACAATTCTTAATTTTATCCGTCTCAATGGAGTCCTGAATTTCAGATGCAAGATTTGTTGTATCTACAAAAGTAGAAGAGTTAAGACCATATCCTTCCTCGGCTTTCGCACCACAAATAGTACATACTCCATCAATAATATGTCTCTTATTGTGTTCGTTGATAAAGTTACCATCATCATCTTTTTTGTCATGATATTCAGTGTTGACGCAATGATACTGCATGTCAAATACATTAATTGTACGAGAAAATGGATCACAAATAAATATACATCCAATTTCATCTGCAATCTTAGTAAAGAAGCTCCATACATCCTCATCCGAAGCCGAGAACTCTTGCTGTATGTCCCACAAACTATCATCAACGTGTCCAATTTTATAATGTGGTGCAGCATCAGCAATAACTCTGTTCAATAAACTCTGTGCCGGCACCGATGGATTATAAAACGTAGTTGGCATATATTTTTGCACTTCTAAATCGTCATCGGTATTCACCTCAATAGTAATATTCGTCTGACTTAACTCTGATTCTTGCAACGCCGTTGCTGTTATATCTTTTTGGACACAATCAGTTTCTTTTGTAGGAAGCGATATCTGGAAATACCCAACTCCTTCGATCAAGATCACAGACAAGTTCTTTATTTTGTCAAATAATGGCATTACAATCGAATCATTTTCTTTATAAATTGTAAACGTAGCTGTATTTGCCTCATTAAATACTAGCGGCAGATTCAAATTATTGATCGGATAAATTTCACCAATCTTTTTTAATGATCGTGTTACTAGAAAGATTTTTGGAGTCTCAAGTGAATCATCCCTATTTCTCCTAAATTTGAACTTAATTGCATCATAAGTATGTTGATTCATTTTATATCACCGCCCATCTAATTGATCTATATGAAAGATTTATATTGCAAGGCACACCATGATTCGTATATGTATTTGTTCTGTTTTGGGAAATTGTGCCGGAATAACCATCTAGAGTTGGGGATACAAGATTGTCATAATTAACCAGTCGAATAGGGTAGTAGTTGTAATCATCCGCCAAATCATCATGATCTGTTCTATCCGTTGTAATCTGCTTTGTTTTGCCGTTTATTAATATAACCTCATTTGTTTTACAATTGTCAATATTCATAGCTATATTATGCATAGAATATTCAATGTCAAGATCATTAGTTATATTAACAGCTCCATCACCTAATGCCTGTATTTCGATTGAATCAAATACTTGTGCACCAATATCATCAGAGTCGCTATATAATGTAAATGTATCACCTGTACCGATATTCTCTTTGTTGATAAATTGTACCTCGGAATATCCGTGCGGCGCATTACATGTAGCTGTCAGTTTGAATCCCAAAATTTTACCACCGACCTTGTTCCATGTAATTGAGATAGTGCAGTAATAGTAAATATCTTCGTAATCGTCTTGAAAGAAACGCAAGTATTGATATTTTCCCGGACACTCTAGCCACCTATGAAAATAAGCTTGTTCCGCCGGAGTAATCACCATGTCTTCATTGTCGGTTAAGTCACATATATTTTTCATACATGACCATTCAATAGTCAACGGTTCTTCATAATGAGAACCATGTATATTCCATTCATTGCAATTAATTGGCTTTGAGGTGTTAAATGTCACCTTGCAACCGATCTCGCCATCTTCTCCATCTCCATTCCACGTCCCCATAACCAGACCCATATCAACAGCTTGTACACCGTTAAATTCAAAATTAGTCGCATACATCCGTCAAATCACCTCCTATATTTAAAATTAAAAAGACAGCCAAGTAATGAGCTTGACCGCCTTGAATATCTATATTTTACTTATGTTATACTAGTTGCTGCATTTTAGCCTTATTGTTCCATCAGCATTTCGGACTTTCCGTATAGTTATAAAATCAGCTTTATCATTGATCGTATGATCAAACGTAATGCCGTCATCTAATACATCTTGAAACATATTTTTCCATTGACGTATTGTTACTTCATCTCCACAGTCATAGTATGTGTCTTCGGCTAGATTATCTAATGTAGCATGATGATAAATGTTGCCGCACGTTGTAATCTTATACGGACTTCTAATTGATTGATGGTAAAAGAATATTCCGTTCTTAATTCTCTTATCATGATGTAGCGCAAATATGATCGTTTCAAATCTTTCCTTCTCATCATTATAGCCACATACAATGCTGCATATTTCATATTTCTTGCCGGCATTAAATTTACGTTCTAGTTTGTCATATGTAGACGTCAATCGTTTGATGACTTTATTGTATGAAAGAGAAGTTTCAAAATTGCGTGAAGAGAACCTAACACCATCACACTCACAATAATCTTCAAACAGTTCATAATTATCACTAACCTTGCCAGTACAACCAAACATAATGCCGTCCCCAATTGGTATGATCTTATGGCAATCGTCTACGTGTGTACCGTTTAGTGTATACGCCTTTGTGTCACTGCACAGCATTGCATATTTATTAGTAATAATTGCTTGAATTAAGCTCATATTATAACCCTCCGTTGACTATTGTTACTGTAAAATTTGTTCGATTTTACCTCGATTCTGTTTATGGTTAGTACCTTTCACACATCTTTCTTTACACATGTTTAATCCATCCTACATAATATCACTTTCTTCTTATTATATAGGAGATACTATCATATGTCTAGCCCTTACGCCGCAACCATCTTTTCTTCACTGTGATATTCTCTAACTCTTTTCGTAACTTTGCCATATCTTCCGCAAATTCTTTATTCATACGCTGATATTCCAATTTTTCAATTCGCAAATCCCTAATAACCTGTTCCATTTCTTCACGATACTTGTCACCAAGAGATTCGCTATTCATCTGATCTATGTTTCGAAGCCGCTCATTCTCGGCAGTCAATCTTTCAATCTCATGTATATATACTTCTATTTTTTCGTCCATTTTAGCTCCTTTTAGATAGGAGAGCGGCACGAAACCGCCCTCCACAATCTTAATACTTATAAATTCCACTCATATTGTTATTTAAGCTACCGGCTGTTGCATCACCCCAAAATCTCTGTAATTTCTTGTCCTGTTGCATTGCTGCAATAAGTCCGGCAGAGAATTCTTTCGGATCTGTAACATTAGGAAGTTCGATATTGTCAATATTGAGTGTCAAGTCTCCTGTACGTACCTTAGTAGCTGGCACGTTAGTTGGTCGAAGCATATCAACCAAATTATTATTGTAGTCTACAAGGTCAGGCAAGAAGTCTACGAACTGGTCAAACAGATCAGCATTATATGGAGTCAATACTTCTTCACCCTTTTTGAGAGTGTTGATCGTAACCCCATCATCACCGTTCATACGCACAATGTTCTGTAAATCTCCGACACGTCCACCCTGAGAGAATCCCTGTAGATACTTGAGTTTGCTTTTAGGAATCCATACACCGTTCAATGCTTTTGTCGCACTCTTTAATTTGGCATTGCCGTTTTGGTCAATCGCAGCGATAGTAACCGCATGTGCGGCTTTTGTCGTATGACCCTTATCACCTTTTTTGACACCCCCGGCTAATGCATAATCGTAATACGTTGCACCTTTCTTCAGAGTTCCCTTTTTACCAATGTCGTTGTAAGATACTTTACCGTCACCTTGATTAATCTTGGTAGCGATACCACCATTAATAAAGTTGTATGAACCCTTCGATGATGATCCGGAATTCTTTTTAGCTTCCTCCGCTTTTTTATGATTAGCCTGTGCAGTACCCTCGACAACAGAATTATTTTCTTTAAGCTGTTGCTTTGCGAAATCTGTCACTTGTTTGATAGCATCTTTGGAATCTTCCTGAGACTTCTTATCAGTCTCGGCATTAGCATCCTTATCCGTTGTGTTATTGCCGTTCTTAATGAAGTTCAGCAACGAATCAGAGAGAGTAAATCCAAGCTGTTTTGCCAACTCAATAATTTTCTCACCGCTTACGCCGGAGTTGACAGTAATTGCCGTAATGATCTTGTCAACAAGACCGTCAATATGATCCATCTGATCGTCAATAAAGTCTTGGAAATCATCTGTTAAATCAGTCAAGATGTTCTCAATATCAGACATACGCTTATCGTATTCTGTATCTTCGAGCTGTTCCTTTGCATCTTTAAGAGACACCTGTAACTTCTGAATTCTTGCACGACCTTCTTCGGACGTATCACCATTCAGTGCAGCAAGCTGTTTCTGAATAGTAGTGATATTCTTCGTCTGCTCGGCAATATTCTTATTGTACTCACGTAGATCTTTTGCGCTGTCAAGAGTTTTCTTGTATTTCTCAATCAGTTCATTTAATGCATCAAGCTGTTTGTTAAGTCCGTCCTCAATGAGCGATTTAATAGCATCCTTGAGAGAATATACCTGCGATTCGGCATCACGCATACTTTCAGTGAGAGACTGATTCTTCGTAATAAACTCCTCATAACCCATATCTCCACGTTTATACTGTGCATCCAAATCAGCCAAAGATTTCTTATACTCCTCAACCTTAGCCATATTATTTTGAATCTCAAATACATCGGACGTCAGCGTACCAAGACCATCTCCGGTAATATTGCCGTTCTTGTCAAATGAGTCCTTATAACCCATAATGGTCTTGTAAAACTCGGCTTCATTATTACGTTCGTCGATACGAGTCTGTGTAAACTCATCCAGCGCATATTTAGCTTCACGTATCTGTTTAGCTGTGTTAGCAATATCGGTGTTCATTTGCTCGATATTACGATCTGCTGTCCAGATCTGTTTCGTCATTTCACGATACTGCTCGCTATCAAGCTTGAGACCGTTTGCAATAGCTTCCTGTCTTTTCTTGATAATGCTATCACGTTCTGCTTCGAGGCTCTTCAAACTGTCTTTCTGTGAGTTCTGAAGATTCTGATAAAATGCTTTGCCGGCATAATGCCCTTTGGCTTCAGACAGCGACACGGCGTTGTTGATAGAATCAGTACGTTGCTGATATCCCGTTTGCTGATATTCATACTCAGCCACAACGTTATCAAACTGTGCTTTCAGCTTTTCATTCAGCTTATCCTGATATTCGTTCTGTAAACGCTTCTGTTCGGTAATGTTACCCTCTTTTTTAGCAATAGCAATCAGCTTATCATACTGATTTTTCAGTACAGGTATTGATTTTGACAATAAAGAATTCTTCTTAGTCAGATTAGTAGTAGAAGAGGACTGAGCTTCGTATAAGCTTACGGTTGCTTCATATTCGTCAGCATAATTCTGCAAAATCTGAACTTCCGTTTCACGCTGCTCTTTCTTCTTCTGTGCTTTAAGCTCGGCTACTTTTACATCATTGTTCTCCAACTTAGCCTGTTTAATCTGGTAATCATAGCTAGTTGCAATGTGTTTAAGGGTATCCTTCAAGACCTTTTCTTTTGATTTTGCTGTTGTTAGATTTTCAAGGTCAGCTTCGTTACGAGACTTGCGAGCATCTGCATTATCAATATGCAACTGATAACGATCTGAAAGATTCTCACGCATTGCCTTACGTGTCTCTTCTTTGCTTTTCTTCTGATCCTGTGCCTTATCCCAATAATCCTGATAATTTTGGATTCTAGTTGCCGTCTTTTCGCCGTAAGTAGCAATAAGTTGTCTAAGACTGCCGGAAATACGACCATTTTGCACTGCCTTCTTCAAACTAGAAGATAACTTAACGCTATTCGCTTTAGCAAGATACTTTTTCTCCGCCTTATTCTGATAAGCATATTGCTTTTTGAGAATATTATACTGAGATTTCAGGCTAGCTTCTTGTTTTTGCAGTGTTTTCAGACTGTTAGTACCAAATAGGTTTTCAGCTTTAGCCTTGATGAGATCAAGAGTAGAAGATACCCTGTTAAGTGCACGCTCGATCCAGTCAATCGTCTGCTTGGAAGATGAAGATTTGTCTCTGCCAGACTTACTACCTTTGCCGGATGAAGATGATGTATCAGGTGGATCAAAACTTAAATCATCATAGTCAAGTTTAAATTCGTCTCCCTGTTTGAGAAGCTTTTTTAATCTTTTATACGCTTTTCTTTCAGCTTTGCTAAGTTTCTTATAATGATTTTGAGAATCTTTAATTTCGGCAGCACCAGAAGCAGTTTTTGCGCCATATTGACCAACATCAATATTATCAATTGCCACAGCAGCCTTAAATCTCTTTTCGGCTTTAAGCTTTGCATTTAATGTTTTATTCCAATTAGCATAATCTTTCTTATACTGCTCTCCAAGCATTACTATCAACTTAGCATTATCTTCGCCAACAGCATTAACCAAATCCGTATGCGAATAATTCTTTTTTTCTAATACTGATTGTAAGTTCGCCAAATCTGTTTCACGTTCAGAAGCAGTTTTATTTGTGAGTTCAGTCTCTGCTTTACTTAATACAGCATTAGAAGCCTTTGTTTTCTTTTCTCGATTTTTGATGTAATTATCAACGGCTTGTTCTGCATTAGTAACGCCAGCCTCTTTTAGATTTGCAACAACAGAAGATTTAGTCTTTTCAGTAACTCCTTTAAGCAAAAATTGATCTTTGGCATATTCGGTAATCAACTCATTGAAAGCCTGTTTAATTTTCTTCTTGCCACTCTTTGGATCTCCGACAATTTTACTAAATATGTCAAAAGACTTACCGTTGTTCATATTCTTAAATACATCCGGTAGACTCTCTAAGGTTTCTGCTGTAACAAACTTCTTATCCTTGAATTCATTATACGCTGTGGCAAGATTTCCTGCCTGAGTTTGGAACCCAGCTACCTTTTCTTGTTCAGTAAGCAGATCAGAAATTCTAGAACGAGCTTCTTTCGCAGATAATCCAGTTTGAACCAATAACGAGTTGTATTCTGTCGTTGTTTTTAAAGTCTTGTCTGTTAGCTCACCAGATTTTGCGAGATCAAGCAAATCTTTAGAAACATCTTTAACATTACCATCCGCATCTTTATAATTCTTAAGACCTTTCCATGCTTCTTCAAAAGAGACTGTAGAATCTGCACTGACTGATGTAATCAGACTTTGTTTATATTTTTTGATTGCATCTTCAGCATCTTTAGCACCGTTTGTTGCAGTCATCCAAGCTTGACGTTGCTCAGCAGTAAAATCTTTTGTATAATTGGACAATTTAGCCATATCAGATGTGTTACTGCCAGCAATTTTGGATAAAGAGTTTTTAAATTTTGTATTCTTATCTTCTGTATAATCAGATAATCCGAACATATTATAGACATCATTCAGTGATACTTGATCGTCTTCAGGACGATACTGATTGATGGCATTCATAATATTCACTATGTAGGATCGGATTTTTTGAATCGCATCATCAGCCGGTAATGCGTCCACATCCAACGTCAGCAATGATGCGACGGATTTTGAAAAATCTTGATTTAATGATTCGTCATTACCGATTTGATTTAATGGGTCCAATATATATCTTTCTATATATTTTTGTGCACCATCAAAGCTTGAAACTCCAACAGAATTCCAATCTATGTTCCCCACCATTGTAGATATCACAGATTGCAGATTGTGGTCTGAATTATAATATTGGTCTAACTGCTGAACCCATACCATCATTTCATTAGACATTTCAGAATTGGCTGATTGTAATTTATCTTGAGCAGCCTGAGTCTCGGTGCTTATATCTTTGTAAAATGAATGAACGGCATCTTGAAGTGCTGTTAGATCTTTTGTTGATAAACCAGATATATCCCAAAATCCATTACTGTCGGTTCCTATCAAATTTGGATTAAGATTCGCATTTTTTAAGACTTCAGATACTTGTTTAATACCCAAATCATTCTGTGAAACCCTACCACCATTAAACATCTGCTTAAATAAATCATAAGCATTTAATTCGTTTTGTTGCTTCGAATACTTTTTTGATAAGCCTTTGATTTCAAATAATTGACCACCATTATCATCATCGCCATCAACATAAGATTTTAAATCTTCAATAATAGATAAGTTAGCCAATCTTTCTTGTTGATCAGCTAAGTTTTTAATTTTTTTCGTTACAGATTGGGCATTACTTCCCAGATTTAAAATAGCGTTTCCATTACTGTCATATCGTTTAGTTAAGGTTGGAAACAAATCCGACAACTGACTATTTAAATTTAAAAACTCATTATAATCTTCATTGGATAATGAAATATTGTCATTTGTAGCAGTATTAACCCCTTCGGAAAGTTGTGCGTATTGACCAGCTAATTTACTAATAGATTCTGCCGATTTAAGTTGTTCCTGTCTTGTACTTTCTAAAGACGATTTATATGAATCTGATGTAGACTGGGCTTTTTGAAGGGCTTCTTTTGCTTTTTCTTCGGCGTGAATCCAATCATCAATGACCGAAATCATTTTTGAGATAGCTTCGGCAACCACCATACCTATAATCATATTCTCAGCCATGGCTAAAGCCTTTAACCCTATTTTTGCAGCTTTTGCAGATACTTCAAGGTTTCCAAGAGAAACAGCAGCACCGTCAGCACTGGCTACAATATTTTTGGCATTATCAGACGCATTTGCCATAACAGCATTTGTCTGTTCTTGTGTCATCTTGAAATTAGATACATCTTTTCCGGCATTGATAGCTGCCTGGCGAAGATTATTAAACTCTGTGTTGTATGCCTTAATCGATGACAAATCTTCATCACTAATAGACTTTCCGGTAAAAAATCCTTTAACTGCTTGAACAGGATGTAGATCCCTAAGCCGTGGAAGCGTCGTTTTCCCTGTTTCTGTCTGTTTTGTTTGTAATATCTATTTAACATTTCTAAATATGTTTGATATATCTAGGAGAATGTGATATTCTATATAAAATAGAGGATAAGGAGAAATAGTTATGAAAGAATGTCCAAATTGCAAAGAGCTAATCGGAGATGATGTTGATGTTTGTTTTAATTGTGGATATAGCTACATATACAAAAGAGTGTTATCTCAATCAGAACGAAAAATCTCTCAGCAAAATGAGCAACAAAAAATTAATAACGAAATAGCCGCATACGAAAGAAAAATCAAAGAAGAACAAAGAATGCGAGAACGAGCTAAAATTCAGATTGATAAAAACCCATTGTATGAATATAAATTTATCGTTTCACTGGATAAAAACGACGGACGCATTGACAGTAGCAATATTGAAAATATTTTACGCACACATTCCAGTAACGGCTGGCGTTTGCACACAATATTTACAAATGAAATTGGCAAAGAATCCACTATGGGTGGATTTGGAGGATTCAGTTCATCTACTAATGCAACCCGTAACGAAATTGTCATGGTCTTCGAAAGATGTATTCGTAAAGAAATCGAATAATTGCCGCATTGCGATTCAATTAGCCTCATAACCGAAAGGAGGTCATCTATGAAAGTTACTCCCGAAATTGCAGCGTTAATAGCACAGCTTGAATATGAAATCGGTCGTGAATGTTATAACCAAAATTCATACGATGGATACACCGGCGTTGAAGGTGCTGCATTTAGATATCCAGTAACGATCTATCAAGATGATAATCTCCGAAAATATAGGTATGTTATTCCTGCAATTTCTCCTGACGAAATCAACACAATGAAATATGTGTTTGGCTCCAAACATCTATTCATCGGCAACGGAATCTGCAATATCCTCAATATGTTAGAAAAACGATATGGGATAGATTTTAGCAAGATGGAAGATGAGATAAAGAAAGAATAATAATTATGAAAGGAGGAGAAACGTATGCCTAATACAGGAGAGAAGCCGGGTAAAAGTTCATATACTAGTGATAGCTGTGGGCTTCTATTTATATATTCTCTATTTAAATCAATAATCAGTTACATTTTAATAAATATAAGAGTGATTTCTAATAAAATACATGTTCCGGATATATCAGGATGAATTAGGATGGGAGAGTAGTAAGAAAGTGCTACTCTTTTTATTTGTATTGAAAAAGAGCACTACCACCATAAGATGATAATGCTCTTTAACTCCGTGAGCCTCACACTTAAACTCAGTCATTAACCCAGTGGCACGACAATTTATAAGCAGGACTCTGTAAAAATATAATACTGTTCCGTGGAACTTCCTGTTCCGTTACTCAGTATTATATATAAAGCATATGCTTTTGTCAACAGTTTTATTCATGAATTTCCGTAGAAGCTGCAATGTTATTAATTTCGCACTCTAGGTCATGAATCCTGTTTGACAATTTTTCATTTTTAAGTTTCAAATTTGCAATTTGTCGTTCTCTATCATTTGCTGCATTTTCAAGACGAGTAATTTTATTTTTATCTTTATTGAATATTCTATAAAGATCTGGAAACATAATATACAATAACTGCAATTGTACCTCTTCTAAAATTTCAGAAGATATTACTTCGTGCAATTCTAAAATACGTCCACCAGATATAAACTTTGAATCATTTATCAACAACACTCCATCTTTTTCAAATCCTTCGGAAATACAACATTGACGATGTTCCTTTGTCATATTTGGATTAAATATAGGATGATAACAAGTATCTCTCCAATTTTTTCCTGTTGTCATTGGTACAATTAAATATTTGTCGTCCCTTTTGCCTACACAAAGACCAGGATGAACATACCCGATTTCACCTTTATAACTTTTCCCATAATCAATTGTGCATACCTGCCCGAAAGCGATTTTCTTTTTAGTTCCTTTCTTTGGCATATATTTACTAAAATGATTTCGCTTCATCCAATTTGTTTCTGCAATAAGGATAGAAGAAGCATCATATGCATTTAACTGTCTTAATATTCGATGTATATTTTCTTCAAGCTGGATTAGACCATCTATTATCTTTGAACGACCGATTGTAGCCATCCCTTTGTTTGTCTGAGTATTATGCGTATAACAAGCAACTAGGTCTAAGTAATCGAATTCAAATAATGAAATATCTAAATCTTTATCCATAGTGCCTCCTTTGGTAATTTATACCAAATATTATACGACAAAATACTACTTATTTCTATCAGAACATATGTTTAATCTATCTTTCTTTTGTATAATATGGTAAATATTCCTATCAAAATATCACATTACAAAGGATGTTTACCATGCCGAGGACAGGATAGAAGCCAGGTAAAGGCGAATATACTTGCGATAACTGTGGACAGGTGGTTGTATTAGATGATGACACCGGTACAATGCCACCTTGCCCAAAATGTAGCGGAACACACTTTCACTAATCGGCTAAGGTAAATCGCTTGATATTAAACGCTTTACCGAACCATTGAGTCCAGATTGCCAACTCTTTTGTTCCGGTCTGGACTCTGTATTTTGTATAATAAGTTCATGGTAATATCTGTTTTAATATGTAAGTAAATTTCATCATATTCAATTTCCTTTCTTTATTGTTGTGTCAATATATTGAGTGTATCCTTCTTTATTTCCCGTACATTTTTGCACAATAAAATTTCCAAATCCATATTGTAAAGACGAAACTTCTATTGCTTCATCTTCAGTAAAGAATACACCAATGATATCTTTATTTCGAATTGCTACATAACAATCTCCGTATTTATTATGTATAACTTTATTATGAGTTACAAAATATTTAAAATCCATTTTCTTTCTTGAATCATTATACTCTTTATTCATAATGTCACCCTTGACTCTACCTCCATATTTACACCTCCTGTATAATTTTTTATTTTTCCTCTTAATATGTAAGTACCACGCACACATATCCCTGTGCACGGTACTTTGCAGCAATTTCTTTCCACTCATCACCGCTGGCATAAACCTCATCATAAATCTGTGAGTACACGCCGCTTGTGTCTAAAACTATGATTCTTTTCATATCCATTTCCTCCCTAAAGTATTTGATATAATCACTATACAACATTCTGTCGAATAAATGTGGCTGTTGCACAAATCGACATATTTTTTGTATAAATCTACCGTATATTCTTTATGGTTTGATGCACATGATCTAAATACTTACGACCAATGTTGAGTTCTATATCATTTGACATTGTGATTGACGTAGAACGCACAGATCGTATACACATAAGATTGATAAGATAGCTTTTGCTTATGCGTAGAAAGAAATCACAGATCCGATCAATTTGCTGCTCAACCATATCTAGCTTATCATAAAACCGGCTGACAGTATTATTGTTCATCACAATATTCACAACCCTATGCTGTGATTCAAAGTACACTACATCTTTCAAATTGACTACATTTGATAATCCATGGGACTTGTAGGTATACATATACTCAGCATAAATATAATTTAGCCGTCGCACAGCTCTATAGACAATATCTTGAACATTATCATGATTGAGCGGCTTTCTGAGAAATTCAAAAGGTTCAGCGTGTGCCAACTTTTCAAAGTAATTCTCATAGCTCGACATATACACCATCAGTGTCTTTGGCGACAACGCCTTGATCATACTGCCTGTGTCCGTTCCTAGATAATCACCTTTAAGATCAATATCCATAAAGATAATATTATATCCATTGCCGGAGCGTACTTGATCCACCAACGGACGAGCCGTCATGAACTTATCAATTGATATATTATTGTTGCCAAAATCAAGTTGTCGCAACATCTCCTCTAAGTGATCTACAAAGATTTCCTGATCGTCACATATAGCAATTCTAATTTTCATGATACACCTCTCATAATATGATGAGATTAGTGTGTCCTAAAATTTAATATATATTCCAAACATATAGGCTCTTGTGAACTGACTTTAATTTGAAGTTGATAGAATTATTTGTTATCTCCTTTGAAAATCTGTTAATAATTTGGTATAATTCACTTGAGTACACCGACTGTACAACCACAGTGCAGTCCACAGCACGGGTTACTCAAGTGATGTGGAAGTACCTATTGTAGTATTTTGGCACAAACCATAATAATAAATACATCTACCCGTTTCTGGGAAAGATCCCAATTATGTAATTATTCTACAAGAAGGGAGGTGAAAAATGCAAAATTTTCTGACATCGCTTGTCGGTCGTTGGCAGTACGGTTTTCGTTCGGTACTTGGAAAGGTGATTATTGCCGCATTGATTTGCCGCACGCCGAGTTTATCCGACAGCAAAGTACATGACATCACAAACATGATGTTGTAGACCTAATTACATCCACAATGCATTCTTCAATCTGTATTTATTCTAACGTGGAGTCGTGTATTCGGCTCCACATCTTTTATTTTTAGAGATTATTGTGAAATACTCTCTGATTTATTATTCTCCGAAAAAAATAAATTTTTGCCATATTTCTTCAAACTGACGGTATATAGCAAACCCCACTTTTATCCACGCCTTTGTGTTATGCGGTGGAAGAGTAGTAGAACTCTTTTACGGTGTTTAGCCGGCATCACCCAGCACAGTCCGAAAACTGTAATTGGAGCACCTATTACAAGCTGTGTTTACAACTCGAAGCCATTTATGCTCTCTGAACACTCCCCTTGCTGCGCAAGAGGTTCCGTTGCTGATTGCCGATTTTAACGATACTTAGGCTTGCGCCATATATCCGAGCAACAACCATTTCTGGCTCTGACTTTTCCTGCCGTTACCGACACCCCTTTCGAGGATACATTCACGCACACCGTTTCCGGTCACGTTGTAGTGTGTTGCTTTATATATACGGATTTCCCAGCACTAGCGGTAACACGCCGCTAATTATGGCTTATTTTACAACCTCCACGCCTGATTGTTGACGTGCGTTCCTACCTTTGAAATGTCCATTTCTTAGGCAAGACGGGCATATTAAAAACAAAACAGTTTACCAAAGTTGTCCTTGATAGATGCAAATCCTGCAATTCCGGTTAATAATGTAGGAACTACTCCGGCGGCACCAACAAGTTTATTAACAAGATTCAATGCTTTAGTTAGAAAATCAATGCCTGATTTGAGTGCCTCATCATTAATCATCTGTGCCCAGAACTCCTGTGCTTTATTCTGGAGTTGTGAAAGTTTTCCCTCGACACTATCTAAATACTTGCTATTTTCCTCTTGAGCTGATCCAGCCGAATTTTGTGCATCTTCATAAACAGAACGTAACATGTCACCGTTCTGAAGGATACTAGCAGCAATATTGCTACGATTTTTCAATTATGTTAAATATGGATCGCAACTCCATACCAATTCTATATATTACATTATGCTACAAAATCTTTTACTAACGTCTCTATATTTTTAAATTCATAATACGGTATTCTTAATAAATCTATATTATTTTCTTTGCAATAGTCGTCTTTGATTTTGTCGTGTTTAATAACAGTCTTATAATTCTCCAAAGCCTCTTCGTCAGAAATTCCATTAAAATTAACAGGGAAATAATGATGTTGTCCATCAAATTCAATGCATTTATTCATATGTGGCAAATAATAATCGAATGGTAACATATTTTTATCTCTACAATCATCAAATGTGTACTGTGGAATATAATCTATTGCAAATTTATTCAATGTACTTTCAATAGATTTTTCGCCCTTAGAAAAAACAAATTTTTTGGTATCAAAACAATATGGGCAACCGACAATATTATCTCTATTCATGTTTCCTTTTCTCATTTTTTGAATCCCGGCTGATTCATGCTTTGGACATATATATAGTATATAAATAAGACCATCTTCTCTACTAGTTCCGATATATTTAAACCCTCTTTTTTCACATATCGCTCGACATTCTTTTCCATTGATGTCATCGCTAATTCTATGAGCGTTTTCTGTTATTTTTCTTCCGCAATAATAACACCCTCGACCCGATTGAAGATGCCCTAAACTAATTGTCATTTCACCCTTATCGAGATGTCTTGGACATAGATATCTTAGCGAATTAGTAGCTGAATCAAAATACTCCGTTTCATCTGATAATAATATATAATCTGTCTTTGCAAATTCATTTATCACATCATTAAAATTATATTTTCTTTTTGAACGTTGCAAATTCATTTGTTTTCTTTTGGTAGCTACCGAATTTTCTGAGTGAGTGCCCAAATACTCAGATAATTCTTTATCCGACATTGTTTTATAATTATCATATATATAATCCAATTCGTCCTGTGTCCATCTATATCTCTTTTTATTATTTATCACTATTCTATTATCCTTTCGTTTTAATTATCATTATAGAAAATTGTTAATAATCTAAATAACTCTGATGTTTTTGTATACTTGTATGTCGTTACTTCGTTGATTGTTTTTATAAAAGATGGCATAATGCCATTTTGCAATAAATATTCCTTTTCTGGTGTAAATTGAGTTGAATATTCTTTATCAAACTTCTTCATTCTTATTTTTCCTTAATTTTGTAAAAATGTAATATATAAAATTCTTTATATTTCTATAAAGTTCAGATCATGTCTTAAATCCTCAATTACTATATTAGGACTCATACCTTTTCCGTTTAACGGGATTTCACCGACTTCATTTTGCGATTAAGCCGTACTTCTAATGATTCAGATATTCAGGATTTCCACCTTTATTCTCTAGTCTGAATCTCCTCATCGGAGAATGATCGTTGAGCGTTCACCCTCGACTCAAGTACCGTATGATCTACGGAATACGTTAGGGTGCTTCGTTGCAAACAAGCCAATCCTTACGTTGTCAAACCATCATAATCTGGTTTCCCGATTATTGTGGTGTAAGGCTCTTCCTATATAAAATGTAGGAGATAGGATTATCCTATCGAGGCTGCCCTTGCAATTAAATATGTTCTATAAAATATATTTCTATATCTTTCAGGCAAAAATTCACCTGCAATAGTTTCTAGTAATAAGTTAAGATTATTTGTTCCTAACTCTTTATCTTTTTTTACAATATCATCATAAAGGTCTGAAAGTCCTTGCATTATTTCATAGGTACTCTTGTAGTTTCCATTACTATCAAGAATATCAAAACCTTTACCATCTTTACTTGCTGCTTTTGTAGCATCAAGAATTTTATCTCGTAATTTTGAAACAGAGGTGATCATACCGTCTGTTTCTTCTCCAAGATCTGACAGTTGTTTTTTCGCAGCTTCAGTGCCCACAAGTCTAAGAGAAATCGTTCTTAACCCGGCACCTACCTTAGACGGATCCTGCGTGATCGCATTACCTGCGGTTGTGAGGGCAACAGCTGAATTTAGATCATTGTTTGCTGTTACTAATGCACTTGCCGAATCTTTTAAGGCTGTGGCTAATCCGTCGGTACTGATGCTATATCTGTTGCCAATATTGTTTAGGACGTCGATTATATCAATCTTATCAAGGTCTTTGTATGCCTGACTCATTGAAACAAGTGACTCAGTAGCCTCATCTATACTTCCAAACTCAGATACATTGTATAGGATTGTGGCATCCTTAGCTGACTCAGCCGCCTGATCCATACTTTCACCTAAACGCATCCAATCAGCAGTAGATTGTTGTAATTGTAACGCTGTTGAACCAATCTCATTCGCCGTATTAAAAGTGGTTTTCTGGTAATTACGCAGACTCTGTTCAGATTCCTCTGATACTTTACGCATTTCTGTCAATGCCGTATTTAATTCCTTAACAGATTCTACGCCTCTTTTAATACCATTAATAACAGACCATAGATTGAACATTGTGCCAAGCTGTGCAGCCCAACTATACCATGCCTTATCTTTAATGGTATCCAAGAAACCTTTGCCGGCTTGTCCGGTCTCAATCAAACGTCCTTTGAATTCCTTTAACTGACCAATTGCTTCCTGTGTATTTACATTCTTCCAATTATTTTTACTCCATCCAGCAACCATCTTATCGAATTCAGCACGTGATTCTCTAGTCATTCGAGTAAACGAGTTTACTTCGGCAACCATTCCTTTCAGCTTATTAACAGCTGTATCAGAACTACCTTTCTGACCAGTTGTCATTGAATTAAGCGATTTCTCAATACTGGCTAATTCTTGTTTAGCTGTTTGGAGATCAGATAATTCTTTATCAGTCATGTTATTAATTGGAGTAGAATTAACTTTCTCGACAATGCCTTGAATAATCTTAAGCTGTGCTCTGTATTGTTGGAGTTTCTCTAAATACGTATCATTGTGCTTATACCCTTTTGGACTGTTCTCATATTTTGTTAGCTGATTCTGTTTAGTTTGAAGATAGCTACCAGCATTTGCAAAAGAAGTGTCTTTGGTACGCTTATCGATTTCCTTGAGTCTGTCAGACGCTTCCGCTATACGATCTTCAGCAAGATCACCTGAATTTATAGCCTTTTCAATCTCTTTCCTGAGTTCTTTAGCCGATTTAATGTCGTTGTCGAACATTTTTCCCTTTGTAATTCTTGATTGCATTTCGGCATAACGATTCAACATTGAAGTCAAGCTATCAATTTCAGCCTCTTCTTGTGTGTTTTGACCATTATACTGCGCCGCATAAGAAGTAACCGTGGCTTTCTTGAGTTTAAACAAGTCACGAGCGGTTTTATATTGTTCGCTTGTCACGCCATGTTTTGCTGTATAAACACCATTTGCATCCTTCTCGGCAATGACATCACGTTGCCGCTTTAATTCTTCGGTGATATGCTCGGTAAGTACGCCATATTTTTCAGATTGCTGAATAAGCTTATTATACTCGCTTACCATCTGAGCAACAGTAACATCTAGATTCTTGGTGTCCATATTCTGCTTAGATGGATTGTTTGCTTTAAACTTTGCATCGGCAAGTAATTTATAGTCAGCAATCAATTTCTCCAGCTGTAAAAATTCAGATTCATTAGATTGATTTCTCGGCTGATTAGTCAATTTGTTGATCAGCTCTTGTATCTCTGCCTTCTTTGCCGCAAGCATCTGCAAGTCATCTTGATTAGAAACATGTTTGTCTAGATCAGGATTCGCAGCCTTACTATAAGACTTCTCGATCTTATCAACGGCAATTTGCTGTTTAGCCAATGCTCGGTTTGTTGCTGTAACAGCTTGTTGAGTCTTCTGTTCTTCTTTTGCAAGTTGTTTAGCATTAGCAACATCCTGCTTTGCACCCTGATCCATCTTATATTCATTTGCTGCTTTTGCACGAGCTTGAATAATTTGCTTCTCAGACATAAAATACTCGTCAGACTTAGAAATTTCCTTCACTGTCTGATTAAGCAACTTGATATATTCCTTTTGTGCTTGAATTTTTGCTTCAATATTGGCAGTAGATGCATCAGGATTAGTCTCTTTTACTGTTGCTAAATCCTTACGTAAATTACGGAGTTCATCATCCGCCTTGATGATAATTTTCTCTAATTGTTCATATTTAGATATAACTGTTTCACTAACTTTATAGTCAACATTTCCATCTTTTTTATACAAGAAATTTCCATCTTTGTCCGTGTTGGCTTCGTATGTTCTCGAAACAAGCTGTCCATTATTCTTCTGATAAATAGCACTAACTCTTTTATCTAAGTTGAATTCTCCGGTTTGAGATAGAACTCTTGCGTAATCTTTGGATGTATTAATTGTTTTTTCAATTATTCTTTGGATATCACGGAACTGATCGGTAACTTTTTCTTCGCTTCCGGCAACAGCATCGAGATTTTCCTTGATTTCTGCGGTGTTTGCAACTGCATTTTTATCTTGAAATGCGTCTTTCTTCTGGTTTTGCGTAACACCTAGTTCAGCTAAAGCAACTTCTCTTTCAGATTCAGCTAATTCGTGATTAGCTTTTGCAGTATTTTCTGCTTGTTGTTGAGTTTCTTTTAATTCTTCCTGCAACTTATTTTGTTGTTCAATAGCAGGATTGGAACCGTTTGAAATATTCGTTTCCTGAGATGGGAGAGCAGCAGTGGCGTCCTTTGTAGTAGGCATTTTTACTTTTGCCAACTCAGCTTCAAGTTCCTCGACTCTTTTAGTAAGAGTGGCAATTTCTTCAACAGAAGCGTTTACATTAAATCCATTCTTAAACACATCCGAGAACTCGCCGGCAATAGATGTGATCTCTGACAGCTTTTCTACAATCACATCCAACTGAGACGCAACTCCGGTTAAATCAGTCTTGCCGAACAACTGATCAATTTGTCCTGCTCCGGTGCTATTTTTGGCTTCATTCATAACCTTAGTTACTTGTGCTATTGCAGCAGAAGCTTTATTCCAGTAAGATAGATCAGTATCTTCTTTTAATACATCATGCCCATTATATTGCTTCTTTGCCTCCTCACGCATAGAATCAATAAATTTTTTCAAGCCCTGAAGTTTGCTATAAGCAGTATCAAACTGATTGATATCAAAATCAAAGAATTTCTGATTGATAACTGATCCACCAGCCCCGGACATTTTAATCTGATCGAATAAACGCATATATGCGTTCAGTGCAGCAGCGACCTTTGCTTGGAATTTAGCGTCCAATTCTGAATTTGAACCCATTTCGACATTCATATTCAGTTTAATGTTTTGGGTACTGGCTTTTAATTCATTTACAGCTGCGGTAATCTTATCGATTGTGGATAGGAGAGGAGAGAACTCTTGTCCATCCCCTACGTCAGAAAAAACTTTACTGATTTTAGAGACATGCTGCTCAAGTTGGCTTAAAGATTTTGACATCTCATTAAATTGTTGAAGATCTACTCCAAAACCACCCTTGCCGCCTGTTTTACCAAGTTTTGCATTTAATTCATCGACCATCCTTGAATATGCTAGACACGCATCACTCAATTGTTCAATTTGTCGCTTTAATGCACTAATTTCTTTTTCTTGCTGCTCGGCATTAATGGCTACATTAAGTTTTAGATTATGCCCTTTAATAAGCTTCTCGACATTATTAACAAATCCCTCAACAGATTTAAAGCTTTCTTGAACATCGGTATCGTCTATCCGAATCTTCATATCCGCAGAAGCCAATTCTTTTCGAAAGTTCTTTAAAATCTTCTGGAATTTTTCATATGTTTTTTCATCATCGATATCAAAAAACAATGTCAGTTTATTCTTATCAATTTCCTTCTGACCATCAGCCAAACCCTTGAGTATCTGTGCGGTCAAATCTTTTTTGTCGATCGTAATACTCGCTGTCATATTAGCGGCTACATTTGCCATTTTTTCTTCCCTCCTTTATTTTTTCACGTATTTATTTACCGTCTTTTCCCAATTTGTACGAATTCCATCTTCTATATATTCTTCCATAGATGTTCCTTGATTGTAGTATGGATTCGTATATGGCGGTTCTCCAAATTGACCAAACCTATAATTCGGATGAGTCCATGACAACGGAAGTCCGTGAATGCCTTGTTTCCATTGCAGATCTAATAAAAATTCAGCAGGATGAATATCAGCATTATATTTTTCTTTCCATTTATATATAGATGTGTCGTTCTGTGCCGTTTGTGCTTCAAATGCATCCATATCAACATAAGAATTAAAATATAAAATTGCATTGCCATCACGCTGTTCCATCCAATCACTATATCTCAGCGATTTTAGCATAGTGTCAGATTCATTTAAGAACCAATCGACTGTATACTGATCTCGCAATTCTTTCATCGCTTTGCGCCCGGCTGATTGATATCTTTTTACATATTTTTCTACTTCATTATTTACGATTCTCTTAATTTCCTTATCATTAATTTTTAGACCAACGGCTCGTATTGACATTTCACATCACCTCCATAAGAAAAGCCCTGCCGGGTTTGAAACCGACAGAGCCGTAATAATTATTCGTATTTTTATTTAGAAACTTTTTTCTCAATTTTACTTAAGATACTCGTTATTTTCTTTTCATCTACTTTCTCCAATTTATCAGAGAGAGCATTGAGAATCGGATTAATAGTAACATTAGCCAATCTAGCAAAATGATCCACCTGATTATGAATATATGATGCCGGCACAGCGTAATTTGTCAGTGCGTCCTCTTTATGCATATCACAAATCATCTTAAATTCCTTAATTTCTTCATCAGGGATCTGAGCCATAATCAACTGTAATACACCGGACTGGTGTAGCAAATCATACTCCTCGGTGAAGTTACCGTCAGACACAAGGTTTGTATATCCGGTAACAATATTCTTAACCATGTATAAATAGTACGCTGCCGAATTTACTTTTACTATATTCGTTTTTTCTCTTTTTGTTGTTCCATCAATCTGTTCCACATCTTTATGCTCGTACATTGTAGCGTCAGCAAGAGCACGACCATATGCGTCTTTTTGGATAAACGGGATATATTTTTTCACCTCTACGGTCTTCTCAAAATAATTCAATGCCATCTGTGAATTAACAAAAGATTTATATTTTTCTACAAAGTTTTTGATCGTAATCTGTTCCATCTTAGTCCTCCGTTTCAATTAATGGGTATAATGCAAGTAATACATTTGCCGGCAATCCTTTATCAAATACATCTGCCGGTACGAACTTCTTAAACTTAACTTCTACGTCTTCTGAGATAACAGGCTGAATCGCTGTATTGAACTTTTCTAGGGCTTCTTTGTCATCATTATCAATGCTGCACGAACCTGTTTCCTCGTCAATCTTACCAAACTGAGTAATCAATTCATTGCGCACAATATCAAAATTCGCAATCGTTGGCTCGAATTCCTTCATCATACCAAGAAATCGGAATTTCAACTTTGGGTCTATCTTTAACGTCTTGTCATCGACAATATTTTTCAAAATCTGATTGTAATAAATAATTTCTTCTAACTTCATAAAATTCTCCTTTATATTCCTAATCATTTAACTAATTGCTTTGTTTTCTGTTTCTTTTCTTCTCGTTTACATCGCTTATATTCTTCATCATCGATCCATCCACCGAATTTCTGGACATATTTCATCCATTTCAATTCAACGTCCGGGTAATTATACCAAAATAATTTACGTTTCAATGTTGCAACACTATCCGGGAACCCTTTTGTATCAATAACCTCTTCATGTCCATCTTTGTAAACAATAAAAAAATCAGCCAAATATTTAACCGGCTGAATAGTTTTATTACCTTTTTTGAATTTTGGTTGCAACTCATATACTTTTTGCAATTCATAATGCACTACGTCTCCGCTTTCAACCAACGGACACAACACATCTCGATAGTATCTCATTTCTAAAGCGGAGTCAAAAATAATACCGTCACATGTGCGTTTACTTGTGTCTTTATCTACATTATATTTTGTGCGATCCATTTTTCTCCTCTCATCTGTACAGATAAAGGAGTTTCTAAAGAAACCCCCTTATCTCATTTTTTTGAAATTATTCATCTTTAATTTGTAGTTTCATAATTTCTGGATATAATTTGTCGTGATAAATATCGTCACCTCCGGCTGCTTCGTAGATCTTACCAAGTTCAATAAATGTTTTTAGCCCGGACTTATCAATGTATCTTTTAGTAACAAATTTTTCGTGTAAACCGTATAATTGTCCTCTGAGAGTGGCGACTGTTTTTGCTTTGTCTGTAATTTCTCTTTTCACAAGATTTTCCTTAATATCATCTATACCCTTTGAAATTTTCAAAATTTCTTTATATTGCCAATTATCATGTTTCTCTAACGTGGCAACCCTATCCTCCATACATTCCTTTTCGGTATCTCGTTTGAATTTTACGCCAAATTTTTTGACGAAATAGGAGAGTAGTTCGACTATTTCTTTGATACCAAACAAAATTGCAAATAGTGTAACAAAAAACGCTACATAATCTATCTGCATCATTCTTTGGATATGATCCATTATGCACGAACTTTCTGTAATAACTCTTCAACTTCATCTATCAAAATCTCTCCATTTTTGATAGAATCGGTGATTTCCTGACTCACCTGCGATGCCGTAGAAATATTGCGGTTCTTATATGTGTTATATAATGTAGTAACAATTAAAAATACCGTAGATACAATTTCTGAAATATTTCCGTCAATTGCAGGCAACGTATTAATACCAAACATCTGAAGCACAGCATTGATCAGTGCTACAATCAACAATAATACACCTGTAACAGCCTCAGCCGTAACACCCTTTAAATTAATTTTCTTCATTATCATTTCCTCCTAACATTCCAAAATGTCATATGTTATTCGCAGTGGGACAACAACAAAATCAATACCATATTCTGCTATACGCTCATGACAGATCATATCAGCAACGCTTTTTTCTACAAATTTTGTACATGCTGCAATGTTCTCCACAAAAGAATAGGTTTTAAAACCATCGACATGTAAATAATTAGTCTTTGGAGATAAGTCAGCGATCACATATCTGTTCTCAATTTTTTCCGTATATTTTTCCATAACTATTTTAATTCGTGATTTTTCCACAGCTCATAGAGCGGTTTGCTTTCTCTTCTTGAGAACAGCATTACTAATTTATCCTCCTTTGTTCTTTCATCAGTCGTCACATACATATCCACTGGATATAGATTATGTTTTACATATAATTTTTGCTGCTTTTGGTCTACTATCCGAACAACATCTTTTAACAAATATTTCAGCTCCGGTACGAGCTGACTGTATTCATATTCCATATATTTTCCTTTCATTTCCTAACCGTAAAAAATAGGGAATACGCCAGCAAGACATATTCCCTTGATATATAAAAAATTACTGGCATTATTTTCTATTTTTATTTTTAATAAAATTAGATTTGGTTACTGGTTTTGATTCAGTAACTTCTTTAGACTCTCTTACAATTTCTTCCTTTGATGGCTTGTAAGCTAAAATCTCTTTAATCTGTGCTTTTGTAGCTTCTACAAAATTATCCAAGTCCGATAAATCCATACTTTTAATACGTGTATATGCATCGGCAATAGAAATTTCCTTGTCTCTATATGCTGTACATACATCGTAAATATCATGACAGTTCTCGCCGTCAAAAATAAAATACCAAGTAGGCTTACCAGAGTCTTCTCCGCAAGTAGGGCAATATGAATAATGTTTCCCACAGATAATGCAAGTTCTGTTATTCTGTTTAGCCATTTCAATCCTCCTTACAAAAAGGGGCTAATATTGCATCAGCCCCGCCGCTTGATATTCTATATTACTCTTCGATGTCGTCACCGCACATAACAACAGAATAAAGCTCCTTGTCAGGAGAGCAGTAAGAAATCTGCATATCTCCCTTGTAATCAAGAGTTCCTTCTGTAGACAATGTAATAGACAGCTCTGGAGATACCTGAAAAGATGGGATGATAATATAGCAGCTTCTCAATGTATCAGGCTCGCAAGGATCAACAGCAAGTGCCTTCAATGTCAGCTTAACAGTTCCAGGGAACTTGTCAGAAGAGTTGACAATCTTAACAGCATTTGCTGCATTTCTGTCGAATTTAACTACGAACTGATCAGCTGTATCATCCGTAGGCAATGTGAGCACATTACCAGACAAAGAAAATTCAGTTTCAGAAGCAGCACCAGAACTCAATTTATAGGATTTACCCATAGCACCATTATTGCCAAGTGCATTCACACGAACTGTACCTGTCACTAATGTTTCATTTGTTCCATCTACTAATTGAACAGTCTGAGTACCTTTCTTAACCTTAATAATTTTAGGCATCTGAATCTTGTTATCCACAGATCCATTAATCTTGTTACTGCCGGATGCAGCACCGATAACATTTAAGTTAATCATTGCGTTAGTAGCCGTAAAAGTACCTGCTTTACCCTGATAAAACTTCTTAATCAGAGAACCGTCAGCCGATTTTGCCTCTTTAGACTCGGCAGTTGTTTCAATAGTTGCTTCATTCAGCTGTGTTAATGTGTAAAGTAATGTACCATCAGTTTTTTCTGCAATTGCCATCTGAATACGGTCAATTACCAAATCGTCAAGTGTAAAAGCCATTCTTTTTTCCTCCTTAAAAAATTTTTATAATTAAAAAAAGACCTCAGCATTTAGCTCAGATCTCGTAACCAATTAACATCTCTCTCATGAATTTGAGAACCATCAACAAACCCCGAATACATACCCTTTAGCAAGGCAGTAGTATTCTCATAAACCTGTAAACGTCTCACACTGTCCATGAATTGATAGATATTTAATTGTTTTAATTCATTCGTTTTATATTTGAATCCGGGATGATTTACCAAAGCTGATACTAGCGGAAGTAAATAAGATTTATCATATGGATGATTTTTTCTCTCCATGGCTCTCGCCTTTTCCTTTTCTTCGTCTTCCCATATCATTGCTTCTTTTGTTGCTTTATTTCGAGCAAATTCAGGTTTTGGATGAATATCTAATAAAGTCCGCAAGTATGTAATTAATTTATTGTAGACGTACCAATCAATTACAATTGTTTTTTCATAATCAACTTGTATTAAATTTCCATCTTCATCACGTGGGATATAAATATACTCATCACAATCTTTTATGTTGTTGTGAAATTTTTCGAACCAAGATAGATTTAAGTCGCCGAATAAAAGTTTTGTATGCTCCGGCTTCATGCCGTGAATTACATATCCAAACACATCAAAATCCGCTGTTTTATTCCAATCAATGCCGGCTTTCCATAATGCTAATCGATGAAATGTGGCATCACCGCATAGTGCCATTGCCATAGCATAAAATTGATTATCTCCGAATTCTAAGATGTCTCCGATTGTTGGATTATGCACACATATTTTATCAGTAACCCAATAGTCATGCCCAAAATACATTTTCAATTCATCGAAATCAGAATATAGAGTTATTTTATCTGGACTGTTATTTTTTCTAATAGAATCAGCATTGTTAAATTTATCTTGTAAATTCTCGAATTCTTTTGCCAAACAACATCACCTGCCCATCTTATTAATGATAGTTGTTGCTCCATTAGTCGTCTGGGTAATGGCATTTGGCATCGTATTTTGCAGCGTAAATGTCCTGTAGATATAGTTAGTATCTGTCATATTCTCCTGATCAGATACAATTTGGCATTGTGTACCAAACAGATTTGTCCAATTTATTTTCTCTTGTAAAATCGCTGCAATCAAATCATGTCTTGGTATACCTGTAAGTTTGTCTATACGATTATCTCCGTGTACATAAATATAAAACACAACTTGCATATATCTTTCGACTTTATTATATCTAGGAACTTCATTAAAACCAATTTTATAACAAATAAAATTTTTCACTTTCGGTTGCGTTTCAGGTATAAATAAGAATGGTCGGATATTAGCATTACTACCAAAATATCTATCCCATTCACCAAGAGGCTCTCCCGTTTCTGAATCCCAATTGATATTACCGTCATCATCGAATAATTCCTGTTCTAAATCATGCTCATTGATTGCATACAACAATTCGGGACATCCTATGAGAAGCTGTTCTATTTTCTTCTTATAGCGAATAGTGTCGTTGTCAGGAGTCTTTGTATAAAGTCTTAATTTGTTTAATAAATCGTCTTTTGTAATCAAATCAACCATATATAAGCCTCCTATTCTTTTATTTGTAATTTTAGTGCAGGGATAGTAGGAAGGTATCCGATATCATCCCTGAAGATAATGATTTTGATTTTCAAAATCTTTCCTAGATAAGATGTGTCGTTCGGGAGTTTAATCTTAAATCCATCATAAGTAATATCTCTCAAAATCATATCATCTGTACATTCTTTATCATCGACAACAAAATGCCACTCATATTGAGCTTTAGCAAACTCTTCGGTAACATCGTTATTGCGATCATCATAGATATTCAATTTAATAGTTTTGTAACTTCCTCCAACCTTAATAAATTCAGTTGAAGTAGTTATGACTCCTGTGAATGTCGTTGCAGGTTTTGAAACAGTAGGGTCTATAGGTGTAATATCTGACGTATAATAGTCAGCATACATTTCCCCTGTTTCTAAATTTACATAATCTAATTTTTCATTAAAGAATGTGCTATAGATCGTTAGTTTTTGTATACCAAAAGGCTGTATATTTTCAATTTTTGTAACACGCCATGCCAAAGGGTGCTTAGTAGGAGCACTGATTAGAACACGCATGTTAGTTTCTTCATCATCCGTATACCACATATTTTCTGTTATTGTGTTTAGCGGCAACCATACTTTATTCTGATTGTCAAGATGAGTAAAAATATTGTCGGTGTAGGTACCAATCGTATCAATATGTTACTTTATTGATTCGTTAGTTCAATAAAGATAAAATCATTAGTCGATTTTATTTTCTCTATGTCTCCATAGAAGTTCAGAGCACATCAACACCTTATCCGTAGACTTAGGTGGTTTCCATTAACCCACTTGGGTACATGCTCGTTGAGCGTTATCCTATTCGGATTTTCGCTGCTGATTATTACTTGTCAACGACACTTAGCACATCAATATGATGCTTTTATTTCAGCATATGTCATCCAATTACTTCTTTCTGTCTTTCGACCACATTCACGCCTAACTATATTTCATGTTTACGTTGTAGTGTAATTGGCTTTGTAAACTTCCAGCATAAGGAAACTTTCGACACACTGTTTCCAGTATGAAGCGCATAATTTACGACGATTGCATACGCAGCACAGCCCACATCCTGCGTTTATACCTATACTGTCCATCGGTCTCAATCCACATTAATTCATAATCGCATGGTAAGATCAGATACTTCGGAAATTGATTAGAATATTCTCCACGACAAATCAGCCATTTATGATAACGTCCAGAATCATCCGGCACATCAACATATAATCCGATAAAATCACCGTTATGATATCTTTGGCGGTAGTCTGTCTCAAAATAATACAATTCGTCATCTTCCGAAAATCTTGTTTTCTGTGAAGGCTTGAATTGTAAATAATATTCAACCTGATCTTTATCCATTGATTGATGAGATTTTACAATGAACTTCGCTTCGATTTTTGTCTTATTAGTGTCTTCGTAAGACATACCATCTTTCAATGATGTTTTATTCCCAAACTTGTCAATATAAAAATCATCATGATAATAGTCATAGATATAACATGTTTTACTCTGCACGTCCGTACCCCACGTATATTCCATGACAAAATCAGAATTTTCCTTGTGAATTTGACCAATTGTTCTTGCATTGTTTGTTTTGGCGTCAGATACACGCCTAGCTGTTTTCAGACTCGGCATGATCAACACCTCCTTCAAACATTTGCTGTATATAACCGTGAGCATCTAAAATCTCACGGCGGAAATTGGAATAATGGAAGTGTTTGCCGGTGGCTTCATTATATGCCGCCTGTAGTGTCGCCATTAACTCTACCATAATTCCATTGTTATTAAACATGGTATGAACACCACCAAATTTCTCTAGTAAATGTTCAAAGTAAAGAAGAAATGCTTCGTCATTATCAAAAACTTCCTCCTCTACATATTTGTCTTTATACAGCAGCAACCTATGAATATCATTGTGCATAGCTTTTGCTGCATCTTTGATTTGCTTTTTTGTGAAATATCCATAAATATATTTCATGTCATGTCTCCGGGTTAATATAAGAATTATACATATATCCGTAATCTCGAATCGTTTTATTTAACTCCTTCTTTAAGGAATCAAGTCGTTCAATCATATTCTTCTGAGGGTCAAGCATCTTTTTCTCTGTATTACTTCCTATCATCATTGATGTGTATAATACAGAATCCACCTGCGGTTGTAACCACTCAATCGCCATGCCGGTCAAGAAAATATTGATTACAAAATCCATATCAGTTAGTTTATCAACAGGATTATTTAATTCGAACTCAACCATTTGATTTTCATCATCCATAACGATAGAAGAGAAGAGTTGTCGCACTCTCGGATTACTTAGGACATTATGTAATCTTTCTGTGTAAATCTCAAGCAAATCATTTTCATCTAAAGACAATTCTTTCGGATCGTTGATACGACCTCTTGTTCTTGAAAAAATAGTTTCATATGGAAGCGTCATTGTGAGCCTCCTTTACTTAAATATTGAGCTTTGTAAACAATTCAGTACCAAGTAACTCATCAAGCTTTTTAATTCTCTGCAATGAATCAAGTTCCCCTTCATCTACCATAGTTGCTGCAATAATTTTCAGTGCATCCTTAGCTCCCAATGGAAGAGATGGAATAACCTTCTCCATCTTTGCCGGGGTCATTTTGATAATAGACTCTAAATCAGATGTCGAATGAAGAGCAGAGTAGATGTCATCAAGTTTACTGTGAAGATTAATAAAGTCATTATCCTGCACAATAAATCTAGGTTTGAGCATAATTTTATCCGATGAACGTGCTGCGTAATCAAGATCTCTGAACTCAATTTCAACTACATCGTCGATATCAGCAAAAGTATACAATGTTCCAGATTTTTTGCCAGAAAAGAACAACTGTCCCGGAGTGATAGATACACATGGAATTAACTCTTCCGGAGCAAATTTCTTCTTCTTCTTTACAACTTCTTCTTTTACTTCTGTACCGTTTGTCTTATCAGCTTTTTTAACATATGCCATATTTTATTTCTCCTTTATATTCCGTACTAAAATAGCGGTCGGAGAGTATCCAACCGCTACACATATATATCTTTATAAATTATTCAAAACTCCACATACCGAAGTATCTAGGCAACTCTACGGCTACACCAAAGCTACGCTGTACTTCATATGTCTGGAAGTCATCAGCGAGATCAGCTTTCTGCTGTCCTGCTTCAATGATTTCAGTCTCACCCTTATCAGTGAACCATACGAATTTCTCCTGATTCTTAGCGAAGATGAGTAACTTATCATTAGGAATAAGCTTCTTAGTAACATCGTTATGCACAAAACGCTGAGGAATCTCAACTAATTCTGTACCCTCATAATTACCAAGACGACCTGTATTTGCAACAGATTCTCTCTGAGAATAACTTCTCCAATCAACGTCAGCCAAAGCATTCAGTTTCTTGAGAGCTGTCTTTGTACCCATAATAACAACTTCAGCGTTATTCGCCGTACTTACATCCTCAAGAAGCTCGTCGAATGCAGCCTTTGTTTCTGCACTTAATTCGCCAGTCTTATTAAACTGAGTCTGATTCGGAAGCTTTTCAGCAGCACCGAATACACCAGAGAAACACAGCTCCATAATCTTGTAAGCATATGCTTCAGCAATATGGTCAGTCAATTCAGTGTAGTCAACACGACCAAGCATGATCATGTCTATGTCTTTACCAATCTTAACGCCGTAATTTCTGGTATGAAGCGTCTTAGATGTACCCTCGTTCAGGTTCTGGAATGTCAAGTCATGCTGTCCATTAGCAATCTCTGCAACAACAAACATGATATCCTCTTTAGTCCAGTATTCTTCACTGTCACCACGAGCGATATTACGATAATCTACGAACTGCTCAAACCACTCATTCTCCTGAAAACCAGTCTCAACCTTAAAATCGATATCAGACTCAATCAGCTCAAATACTTCATACTGATGCTGGGACTCTGCACGCTTACGTGTCTTCGCAGATTTCAGATCCTCTTCCGTAAGATCACAAACCTCCATCAAGATTTTGCGAACAGCCTGATTAGCTTCTTTCTTAGAAATTTTTCTCTGATTTCCATCTTCATCATATTCAAAGATATCATTGCCATGATTCAAATCATATGTAAGTTTCTTAAAATTCGTATATTTATCAGTATCGGAAAATACTTTTTTTAAATGATCTGTACTAAATCTAAACATTATATTTAATCCTCCTTTCTATTAGGCAACAACCAATTTGCCATCTGTAATTGTCGTGATCTTTGCGCCCTTCTTCGGTGTTCCCTCAAAACCATCAGCAGACAAGCTAAAACGATCAAGTGCGTGTAAAATATATCCACGAGCAGCACCATCTTCAGGGTCATTGTAGAAGTTAGCAATGGATGTCAATGCACGAGGAGACTCCTCTGCGATTAAAGGCTCTGTATATACAAGAGCTGTTAAATCATCAGGTACACTAGTAACAACAACCAACCAAGTTCCATCAGCATTCTGATCAAAGATAGTCGCACCAATAGTTGTTGCTTTCTCTACCTTGTAGTTATCAAGTGACTGCATGTCGCCTACTTTAACAATGCGACCATTATCTGTATCTTCTGTAATACCAAGAGATACCATATGCTCACCGTAGTTCTGAGCAATCAAGTTGCCCGGATGGCATACTGTGTGTTTATTAACGGTGTATTTAATTGCCATTTCTTTTTCCTCCTTTAAATATTTTTTAGCATTAAAAAAGAACGCCATAAGACGTCCTATAAATAGATGTTATTAGTCGAATAAATTTCCATATCTTTTCTTTGGTTTGGAATTCTTGTTTACATTAGCGAATATTTTAACACCAGACTTGGCGTCAGAATTACTAATTAATTCTACATTATCAGCAAAAACAATCTTAGCTTCTTTCTCTAAATCTTCTAAAGAATAATTGTCCATATTTCTTACAAGTTCCTTGAAAGCATCTGTCTTAGCAACAGATTCAAATTTCTGATCAGCTAAAATTTTCTCACGCTGCTCGTGCAATTCATTCTTCTCGGTATCTTCTTTGAATTCCTTAAGAGCTGTGTAATTTGCTCTCATATCAGACAATGCCGCCTTTTCGCTTGCTGTTAAGAACTCAGCAAATAACTCATAACGTTCTTCGTTAAATGCAACATTATCCTCTTCAACGGAATATTTCTGACCGTAATACTTGCCAGATCCTTCATACACAAAATATGAATCATAAACGTCAACGATCCAATACCACTCATTATCTGCCTCCTCGTATGGCTGCAATAATGTATATAAAGCGTATCTAATGTCATCGTGAGAAACTTCAAATGTTCTCTGCATTGTCTGCTTTTTCGGGAAATCATCAGGATCCTCTGGAGTAGTTCCTTCTGTGTTGTCGTCAGTTGTTTCATCAGGGTTAGGATCTGTTGCTGTATTCTCGTCAGTAGAACCTGTGCCGGAAGAACCTTCTGCATTCGTATCTACAACTTCTGTTGAAGAACCACCTACGGTCTGACCATCGCTATTAGCAGCTGCATCATCACCGGCTGCCTCTCCTTCACCATCAAACATTTCAGAGAACTTGGTCTCCAATTCTTCGTCTGTCATATTTTCATAATCAAACGTAATATCATCAGCACTTTTCCCATACTTCTGACACAATTCTTCGAATTTGTTCATGTTTTCTTTGTCTCCTCCTTCCTTTGAATTTTGTTCTTTATTGAAATTAGAAATCGTCTTGTTGAGATCTTCTAAGAGTTCAATCAGTTTTGCATCTTTGTCAAATTTAACTGAATTATTTTCTACGCTGAAATCAGCGAGTTTAATATTGGAATTTTCCATGCCGGGCTTTACGATTTCCCCTTCAGGGGTTTTCCCCAGAATTGTCACGCCACTAAAGAAAAAATCTTCGATGTCAAGGTACTTTGCTTTTGCATTATAAGATAATGACCTGATTGACAATTCGACCGATACGGCGCATTCTTCTTCTCTCTGCACAATTTCTGCAGCCTTAGAATATTCTTCAAAAAGATATCCGTCTACTTCACAATATGTTTTCCCTTTCTCTTCGTCATAAACTAATTTAGCATTACAAGATTCAGGGATAATACCTATTGGTTTTTCATCATAAACCACTTCTCCGTTTTCATCTTCATGCATATTGTGACTATAAAACTCCCATTGACCGTTCACTTTATGAATATAGCCAAGAATAGGTCTGTTGCTAAATGATGGGAGAGCAGCATTCATAACACTTTCTGATATATGAGACCCATTTACGTTAAGTTCCGTATGACAAGACTGTAAATGAACTGGGCATAATCCTTCAGTATCTTTGTCTGATTGCTCAAAATTCACTTTTCCATGAACATGAACGACAATAGGCTCTCCTGTTTTTTGAGCATCAAAATGAGTTGAACGCTTATAAGTATTGGAATAAAAATTATATAAATCTTCCAAATACAGTAACCTTTTAGACATTTTTCCTCCTTTCTAACGTAATAAAGCCGCCCAAGGAGGACGACTAAAATGTAAGTATATTGCTATATTGAATTTTTGTTCTATCTATATCATCTGAAAACTTAAGAGTATTGGTATTCAGAAATACATATATCCCATCGGTATCTTGTACTTTTTTATACCCTAATTTAGATAGGGTAGTAGCCGTAGGACTATCTGTTGTACGTATAAAATTTTGATTCATTCCATCGACTCCTTACTTATTATTGAGATCCTCGTCTCTAGTACGCAGCCCCGCATCTGTTAATTCTGATTCGTCTTTTTCAGGCTTACCGCCTTTATCATTACCGGTTTGTGTGTAAGTGCTGGACAGCGGCTTGAATTTAGAACTAAGTTGTAAGCAATCTTCTTCCAAGAAGTTCATAGCTAATGTGTCCTTTTCAGACACACCATTTAGGGTATTATAAAGGATTTTGTTTGGTAGCCCGTTAGTACACGATTCCAAAATAGTCTTTTTGAAATCTTCCTTTTGGTAAATTGAGACATCAAAGAATTTCACTTCACAAGGATCAGTAATCCAACTCGACAACAACCTGTTTACAATAGCTTGAATCTGTGGGATGAGCGTAGAAATAGAAAATGTAGAATCAGCAAGAACGCCATACTTAAATGCAGCAGAATTTGACGCTGAATTCAAATTTAATATCTGAGCACCACCGGCTGTATTTAATATTTCTTTTGTAGCCTTTTCAACTTTTGTTACGTCGCTAGATGCGTCATCCGGAAAGCTAATCTCATGCAATTCGCCCGGTACGATAGCAGCTGATATATACGGTGGCAACGCTTCTTCCAACATACGATTAAAATATTTAATCATAATATCTGGATTTACAGCCCAATCATCTACGTCATTACCCATGGTTTTCATCTCCAACCATAATAACTTGTATATATTGGCTGCTTGCTGTACAGCCTGATAATCTGATGCATCCATAAGATCAATTAATGATAAGAATATTGGTGTAAGCACCGGAACTACTGTTTCCCAGTCCTCAGAACGAAATTTGATACATACATTGTATTCCTCCGGTAGCACCTGATATTTCTCATTCGTACTTTGGTATGTATTCCACATGCTATTAAAAGGTTCTCCCCAATATTCCAGCAATTCCTGATGGCTCCGAAAATAACTCATATCCATAGCACCGGCAAATGACCCGTCCGGGAATACTCCGGCAATTTTCATATAGTCAGGATCGAGTGGAAGAATAAACATACCTTGCCCTTCCGTATAATAATCACATCCATAGAACACGTCCTCACGAAGTGTAATTGCTGTCGCTTTTCTGAATTCATAATTTAATGCAAGAGTGTCTACTACGTCAACGGTCTCTTGATATTTTTGCAGCGTAGATTCGACATCATTTTCACCGGCAATTACAAACGGCGGCACTATATTTCGAATTGTAAGATCAATCTGGTTTGCATAATATTTGCAAAGACGATAATAGATTTCGGAACGATAATAAAGATAACGAGATAAACTACGCAGATTCTTTTCGCTCGAAGAAATGTTCTTAATATATGATTTTACATCTTCTTTAGAATAATTACTAATAGTTGTGTATCTCGAAGATTTTTGTATATCGCGGAGACTTGTAATTGCACTTGTTGCATCTTCATAACGTTCAAGTCTACTTTTATTTTTCTCATACCATTCACGCATTTCATTTGCGGTGGGCTGTTTTTTTGTAGTAGGTGCATTAGCATCTACTTTCTTTGTCGTTGGCATATTTGATAATGCACCTCCTGTTTAAAATATGTTTATTTATAGACAAATGTGTAATATTACACACATTGTTCTAACCAGTAAATTTTATTGAATTTCCAAAGTAATCTGCATTTTCGTGCATTTACTTTTTTACAATGTTTAGTTTTTGATTGAAAATTTAAAGCCAATTGTTCTGGATATAAAGCAGTAACATATCCTGTATGAGTTTCTCCATTTTTATATGTATAAGAAACTAAATCTCTATGCTTGATTCCTAACACATTATCAGTTTTTGCCTTTGATTTTCTTCTCATTGGTTTAATAACCCACTCTTTAATATCACAAGTATCAGGAATACAATCTGTAATACATATGGCATCATTGCTGTGAGATTTGACTATACCCCATTCAATACGCTTATTAGCAGTTTCTCCACCATTTGTAAGATGTAATATTCCTAATTCAGAAATCTTTTCTCTCAAATAAGTTTTTCCCTGCATTACATGCATTGCATAATCAAATCTTTTTGGCTTAGATTTAATCATATTGAAATATCTTTCTTCAAAATCCTTTTCTCTGCTCTCTGTTTTATCATGACACTTTTCGCATAAAGTAATTAAATTTCCAATGGTATCAGCTCCACCATATCTTCTTGCTCTAATATGATGCACTTCTAATATACAGTTAGATTTCCCACATTCTTGACATCTATATCCATCTCTCAGGATAGTCGCTTTTCTTAAATTTTCATCCAAGCGATTAGATTTCTGATATTGCCATTTATAAGGTTTGTAATCATCTGTCATTGCACGGATATCTATGCAAACATCTTCAAGACAATATTCCTGAATATCAACCCACTTGTTAAACTGATATAATACTCTTAAAATAGCGTCTTTCTTTTGTTTGATACTTGGTGCTAATCTATAAGTTCTTTTGGAAGATGAACGGTTGTTAAATCTTGCCTGCCTGTATCTTTTATGATAACGGCGATATTTCCTATATCCACGTCTGACATCCATTAAATGTTTTACATCCTTGCGTTGCTCAATCGTTCCTTTAAAAACCACTTTGTTTTTGGTAGAACATTTCTGAACAATGGCTAAACCGACATGAGTAGAACCGTCATCTATGCCACAAACCATATGACTTTCATCGTCTTCATCAGATTCAACTTCTTTTTCTAATTGTATTACCATAGGATATTTGCTTTTTAATTTAGCTCTACCTTTTCTAATCAAATACCAACCTTTATTAGCTTTTGTCGGGGCTAATGGTCTATTATTTTTATCAACAACAAAACAATATTCAATTTTATTTTCCATCTCTGGATACCTTCCTTTCGGAGTAATTTTCGTCTTGCCAATGTCGGAGAGGGCATATGTGTTTCTCTGTTATCTATGCAGGACATTAGCATAGTTTCTTGATTGGCACTCACAGAGCTTCAGACTGACGAGTACATCTGAAGGTGTGTCTTTAACCTTTTCCATGACGTAGTTCATATCTGCAACATATCTTTCGATAGTAGCAGTCACTAAGGCTTGAAACCTATCATTAAGCAAGTGTAAATAAGAAATGTAATATACATTTGTCCACTTATTTACACTTTGTCTATAAAATAGACTGCTTAACAATTAGTCCTTAATTATATTTTGCTCTACGGATTGGGAGCTTTGAGACTAAATCTGTTGCGTTTTCCTGTGGTCTTCTTTGCCTTACTTGGTCTTGACTTCTTAATGTAAATAAAGCGTGTCCCATTAATGCGAGACAGTAGCTGCGGTCGTCATGAAGAATATTCTCAAAACCAGGAGCAAGATCATATCTAATCTTTCCATTAGAAGATTTATACTTGTACATGTGGGTTAATTCTTCCTTCATAGCATCAAGCTGTTTAAGACCAATTTCTTCTTCAAGAGATAATTTATAGTTCTTTTCAACAACCTCACCATTTTCTTCTTCGAGCATAGTAAGATTTCCGTGATAATCATACTCAGCAGTAAAACTAATCAAATCCTGATCAACCATTTCACATAACTGCGAATACATAATTGCTTTATATTTAGTTGGTTCACACATACGAATAATATCAATAGCATCTGGATATCGTTTTACATACGGAACGGAATAATCATAATTCGCATCAATCAGTCCATGATGTTCATAATCTTTTTCGCCTTCATGCTTTGCTTCATAGAAATTATCAAAAAGTAAATCGCATATCTGTGTAGCTCCACCACCAGAACCAGCATCAATGTATACGCCATGAATGTTTTTATAATCAGGAACTCCATATCCGTTATATCTGACTATAATATCTTGAAGCATTGTCACCTGTTCAGGAGTAGTAAGTGGTTTTTGTGTTTCTTTATCAATCAAATTGATACCATTTACAACATCTAGTAGCCAACCACGTTTATCATCTCTATGTAATTTACCGACAAGCACAAAGCTGTTATCTCTTTTTTTAGCAGGATCAAAGCAGATAACCATAAGAGAATTATCATCATTGATAAGCATTGGTGGTCTAACGACACTATTTCTAAGTACCTGCGATTTCTTAACTGCAATATCATCACCAAGGTCTGAGTCAAATTTATTCATATACTCACGAGTAGCTTTAGTAGGATTCATTTTCATTTCTGAGTCAATCTTTGCTTGAGTAAGCAATGGAACAGGGTATACTTTTCCATTATAAGTAGCATGAAGGATTACCTCACAGTCTATATCTGCACAGAAGTAATTTTTATCACCAGCCATAGAATGCATTGCAGCTTCTTTATACCTTTTATAAAAAACATCGTCCATAGAACCAGCAGAACTTGCACATATAACTTGGTTTGGGAAATTTGGTGGTAGCAAAGTTACATCAACATCACCACCAAGAGCAAAATCACTGTTCTGAGTGACGAATGGAAGAGTAGCGGCAAACATATCTTCAGATACATACGATGCCTCATCATAAAAATTAAGTCGGCTTCTTCGACCACGAGATCCATCAAAATTTGAGTTGACCGTCGCCAAACTCGATCCTGAATAAAGTTTAAATGAGTAAGATGCTGGGTCATGCCGAAAGCCTTCACTATTTGAACTTTTAACAAGTTCGTTTAGAAATACATCTGTCAAGCCCGTAAAAGAAGCAATTTCTTTCTTGGCAATAGATTCGATCTTCTTCATCATACCTATACTTTGGGAACCTGTGCTTGATAAAATGTACCCCTCAAATTTAGGCAACAACATTGTCTTCGCCATTAAGAATGGGCTTCCTAATGTAGTTTTACCGGCATTTCTGCTCATACACCAAACAACATTTGGCGTAATCCATGACATCATAAATACATATTTTTGATAGTCAAGAAACTCAATACCAAAAAATCTTTCGCAGAATTTTACAGGGTTTCTGCGCCCCCACTGAATTATTTCAGAGAATTTTTTCAAACCCTCTAATTTTAATTCAGACATGTCATAATATGTAGGTTTTTTGAAAAAAGTAAAATTTTTCGGAGTAAATTCATTTATAGAATCACCCATTAGGACAATTTTATCATCAGCCATCTTCGATTACTTGTCCTTTCTCATCCATAAGACCTTTCTCGAATAAGAAATCTTTAAGATCTTTATTTTCTTTTTTCAACAACCTACTAAATTCAACAGCATTATCTCTTTCTTTTTGAAGATTAAATAATAATCCTTTCTGATGAATAACTTCCTTTTCCCAGTCATTTTCATCGGGATTCAACTGTTTTAATTGATTCTGATGATTTCTTGTCATAATATCTTCAATCGCCATATTAGTTTCATAATCGAATGTATTTACCTCAGAACCATCTAAATCCATTTCTTGTAATTCTTTTATGATACCAGTAAGAGTACCAGCACCTTTACTTTTTCTATTATTATTATTTTCAGATATTCCATTATCCTTTGCTAATGCAAGGGCAGAGGATATCATCTTTTGTTTTGTCTCAGCTAGAGATTTAATAGTTGATATGACTCCCGGATTACTACCAAGCTGTTTCTTGTATTGTGAAATAGTATCATTAATTGTTTTTACATCTTTAAAACTCTGCACAATTTCAATTACAGCTTCAAGTTTTAATCCATCATCCTTAACAGATTCATCAAAATAGCTAACAAGCTTAGAATAGAGTATTGGTTGTTCTGAAATTGGCTCATTTTCAAAAGGATCATAGCCTAAAAATCGAAGGACAGTTCGTTTGTTCTTCTTATACATTTCAATCACATCTTCAGACAACTCTTCTTCTTTATTTTTTTGTAAAGGTTTTTCGTCCGCATAAACTATTTTATCCTTAAACATATCAGAGTCCATGTAGCCCATACCGACATAATTTTTCATACTAATATTTTTAATATATGAAGTCCAAACATTATCCTTATTTTTACCTGTAACCATATTTTCTGATTCTTGAATACTTGCATTCCACACGATTTCAAGAAAAGGTTTATTAAGATAGTATAACGCTTTTTGAACCGACTCTTTTGTAGGCTCGTGTTCCATGCCGTTTTCATCCACTCGCAATGCTATTTTTTTTGCACAATCACGACAAATTCTTGAGAAACTTTTACCTCCAAGTAATGGATCTGTGTCATAATAAAATTTTGTTTCCACATCCTTATGTTTATCACACATTGGGCAGTGTGCCGTACCAGCATATTTATCAAGTTCATATTGTAATTTTTCAACTTTCTCTCTAGCTTCCGCAGCCGTTAATTTAACTGATTTTGTAGTCCTTTTCCTTGTAGCCAATTAACAGCCACCTCCTTTTATTCCAATAAATTAAGCACTCTCTGCAATAACAGTAAGAGTGCCTTCTAAATATTCTACATAATCGTAGTTTATATTAATTTGTAAATTGTTTTCCTTAAACCATTTGTCAAATTCTCCGATATCAATTCTATATATAAAATCTAAGAAATCATATGGAGAAAATTTAGTGTATCCGTAATTATCATGGAATAATTTATGCACATCTTTATTTATACAAGCTCCAAATCCATAAATTACATGCAAGTCTTTCAATTCATCTCTCAGACATTGAAATTCATCTTCACTGTAATCACACACCTGTTGTTTGACTTCTTTGCCAGTCAATTTAAAAACTTCATCAACAATATCTCTAAATGCAGTAGTGTGATGCACATTATCAAATTCTCCACCAGTAATTACACATTTATAATTACAAAACTCCATTGATTGATTAAACCAATCTTTTGTATCAGAACGAAGTTCCGTATATGTTGGTAAAATACCACCTTTCCAACGACCATTAAGTTCTCCATTTAAAGGATTGATATGTCTAGGGTTCTTATTGCCAGCCCATTTACCTTTCATACGTTCACTAATAGCTTTGCATTGTTCAGGACTTCGTTTTCTCCCTTTCCACCAACTATCATGAGTTTTGTAATATTCTTTTTTAGTAGCGGAAATTTTATCTCTTGCTTCTTGTGAAATAATTCTTCCTTTTAATTTTTCACTACATTTTAAACTCCTTGCGATATTAGCCCTATTTTGTGCTTCATAATTTTTACCTGAAATTCCTAAAACACCTGCATGACACTCAATTGATCTTACGGTTCTATTTGGAAAGAATATATTATGTAATTCTTCACCTGTAAAATCCTTATAATTTTCATACATTATTTTATCTTCAGCTTCAGACCATTTTTCAAAAACCTTATAATCAGGATCTAAAAATCCAGATTCTTTTTTACTACATTCTCTACATACATTTCGTAATCCGTCTACACAAGCTAAATCAATTGGAAAATATAATTTATTATTAGGTAAATCACGTCCGCATTTTTTACAATGACGAGTACCAGAATAAAATAAATCTTTTTCTCTATTTTGTTCAATAATTTTTAATCTCTTTTCTTTATTGATTATTGCTTGACAATTTTTGCACACTGCATTTAATCTACCGATTTTTTTATTTGCATAAGAAAAATATTCATTTGTATTTGGATATTCTGTATTACATTTAGTACATATCCTTGTTTTTGAATCAACAGTAGTACCATGTGTATATCCCATAAAAAATCACCTATAACCTTTCGTCCTAACCTCAAACAACAACTAAAAATAGCAGTAGAAGTGGGGAGGTTAGGTGTAAAACCCGCATACACAAGAATGATCAGTTCTTATGCCTACTGCCATAATTCCAACTACCTGCAATCGAAACAGTAACAATCCTCTCATAGCTGACTAAATATTTATTCTCTTTTTAAATTCCATTACAACATAAAAGAAGCCACTTCATACGAAATGACTTCTCCTTAATTGACTTCTTATTGTCTGCATTGTATAATTTAATTGCCATATTTGGCAGAAAGGAGCCGTGGTTAAATTGACCAAAGTTTTGAGTAAGCCAGTTCTCAGATAAATACCAATGCTATGGCAATAAGAAGT
>ERZ827088.467-NODE-467-length-60041-cov-14.877305_pt1 | contig 60041 bp, 44 predicted proteins | sample MGYA00519922_ERZ827088 | MGnify/ENA primary metagenome ERZ827088 (study PRJEB31778, sample SAMEA3449254) | human gut metagenome | biome: human gut; feature: human-associated habitat; material: faeces | place: United Kingdom | collected 2010/2012 ...
AGTAGCTCAGCAGACGCAGCCTTGATTTTTTGGTTCTTTTGCATCAAGGCAAAAGGACGAATACGATCTTGACCTTTTGGTTCTTTTGCATCAAGGCAAAAGAACGTACACAGCAGTTTGGGCAAACCAAAAGAACGAATACAATATTGAAATAAAAATCAAACATTTATACCCATATGAAACTATCGAAAAACTTTACGTTAAACGAATTTACCCATAGTCAGATGGCTATCGAACGGGGTATTTTGAATGAACCCGATGCCGAACAGCGCAAGGCCATTCAGCAGTTAGTAGATCATTTATTGCAGCCGCTTCGGGAACGAGTAGGCGAAGCCATTGCCATTACCAGCGGTTTCCGAAATCAGGAAGTAAACCGTTTGGTGGGCGGCGTTCCCACCAGTCAGCATACTAAGGGTGAAGCCGCCGACTGTTACTGTGCATCAGGTCCGGAACACCTGTTGCAAGTCTTACTCGACAGCGGCTTGCCATTTGATCAGGCAATTGTTTATAAGCGGAAACGCTTTCTGCATCTTTCCTATCGACAAGGACGATGCCGGAAGATGGTGTTGTATAAGTGATTTATAGTTATGAACGTTTTTCTTTTTAGTTGAAAAAGAATATAATATATATCAAATAATTCTATATATTTGTAATGATGAAGTAGTAGAATAGATGAATTAAAACTAAGTCATAGAATAGTTTTTATGAAGAGAACTTCCTTCAGATGAGGCTTGCAAAAAATAGCTAAATATTTACTGCTGTGGACTGAAGAAGAACTTAGCTTCATTATCAATTATGATATTAAATACTGTATGGGAGATGAATTAAATAATGAAGAGGAGGACTGATTATGAAGAAGATGACAAAATTGAGTATCAGTTGGTTTTATGAACTCCTTGAGAAAGGAGAATGCGATATAATGGACTTCAAAGAACAGCTTGAAGATAAAGAAGTTTTTGGAAAGTCATTAAAGAATTATGGACCTAATTATGAAGAAATGGCAAGAGATGTTGTTGCTTTTGCCAATAAAAAAGGCGGGTTTCTGTTTCTTGGAATAACAGATAAAACCAAAGAAGTCAATACAGACTTTTCATATACGGATGAAAAGATTTTTGATTTGATAAAGCAGGTTCAGGACCGCACGCAGCCATCGATAACATTAGTGCCTCACAAACTGACTGTTTCCGATACAAATCTTTTAGTGCTGGAAATTCCTTTTTCCATGCAAATACACTGTACTACCAAGGGAGAATACATTATACGCTGTAATAATGGAAATCGCCCTATTCAGCCTCATGAAATGGCTACCATAATGTCAGAAAAAAATCTGATTGTATATGACCAAAAGACATGGCGTATATATAATTGGCAGGATGAAGCGAGAACAAGTACTCTTTATAACAAAATAAAGGATGTCAGGGCTGACAGTCCTTTATTGAAAGATAGTAGAGAAGATTTCAACGATGCTATGAATCTTGAAAAAGATGAAATGGGAGAATTGTTTCCTACAACTACAGGAATCTTATTGGTAGGAAATAATAAGGCCTTGAAGGAACTTCCATATAGCGAGATAAAATACGTTCGGTATTATGAGGATGGAACTTATAAACCATACGAGTGGAAAGGAAACCTTATTGAAATAGCCGATGGTTGTTTTAATCAGTTGAAATCTGAAATAAAGCAAAGAGAATTCCATTTTGGATTATTTCATGATTTTATTGAGGACTATTCAGAAACAGTAATAAGGGAACTTCTGATTAATGCTATTGTGCATAGAGATTATAGCAGACAACAATGTATAGAGATCCGTAAGTATCCTACTTATATGGAGATAGAAAGTCCCGGGACATTTCCGGATGGGGTTGATATAAATAATATGTTGAGAAAGACTAATCCTAAAAACCCAAGTATAATTGAAGCTTTCAGGGCAATACGTTATGCTGAAAAGGCTGGTAGTGGTTTTGATAAAATCTTTACAGCTTTGTTGTCGCACGGGAAAAAACTGCCAGATCCTATTTTATCGGATAACAGTATAACTTTTAGGGTGGATGCAGAAATATACTCTGATAAACTTATCGAATTATCACATCTTTATAGACAATTGACCGGTAAGGATATTGATATAGATAAGTTGCTTGTGTTGAATCAGATTATTAATCATAATCAAATAAAGCTTTCAGATTTGGAAGTCGCTCAATATATAAACAGAAATATATTGAAGAATACATTGGCAGAACTTATAGAACTCGAGTTTATAGAGCCATCAGGTAATACTTCAGGTCTGTGCTACATACTTCATAAATCTAAAAATCAAACTACGAAGGAAAAAATAAAATATTCACGACTGAAGAAACAGGAAAAAGCGAGACAATGTGAAGCTATTTTGAGATATGTTGATTCTGTAGGTTCTATAACAAATGCGGAAGCGCGTGAGTTGTTGAAATTGCCGGATACTTCTCAGTCGGCTGTATCCAGATTGCTGTCAGATCTTTGGAAAAGTGGGTATTTGGATATAGAGACTTCAGAAAAAAATATGAAACGTGTTTATAAGAAGAAAGAGAAATAATCTGTTTGCTTGCATTTCTGCTTGCACTTCTGCTTGCGCAATTTTTTTTAATTGAAATTGCTAGATGTTGAAAATTAGATAATTATAAAATATTCTGCTTGCAGAAATAATATTCTGCTTGCAGAAATAATAAATTATGCAAATAGAATGTTTAGGAAATAGAAAGTTGTTGGAATCACGTAAGGTAACTTTCCTCTGCTCGCGAACAGTAAGTAGTGGAACTGTTTTACGTTGTTATGACTGGGCAACAAAAATGGCAGTTAGTAGATCATTTATTGCAGCCGCTTCGGGAACGAGTAGGCGAAGCCATTGCCATTACCAGCGGTTTCCGAAATCAGGAAGTAAACCGTTTGGTGGGCGGCGTTCCCACCAGTCAGCATACTAAGGGTGAAGCCGCCGACTGTTACTGTGCATCAGGTCCGGAACACCTGTTGCAAGTCTTACTCGACAGCGGCTTGCCTTTTGATCAGGCGATTGTCTATAAGCGGAAACGCTTTCTGCATCTTTCGTATCGACAAGGACGATGCCGGAAGATGGTGTTGTATAAGTAGGGGAGGCTTGTATTGGGATAAGAATAAGTATGAAGGTGTGTCAAAACACAGAAAATGAAACACAGAGACACAAAGGCACTGAGAATATTTATTGAATATGAATGAAATAAAAAACTCTGTATCTCGGTGCCTCTGTGTTTAAATCTATTTCGTCACAGCCTCATGTTTTTAGTTATCAATCAATTCTTTAGGATGAAGATTTCATGTTTTGTTTGAATCTATTCAGTCGGTGATACCGCCCGAAGATGTCATAGAGATTTTCATTCAACCTTGGACGGGGACGCGAAGATTCTGTCATACATTGCTCTATTCTTGTATAATTTCCACAACTCAAGGTATCAACCAAGTCGGTATCGTATAGCGCTTTCAAGTCAGGAAGCAGTTCGATGGCCCGAATATCCAACAGTTCGGCTGTGATCATTGAAATCAGAACGCCACTGCAACAATAGCAAGAAGCCAAGTTGGGCAGGTAGAACTGTAGCAAACGATGAAACCAGTCGATCACTTCCGGGCGGCGTTCGGGTTCGTGTATGGCAATTAGCTTCACGGCTGTTGCCACATAGGTGCGGGCATACATATCCAATCCCGGTGTTTGCATATAGTCATAAAGCTCTTCCAGATGTTCACGCCCTAAAAAATAGGTAGTTAGCGGGAAACATTCAGTGCCCAAATCGCCGAAATGGTATTCCAGGTATGCATCATTTTGTTTGAGCATTTCTAACACGACTGGAAGACTGTCCGGATTTTTCAATTCGCCCAAGAAGAACAGACTGTGTATTAATGCAGAATGATAATCTTGGTTCCACATTTCGTCCGTGATGGTATCACATGTACAACCTGTTTCATACAAACAGATTTGTTCGATGTCGTGCCTTAATTCTTCGTGCGGCAGATTGAGGATTTCTTGCACTATCTCATCAGGAAACCCATAAGCATATTTCGGGTCATAGAAGAGATGGACCAACTGTTGGTGTTTTACCTGTAAGGTCGTTGGATATGCTCCGTGTTGATAGGAATATTTTTCATCAGGGAGTTTGTCCATTTTTTCGAGTCTGTCGAGCATGTTATTCCAAACTTCAGGATCGAAATCCTCTTTCTCTTCCACCTCTTCATCCTCGTCCTCGTCCATCAGATCATATTTGAACTCATCGGGAGATAAATTCTGTTCCAAGATTGGTAAGTAGGTGTTTAACTCCAACTTACTGTTGGCACATAAATAATACTTCCCGTCTTGTCCGAAAGGCATATCAAGCAGCGGAATATCTTCCGTGTCTTCTTCCAGCAGATATTGGCTGACGGCAAACGATTTGTGCGGACTGATACCTGCCTCTTCAGCAAATGCGATCGCTCCATAAATCAAGTTGTGTGCTTCCACGTAAGAAATCTCTTTTAGAGGAAAGATATTTCCTATGTTTTCTAGTAATATTTTGTATTCCTGCTCATCTATGTGAAAACGGAGAAGCGAGTCTTTTACACCGAGGCAATAGGTATCTACCAGAAAAGCTCCGACGGTATAATTCCCGGTTTTATGCTGGCGGACAACCAACACGTAAGTCAAACCTTTCTTTTCCCAATCTTCTTGTACCCAGCAAGCCACGATGGGCAAAGAACGTCCTTTTTCCTTGATATATTTATTGCGTGAAAAAACAGGTGTTGCTTGTTGTTTTTTCTGTTTCTTCTGTTTCTTTTTAGCCATATACTTATTTGTAAGTTACTCTTTGGGTTCTTTTAGATCACTCCAGCAATGAACTGGATGAACAAGATCAGGAAGACCATGGCAATGGGATAGACCGTAGCGTAGGCAATGCTGGGAGCCGAGCTGTCGGCCATCGAATCGGCTGCCGCCAGTCCGGGTGTGCTGGTCATTCCTCCAGCAATGGTTCCGAGCAGATCGAGGATATTTATTTTGAATACCCAGTATCCGAACACCAGGGCGACGATCATCGGAACGAGAGTGATGGCCATCCCGACACCAAACAGCGTCCAGCCGCTTTCCTGGAATGTAGCAACCAGGTTACTTCCGGCCGATGTGCCGACTTCACTCAGGAAGAACAGCAGGCCGAGCTGGCGCAAGAGCTGGTTGGCCGGTCCGGACATACTCCAGATAATGGGTCCGGTCTTTCCGATGGCGCTTAAGATAAGAGCCACCATCAGGATGCCTCCGGTCAGTCCCGGCGAGAAGGAGAAGCTGTCGGAGAAAGAGAGGCTCAGTTTTCCGAACAATACACCCAACACGATACCCATCGCGATGGGGAAGAAGTCGGTATCCGAGAGTTTCTTTTCGTCGTTGCCCACATATTGGCTCAATTCGTCCAGGCTTTGTTTCTCGCCTGCCACCATCAGTTTGTCGCCAAACTTGAGTGCCAGGTTCGGCTCGGCAATCAGGTCGATACCGCTTCGGCGCACGCGCGTCACGGTACAGCCGAACGAGCTTTGCAGGTTCAGTTCGCCCAACGTATGGCCGATGATGTTTTTATTGGTCAGCAATAACGATTGCAGCTCCTGCGTCTGTGTGAAAGGAATATCCTCGTCCACTTGCTCGCCGATCAGCAGCTTGACCTGTTCGAACGAGCGGTCGTTGCCCACTACGCGGATCAGGTCGTCTTTCTTCAGTACTGAATGAGCCGTAGGGATGATAATCTCCGCTCCGTGCTTGATGCGCGAAACCACGGCGCCCGTCATGTTGCGGAACTGAAGCTGGGCGATACTCTTGCCAATGACCTTCTGGTTCTCTACCCGAAACGTGGCCCGGTTCAGCTCCGGGAACTGGCCCCGGCGTTCTATTTCCAGCTTCCGGGCTTCGGCCTCGACATCAATCCGCAGCAGCTTGGGCAACAGCTTGACGAACAGGATCACGCCGATCACACCGAAAGGATAGGCAATACCATAGGCGATGGAAGCCGATGACGACTGGGTAGTATCGATGGCAACAGCCAGACCCGGCGTACTGGTAAGGGCTCCGGCTATCAGGCCCACGATGCTGGGCGTATCAATGCCCAGAGCATATTTGAAGATGATCCCGGTGATGCTGGCCGAACCGACGATGAGCAGCGCCAGGATGATGAGTGTTTTCCCTTTCGAACGGAAAGAATCGAAGAATCCCGGACCCGCCTGGATTCCGATGGTGAAGATGAAAAGCACCAGACCGATATCGCCTAAGGCTTTGGGAATGGTTACTCCGAAGTGCCCGAACAGCAAAGCGATGAAGATAACAGCTGATACATCGAGCGAAAGGCCTTTGATCTTGATCCGTCCCAGGATAAATCCGAGTGAGATGATCAGGAACAAGGCGAAATAGGAAGTCTGCAATAAAGATTCAAACATAATTGTGCAATTTGTTAAGATGTTATGAAGGTTTATTTTTTGCAAAAATAGGTATTTCAGTGGGATGTACAAGGTCATAGCCGGATTTCTTTGTACCTTTGCCTTGAAAATAGCACATTTGTCAATGTATAAAATCATTTGTTTGTATGAATAAATATGAGCAGCAGAAGATTATAGAGGTCGTATTATATATTCTTAATAAAACAGGTGGAATAGATTTCTATCATTTGTTTAAGATTATATATTTTGCCGAAATGAAACATTTGGTAAAATGGGGACATCGTATCTTATCTGATGACTTGTGTGCATTGGATTATGGCCCTGTGCCCACTATGTTGTATGATGCGGTGAAAGGGAAAAATGCAAATGGTACTATCTTAGCTGATTTGTTGAATCAGAATGTCCGGTTTGCGGGTAATGATGCTCCCAATGTATTGCTTCCTGAAGTTCCGGCGAATATGAATTACATATCAAAGTCTGAAGTAGAGGCTTTAGATGAGTCTATTGCCGAGAATGCCTGTCTTACTTTTGGACAACTCAAGCAGAAGTCACATGATAAGGCCTGGTATGAAGCCTACCATAAGGAGAACGGAACCAATGTCATTTCTCCTATCACGATGCTGGAAGTCATGAATGCAGATGAATCTGTCATCGAGTATGTCAAGGAACAGTTGGAACTTGAAGGAGAGTTGATATGACAAAACTGTTTGATTTACTTGATGATGATAGTGCAAGGAATATTGCCAAAGATACAATAAAAATAGGAAACGTCTATCGGATCAAGATGGATGAAAAGAACGGTATAAAACCTAAAACAGGAGACAGTTCACGAAATAAATTTTTTATTGTATTGGGCTTTGACCGTGATGGAAATGCTTACGGAGAAGTCATTATAAACTCTGGTATAAATCCGCATATCCCTCAGTCAATGAAAGACTGGCATATGCCGATAAAATGCAGTAAATATAGTTTTTTAGAGCACGATTCGTTTGTTGATTGTTCTAAGTTAAAAACGGTTTGCATTGAAAAGTTTGGGCAGTGGTTGTTTCTTGGGGTATTTTCATTGGAAGATGTGCAACTTATAACAGAAACCGTCAAGGAAAGTCCTAACGAAACGAAAGAACATCTGGCTATGTTTGGGTTATAGCAGTTTAGTATTGTATAATGTAATTATTCAGTAGATAACTATATTTGTGAAGAGATACTTTATTTATTTAGGATATAACGGCAAATCCTTTTGCGGATGGCAGATACAACCGAACGGTATGACCGTACAGCAATGTATTGAAGAAGCACTTTCGACCATCCTCAGACAGCCGGTTTCGATTGTGGGTGCCGGACGGACGGATGCCGGCGTGCATGCCCGCCTGATGGTGGCCCATTTTGACTGGACAGAAACTTTGCCTGACCCGGCTTTTCTGGCAGACAAGCTGAACCGCTTGTTGCCGAAAGACATTGTGATTTATCGGATTGTGCCGGTGATTCCTGAGGCACATGCCCGTTTTGATGCCACTTCCCGAACGTATCAGTATTACCTGACGATGCAGAAAGATCCTTTCCGCTATGACTTGGTGTACCGTTATCTGGGGAAACTGGACTTCGACCGTATGAACGAGGCTTGCCGGGTGCTGTTCGACTATGTGGATTTTACCAGCTTCAGCAAACTGCACACCGATGTCAAGACCAACAATTGCCGTATTTATGAGGCCGGCTGGAAGCAGGAAGGCGATTTGTGGGTCTTCACGATCCGGGCCGACCGTTTCTTGCGGAATATGGTGCGTGCCATTGTGGGAACGCTGCTGGAAGTGGGGCGCGGCAAGATGTCGGTCGACGGTTTCCGCCAGGTGATCGAAGCCAAAGACCGGGGCAAAGCCGGCACATCGGCTCCGGGCCATGCCCTGTATCTGGTGAATGTGACTTATCCCGACCGATTATTCGAAGTATAACCAAACAAAAACTCAAGAAATATGTGGGTTCTTTATGCTTTTCTGTCTGCTTTTCTGCTGGGCTGTTACGAGGTGAATAAGAAGATGTCGCTCAACGGGAATGCAGTGATTCCGGTATTGTTTTTCAATACGCTGTTCAGCAGTCTGATATTCTTGCCCTTTATTGTGCTTTCCTATACGACAGATGTGTTGGACGGCTCGCTGCTCTATGTACCCCGCGTGTCGTTTGAAACCCATGTCGCTGTATTCATCAAGGCCGTGATAGTCCTTTCCTCGTGGATCTTCGGCTATTTTGCCCTGAAGCATCTGCCGCTGACCTTGTCCGGACCAATCAAGGCGACGCAGCCGGTACTGACACTGGTGGGCGCGCTGGTGATCTTCGGTGAGCGGCTGAATCTGTATCAGTGGATCGGTGTGGCCTTTGCAGTCGCTTCGTTTTATCTGCTCTCGGTCTCGGGAAAAAAAGAAGGCATCCGCTTCACCCACAACAAGTGGATTTATTTTACTGTCCTGTCGGTGATGCTGGGCTCATTGAGCGGTTTGTACGACAAATACCTGATGGGCAGTCTGGACGTGATGACCGTGCAGGTGTGGTTTAACGTCTATCAGTGTGCCATCATGCTGGCGATCCTGCTTTTCCTGTGGTATCCGCGACGGAAACACACCACGCCTTTTACCTGGCGGTGGAATATTATCTTCATATCTGTCTTCCTTTGTATTGCTGACTGGGTGTATTTTTATGCCCTGAGTGATCCGGATTCGATGATTTCGATCGTCTCGATGATCCGTAGAAGTAATGTTTTGGTTACCTTTGCGGCCGGAGCTTTGTTCTTCCATGAAAAGAATCTGAAGAACAAGGCAATCGACCTGCTGTTGGTTTTGATAGGTATGATATTCTTATATTTGGGAACAAGATGATAAAGATAGAAGAACGTATGAAACGAATCGTATTATTATGCCTGCTGGTGATGAGTGTGTTGCCGTTGAAAGCGCAGGATATGGCAGCGGTGTTTATCGCGATGCCCGACGAATATGTTCCGCAACTGGAAGATGCCTGGCGGAAAGATCTGGTGGATTTGTATCGCTCTAACGAGAAAGCGCGGTTGAAGAACAACATGAACGGATATTCGACATTGGAAAAGCTGACCGATAACTACTTGTTGTTGCAATCGACGGAACGGACCACGATCGAGATGAAACTCTTGCCGCTGGTCAATAATACGTTTGTGATCTGCCAGGTAGTGACGGTGAAAGGGCCGGTGGCCGATAGCCGCGTGTCGTTCTTTTCACCCGACTGGAAACCGCTGGATGCGACTGATATGCTGACTCCCGTTGCAGCCGACTGGTTTATCCGGGAAGATGCCGACAAGTCGTCGGTCACTTATATCGAATCGACATCCCGCTTGGACATGGATCTGTTCCGTTTCCAACTGAATCCGGACGATTACACCCTGACACAAACGTATACGACGCCGGAGTATCTGGATAAGGAAACACAAAAGAAGCTGAAACCCTTCCTGAAAGACGCACCGAAAGTCTTCACGTGGAAGAAATCCAGCTTTGAATAAGCTCGGAGAAATTTTACTTTTTGTCGCGTCGTTAATCGACGTAAGGTTGCGTTGAGTGTTAGCGTAATGTTGCGTCAGGTATTAGCGCAAGTAAGCGTCGGCTGTTAGCGTAACTGTGCGCTACTAGTCGACGCTTACTTGCGTTTATTCTCTTTATAAGCTGAAGATGCGGCGTTTCAGCTTGCAATACCAAGACGTGCTGATGCCCATATAGAGCGCGATGTATTTATCGGGAACCCGGTTGATGATCCATTTGTAATGCTCGTACAAGTATTTGATAAATTCTTCGGCTGTATAAGATTGCAGGATGGCGAACATCATATAGAGTTTGGAGATGATGACCAGCATCGCACGCTGGTAATAAGACGCGAAAAGTGGATAGCGAAGAGACAGGTCTTCGATCGAGACACGCGAGAAACACAGTAGCTCACTGTCTTCGAGCGCCTTGATCTCGAAGCTGGAAGGTGTCTGAGTGATGTAGCTGATTTCGGAAAGGAAAGGATACTGATCGTCGGAAGAGAAACCGGTAACGCATTCCTTCCCCTTGTCTGTCATGAAGATATTGACGAAAAGCCCTTTGTTGATGAAATAGGCGTTCTGGCAGACTTCGCCGGTGCGGAGCAATAAATCGCCCTTCTTGAGCGTGATGACACGGGCATGACTCTTCAACTCATTCACAAAAATATCGTCTTGAGCCAGGGCCTCAGGTAAATCCGCCAGCAAACGCGTAAAAGGCTTCTCCGGATTCATCCGTTATTCTTCGAGCGTGAAAGAACGTTGACCAATCAGATTGCCATCGGCAAAGATATCTACCCGATAAGTACCCGGAGAGAGGAACTCTTCGATGTTCCAGTACATCGTTACCGGAACTTCTTCGCCTTCGTATTCGATCATTTTCTTGATTGAATAATTGATGTCTTTGCCTTCGAACGTGAAGACATCGCCCCGGCTTTTCACCAGGATGTCATCGTCGGGTTTCATGATGCGGACATAAACGACTTTTTCGCCGACCGGAGCCGTCACATTCTTGGCGATCTTGAAGTTGATGACAAACTGTTCCATCTTCTTGATCCGTTTGGCCAGCTTGCCGCGCGAGTTGACCGGAGTCACTGAAATACTTGTGGCATCGAGCTTGCTGGCCAGTGTGACCCGTTCGGTCAGCTTCTCTTTTTCCCGTTTCAGGCTGGCAGCCGTTGTTGAAGCCTGGCGGTATTTCTTGACCGCTTCGTTCTTCTCCACCTTCAGCTGTTCATTCGCCCGGTTCAGCGAGTCGATCTGGATCACGTAGTTGCGCATGATCTTCCGCAAGGTGGCCAGCTCTTTCTTCAGGCGGGCAATTTCTTTGGCATTGGTCGATTTGACAGTTCTCAATTCTTCCATCAGGCGTTGCACCTTGGCCTGTTCGGTCGTCAGCAAAGCGACCAGTGAGTCATTGCTAACACTGAATTTATAGCCTTCATACTGGAGGGAAAGTTCATTCAGGTCGTCGGCCATCATTTCCTTTTCCAGATCGAACGACTGGGTCATTTCTTCCATTTGCTGCTGCTGGTGGAATATATAATAGGCTGCGCCTGCGATGATTGCGATGAGTACAATGACCGCCAATATCAGCATTGACGTTTTATTTATTTCTTTTGTCTCTTTCTTTTCCGAATCCATACTCTTAAAGTTCCTAAAAATAAACACGCAAAAGTACGATTAAATTAGCTATGTAGGAAAGCCCGTTCCGTATTTATATATTTTTAAGACGAATTAATCAGATTGACTGCTGCATGCGCTCCAGATCCAGTCCTGACGGCTTCTGGTAAATACGCAGTCCGAAACATCCGATGACAGCCAGCAGATGTTCGAATACCTGTGCTTGCAGCCGTTCATAAGGAATCCAGTCTTTGTTGGTCGTGAAGAAATACAGTTCGACCGGAAGTCCTTCGGGCTGCGGCTGCAACTGGCGGACCATCAGTGTCATCTCAGTGTTCACCTCCGGCAGTTTCCGCAGATAGCGTTCGATATAATGGCAGAATACATGGAGATTGACTATTTGGCCGCCGGCTTTTTCCGCTTCGCTGATCCAACCCTGTGCGGCGAAATAATCCATTTCGTCGGCAGTACAAAAGCGGATCGAGTTCATGTCAATGTGAAGCGACCGTTTGATGCGCCGGCCACCGCTTTCGCGCATGCCCCGCCAGTTTTGGAAGGAATCGCTGACCAATGCGTATGGCGGAATCGTTGTTATCGTATTATCCCAGTTTTGCACCTTGACCGTATTCAGGGTGACTTCCTGCACGATGCCGTCAGCTCCATACTTCGGCATGGAAATCCAGTCGCCCGGACGAAGCATATCGTAGGCACTTAGTTGCACACCGGCCACCAGACCCATGATCGTGTCTTTAAACACCAACATCAGAATAGCCGCCGAAGCACCCAGGCCGGTGAGCAGGCGGCTAGGATCTTTATCCAGCAACAAGCTGAAGATGATGATAGCGCCGACTCCGATCACAACCATTTTCATCATCTGATAAACTCCTTTCAGCGGACGGTCTTTCAGTTTGTCGCTCCGGTTCGACAACTCGTATAAGGAAGAAATCACCGAGTTGATGAGGCGAACAGTCACCACCACAATATAGATCTGCGTAAACATCAGCAGGTATAGCAACCATTTGGATGCCGCGGTAAAAGCCAAAGGCAGCAGCAGGTAAATGACAATGGGAGGAATCAGGTGACACGTATTGTCGAGTACCTTGTCGTTCAGTAAATAGTCATCCCATTCAATCCTTGTCTTGCGGACTACTTTCCGGATCATCGGAATGATTCCGCGGCGACAGACATAGTCCATGATAAAAGCTATTATCAGAATTGCCGCTATAATAATCACTTGCAGCATCACACCTCTGATTCCCCACGCATGCAAGCCTGCAATCCATTTGTCTGGTAATTCTATCATCTTCTTTCTTTTTTCCGGCAAATTTACCATAAATGCTGATTCAATCGTCAGCGTCGGGACTTAAAATGAAAAAGGAGATACCTTTCTCTTCGAAGATATCTCCTTTTCAGTCGGGGGAAATCAAATCCTCCTTATTTCACTTGCTTCAGGCTTTCCAGCCACATGGCTGCATGCAGATCCTGCCCTTTGGTAGAGAAATGGATGCCATCGGCCCGTTGCCAAAGCTGATTCAACTGGTCGGTGTCCGGTCCTAAGTAAATATCCAGATACTGGTCGGCCAATGCCTTTTGTGCCGCCCGGATTTCGGCGCTGTTGCCGTTGTCTTCTTCCAGGCAATTCGGATGATAGCTGGCCTGTGCGATGACGATCGGTGCCTTGATGCCTCGTGAGCGGAACACTTCGCGGATTGTCTCGAACATGCGGATATAATCAGCTTTCGGCGTATTCAGAATATTGTCGGTCTCGCCCTGGTGCCACAAGATATAATCCGGTTCGATCTGGTCTTTCTTCATTTGTTCAACGGTGCGGATCAGCAGTTCGTGCAATTCGCCACCTTTAGCCCACGCTCCGATGCGGACACCGCCCACACCAATCGGTACGATTGTCACCTTTTCCGTCATTCCGGCTTCGATCAGCTTGTCGCCCAGTCGGGTCCAGACACTGCCGCCTTCGCCTGTCGCCCCGATCAGCGGATCAGCAGCCCGGTATAATTTGCCGTCGTAGTAATTATAGACCGTCTTGGCAGGCTGATACAAACCCTGTCCGTGATTAGCCGAATTCGATTGTCCGAACGTGAATAAGACCATGCTGCCTTTCGCCAGGTCTAAAGACTGCACCTGTTGGTTCTCTGCCCACTCTTTCAACATGTTCATGGCAGTAAACAAGACACCAGCCTCGCCCCGGAATGTGCCGGAACCTTTAGGTTCGCCACCCGGCGTGTACCATTCATAGAAACCTTGGTTGCTGACAATTCGCCGTAACATCGGTAAGATTTCGGTATAAGCTTCCTGGATAAAACCATTCTCTATCAGAGCCTGGATCATCCGTCCACCAAACCAAGTCCAGTCGCCTCCGTTCTGATAGCCATATGGATACATGCCCACATTCTTGAATGAGCCAGCCGGATAAGTCGGATACATTGTCAGACCGATGGTCTGTGCATGCGCAGCCTTCATATTCTCCAGCATCTTCTGATTGGCTTCCTTGATTTCCTCTTTCGAGAGCAGTCCAGCCAGGATGGCAATAGTGGTTCCACCATGATAATAGATCTGGTTCTCATCGAAACTGTCCGGGAAAGGAGAGCCGTCGAGATAGATATGCGGAATGAACTTGCGGTTCTTTTCGTCCCACAGATGGGTGCGGATATTCTTCTTCAGCTCGTCGCGCACCTGTGTCCACTTCTGACGTTTGTCCGCATCGTTCTCCAACTCCAAATAATTATTCAGAGCCAGGACCATCATGGCGTTGTCGTAAATATCGATGGCAAAATGAGTATCCTTGTCGATCTCGACGCCCCACGGATGTTCCGGCTGCACATCGCCCCAGTCGGCTGTTGTCGCACCTATCAACAATCCGTATTGCTTGTTATACTTCTCGTTGAGGAGATATTCCAACGCCCATTCCATCCGTTCGAGGACCGTTTTGCCTTCAATCTTCGTCTGCAGATAGGCCGTGTTGCCGCTCCGTTTTACATATTTATAAATAGCCTGGATCAACGAAGCCTCCTGATCCGTTTCCACGGTGTTCTTGTGTGCCGCAAAGCGAGGTTCCGTTTCCGACAGGCGATATTTATATCCACCTTCTTTTCCTATTTCCGCTTTCTTGATATCCAGGAAACCATCTACAATATCCCCGGTTTTCCCCTGGAAGTGAAAGAACGTATTCAGATTGGAACGGATGGCTTCGTCGGGCATGACTTCCATGGCCAGTTCGATAAAAGTATTATAGTCGCGTATCCAGACTTCGCCATATCCGTCGCCGGCATTAAATCCGCCGGAAGCAACTTGGCGAGCCATCTGGTCCACTTGCGTCATTAAGCCTTCATTCAGAATTTGTTTCTGCAGTACATGAACATCTTCGGGCGACGATTGTGCCGTCAGTGAGAACACCGAAAACAAACCAGAAATTCCAGCTAGTAAAAAAGGTTTAATCTGTATCATGATCCTTCGATTGTTTAGTTAATATCCTGGTTACAAAAGTAGTTGGAAAAGCCAGAACCGGAACGATAATTTCTTCCGAATTAATTATACTATATTCTTTTTCCGTTGGCTGACGGAAGAAATCGGCCGAGCTCCTGTAGAATCAGGCAATATTTTATTACCTTTGCACAAATATTCTAATAAAGATAATCGCATGCACGAAAGACTTATCATTCTTGATTTCGGTTCGCAGACTACGCAGCTCATAGGCCGGCGCGTCAGAGAGTTGAATATGTACTGCGAAATCGTTCCCTACAACAAGTTTCCGCATGATGCAACAGATGTAAAAGGTGTGATCCTCTCCGGAAGTCCTTATTCTGTTTATGATGAAAGTGCCTTTAAAATTGATCTGAGTCAGATTCGTGGTAAATATCCGGTGCTGGGTATTTGCTATGGGGCACAATTTATTGCCTATTCATCCGGCGGAAAAGTAGAACCAGCCAACTCGCGCGAGTATGGCCGGGCCAACTTGACTTCTATTGATGAAAATGATCCTTTATTTAAAGGTATTCAGTCGGGTTCACAAATTTGGATGTCGCATGGTGATACGATCACACAGTTGCCAGACAACTTCAAGATCATAGCTAGCACAAATGATGTGCAGAATGCGGCTTATCATATTGAAGGTGAAAATACATGGGGCGTACAATTCCACCCGGAAGTATTCCATTCGACTGACGGAACCAAGTTACTCGACAATTTCTTGAATATCTGTGGTTGCGCCAAGGATTGGACTCCTGCTTCTTTCATCGAGTCGACTGTTGCCGAACTGAAAGAAAAGCTAGGTGACGACAAAGTGATTCTGGCTTTATCCGGAGGTGTTGATTCGTCGGTGACTGCTGTTCTGCTGAATAAGGCGATCGGTAAAAACCTGACTTGTATCTTTGTCGATCATGGTTTGCTGCGAAAGAATGAATTCGAAAACGTATTGCGCGATTATGAACATCTGGGATTGAACGTGATCGGTGTCAATGCAAAGGACAAATTCTATCGTGAGCTGGCTGGTGTAACTGAGCCGGAAAAGAAACGCAAGATAATCGGTAAAGGTTTCATCGATGTGTTTGATGAAGAAGCACACAAGCTGAAAGATATTAAATGGTTAGGACAAGGAACCATCTATCCGGATGTGATCGAATCTTTATCAATTACCGGAACAACAATCAAGAGTCATCATAATGTAGGTGGTCTGCCGGCAAAGATGAACCTGAAACTGGTAGAACCTTTGCGTCTGTTGTTTAAGGATGAGGTTCGCCGGGTTGGTATCGAATTGGGTATGCAGGAACATCTGATCAAGCGTCATCCGTTCCCAGGTCCTGGTTTAGGTATTCGTATTTTGGGTGATATTACACCTGAGAAAGTACGCATCCTGCAAGAGGCAGATGATATTTATATGTCATTGATGCGTGAATGGGGCTTGTATGACAAGATCTGGCAGGCAGGAGCAATCTTGTTGCCTATCCAGTCGGTTGGTGTTATGGGTGACGAACGTACGTATGAAAATACAGTTGCCTTGCGAGCAGTTACTTCGTCGGATGCCATGACGGCAGACTGGGCTCATTTGCCATACGAATTCCTGGCTAAGGTTTCTAACGAGATCATCAATAAAGTAAAAGGTGTCAATCGCGTAGTGTATGACATCAGCTCAAAACCACCTGCAACAATCGAGTGGGAATAAACTAAGGCATTAACTTTTATCTGATTATTAACTTACAACAATATAGGAGATATATCTATGAAACAAGATATGATTATCATCTTAGACTTGGGTAGTCATGAAAACACGGTTTTGGCAAGAGCCATTCGTGCGTTGGGTGTTTATAGTGAAATCTATCCGCACGATATTACTGCCGAAGAAATCAAGAAATTGCCGAATGTAAAGGGTATTATTATCAATGGCGGACCCAATCATATTATTGATGGTGTGGCTATTGATGTGCGTCCTGAGATTTATACATTAGGTATTCCTGTCATGTCAGCCGGACACGACAAGGCTTTGTGTGAGACAAAATTACCGGAATTCAATAATGATATGGAGGCTATTCAGTCGGTCGTTAAGTCATTTGTATTCGATGTATGTCATGCAGAAGCCAATTGGAACATGCCGAACTTCATCAACGATCAGATTGAACTGATCAGACGTCAGGTTGGCGACCGGAAGGTGTTGTTGGCTTTGTCGGGTGGTGTTGACAGTTCTGTAGTGGCTGCTTTATTGCTGAAGGCTATCGGTAACAATTTGGTTTGCGTACATGTAAATCACGGTTTGATGCGTAAAGGAGAATCGGAAGCTGTTGTGGAAGTATTCAAACATCAGATGAAAGCGAACCTAATTTATGTAGATGCAACAGATCGTTTCCTGGATAAGCTGGCAGGTGTGGCTGATCCGGAACAGAAACGGAAAATCATCGGTGGTGAGTTCATCCGTGTATTTGAAGAAGAAGCCCGCAAGTTGGATGGTATTGATTTCTTGGGTCAAGGTACTATTTATCCGGATATTGTTGAGAGTGGTACAAAAACAGCCAAGATGGTGAAGTCTCATCATAATGTAGGCGGTTTGCCTGATGACCTGAAGTTCGAATTGGTTGAACCTTTGCGCCAGTTGTTCAAGGATGAAGTTCGTGCTTGTGGCTTGGAATTAGGTTTGCCTTACGAAATGGTATATCGTCAGCCGTTCCCTGGTCCTGGATTAGGTGTCCGTTGTTTGGGAGCAATTACTCGCGACAGATTGGAAGCCGTTCGGGAAGCAGATGCTATTTTACGTGAAGAATTCCAATTGGCTGGATTAGACAAGAAGGTTTGGCAATACTTTACGGTAGTTCCAGACTTCAAGTCAGTAGGAGTCAGAGATAATGCCCGTTCATTTGAATGGCCGGTTATCATCCGTGCTGTCAATACAGTGGATGCTATGACGGCTACAATCGAACCGGTTGATTGGCCTATCTTGATGAAAATCACAGATCGTATTCTGAAAGAAGTGCCGCATGTGAACCGTGTTTGCTACGATATGTCGCCGAAACCCAATGCGACAATCGAATGGGAATAAACAGATAGCCTTTTATAAAAAGGTATAGATTTAAAATTGATATGTAAAGCCTCAAGTGCGTTTCTGCAGTTGAGGCTTTATTTTTTATATGTAGTTGTATATTTGATTAAACATCTGGTTACACATTTGCAGAAACGAATTCTTTTTATTCTGGTTTTAAACGAAGTAACCCATTAAATACTCAGCATTTATTGGGTTGTGTATTATTAATAGCTCATATGCAATGTGGTTATAAAAAAGCGGACATTCCGTTCGGTTTCCCTTCGAAATGTCCGCCATATAAATTAAAATAATGAGAAATTAGGCGAAGAATAGAATCATTAATTGAGCCGTCAATACACGTAAGAACATGGTTAACGGATAAACAGTTGCATAACCTACTGACGGAGCATCGTTTCCGGCTGTTGCATTTGAATAAGCCAATGCTGGCGGGTCAGTTGTACTTCCTGCAATTAATCCCATTAATGTGAAGTAATTGATCTTGAAGAAGTAACGGGCAACACAACCAATGATCAGCAACGGAACAACAGTTATGATGAAACCGTAGCCAATCCATGCAACACCGCCATCGTTGACAATCGTATCGACGAAGCCTTCACCGGCACTTAAACCAACGCAGGCCAGGAACATCGCAATACCTACTTCGCGAAGCATCAGGTTGGCACTTTGTGTTGTATAGGTAATCAGCTTGTAGTGATAACCGAAACGGCTGATCAGGATCGCTACAATCAGCGGACCTCCAGCAAGACCTAACTTCACTGGTTGAGGAATACCCGGGAATGTAAAAGGAATACTTCCTAAGATAATACCTAATGCAATACCAACGAAGATAGTGATCAGATTCGGCTCATTCAGACGCTTCATAGAGTTACCCAATACTTTCTCTACATTTGATACGGCTGTTTCAGTACCCACCACATTAACGCGGTCACCGACTTGCAGACTTAAATTCGGTTTCGCAACCAAGTCAACACCGGCACGGTTGATTCGGGTAATGTTGATACCGTATAGTTTACGCAATTTCAAGTCTCCTAAACGTTTTCCGTTCAATTCCGGTTTCGTGATCAGGATACGGCGGTTGACAAACTGGCTTTCCATACGGATCCACTGCTTACGCTCCATGTCGATGGCTTCACCGATGAAGATCTTGATCTTTTCCGCATCTTGTTCAGTCGTAATCACGAAGATCTTATCGTTCTCGTGTAATACCGTATTGGCCGAAGCAATGTCGATTTGCTTATCGCTGTCTCTCCAGATTCGGGAAATAACGAAGTCGGTATGTTCGAGTAAAGAGGAGATTTCAGCTACTGTCTTATTGAAGATAGCCGGATTCTTAACAACCAGTGAAATCGGAATAGCTCCGTTGGCGTGTGAAGTCTCGGCTTGTTCGAGCTGTTCGTTTTCTTTCTGGAAAGAAATCCGGAAGATGTAACGGATAACGATAATAGAAAGAATGATACCAACAACACCAAGCGGATAAGCAACGGCATATCCCAGCGGAATAGAGTTCTCACTCACTCCATACATATCAGAGTAAGCCTGCTGGGCAGCACCTAATCCCGGCGTATTGGTAACGGCTCCCGATAAGATACCGACCATTGTCGGAATAGGGATTCCTGTGATGAAGTGTATCACCAAAGCTGTAGCCACTCCTAATAAGACGATTCCTCCGGCTAGCATGTTTAAGGTGACACCACCTTCCTTAAAAGAAGAAAAGAAACCCGGTCCTACTTGCATTCCAACTGAATACACGAACAAGATCAGACCAAACTCTTTGAAATAATGAATTACGTGCGGATTAATGGTTATTCCGAAATGTCCCATGATAATCCCAACAAACAACACGAGCGTGATACCCAGGGATACTCCGAAAACCTTTATTTTCCCCAATTGGATACCCGCTGCAATCACAAAAGATAACAACAGAATGGAATGCCCAACTCCTTGGCCCCATATCAAATCATTAATCCAATTCATACTAATACCATTAAAAAACTTAAATTCCTCTAATAAGTGTGCAAAGGTAATACTATTTTTTTGTTTCAACAACATAAAGTCTTAACTTCACCCGATAAAACATAAAAAAATGAAACACCTTATCTTTTTATTAATCTTCAGTCTGGCGGGAGTTTTTGCCTGCCCGTTGAAAGCCAATGAACCGGTTGTTACGATTACAACCAATGTAGGAGTGATGAAAGCCAAGTTGTACGACAATGTTCCGAACCATGTGAAAACGTTCATCGAACGGGCCCAAAAAGGAGAATATAACGGAACACTTTTTACGCGGGTGATTAAAGATTTCATGATACAAGGCGGTGCGCCTGATTCCCGAAACGCTTCTCCGGGAGCACGGGTTGGTTTCGGTGATAAAGATGCCGAGATCTTGCCGGAACTTCGTCCGGAATATTTCCATAAGAAAGGTGCACTGGCGGCTCCGCGGCAGAATGATGATGTGAATCCGGAAAAGAAATCGGATATGTCGCAGTTCTTTATTGTGGAAGGAAAGGTTTACCGAAGCGGTGAGTTGGATACCTTGGAAAAAGTAAAGAATTATGCAATCCGAAAGAAAGCACTCGATTTATATTATCGTCCGGTAAAAGTACAGTTGCAGATGCTTAAGATGGATAATCCGCGCGAATATAATAAGCGGGTTGCGGCGATTAATGCCAAAATCGACTCGATGATTCTGGCAACACCCGGTCATCTGGTATTTACCGACGAACAGAGAAAAGCCTATACGACAGTAGGCGGCTGCCACCATCTGGATGGTATTTATACGATTTTCGGCGAGCTGACAGAAGGGTTTGAAGTTTTGGATCAGATTGCTGCCCAGAAGACAGACAAGTATGACCGTCCGCTGAAAGATATCCGCATCGTTAGTATTACAGTAGAAAATGAATAAGTATGCTGAAAAGAGATTTTATCATGGTACAGATTGAAGAGTTGGGCAAGGCGCTTGCCCGGCTCGTGTTCAATCGGAAGAGCGGGAAAGATCTGGATAAGAATCCGGACCTGATCGAACAGGCTTTCACGGCATTGAAGACGGATTCGGCTTTTTTGCTGGGGCATTCGCCGGAAGAAATCGAACAGGCCTTGAACCAAGACGACGGCTGCGGGTTACAACGCTTGGAATTGGCGGCCAAACTCCTGATCGAAGACAGTTATGTATCCAGCCTTCCTTTTCCTTTATTAAATAAGGCGCAGGAACTTCTCTATTATCTTCAGATTCACGACTCGACCTATTCTGTCGAACGGATGATGCTTTTGCAGGAAGTGGAGCATGAATTGAGCCGGCAGGGATAATCCTTCCTGATTTTCCCTACCGGTATGCTGTGGTTCTTAGAACCATTTGATCTTTTTGAAAAGGACGAATGATAAACCTGACAAAACGACGGAAGCAATGACAATCCAAGCAAAGGCATGCGGCATCTCTTCCAAATGAATATCTACATTCATTCCATAGAAACTGGCTATTAACGTCGGAATCATCAGCGTGATGGAAAGACTGGTCATACGTTTCATGATGACGTTGACGTTGTTGGAGATGATGGAGGCGAAGGCATCCATGGTTCCTGTCAGAATATCACTGTAGATGTTGACGGTGTTGTAGGCCTGTTTCAGCTCGATCACTACATCTTCCACCAGATCTGCATCCAGATAATCCGTATCACTGAAGATCGTCTTCAGTTTTCCGATCAGTACTTCATTGCCACGGATGGAGGTATTGAAGTAAACCAATGTCTTCTGCAGTTTCATCAATCGCAGAAGATCTTCGTTCTTGATGCTTTTCTCCAGTTCTTTTTCAGCTGCCGTTACATCTACATTGATTTGTTTCAGGTATTTCAGAAACCAGACGGCCGATGAATAAATCAGGCGGAATATTAAGTCGAGCTTGTTTCGTACCAAGACACTTTTCTTCCGGGTATGCTCGATGAAATCTGTCAGCATTTCCGAATGATAGTAGCAGATCGACACAATAATGTCGTTGTTGGTAATTACACCGAGTGGGACCGTCGTGAAAGGAATACCCGCCACGTCGCTCTGTACCGGAATACGTAAGATGGTAAGCAACCAGTCTCCTTCTATTTCCGTGCGTGAACGTTCGTCCACATCCGCAATGTCATCCAAAAATGATTCGGGAACACCCAAGGTTTTAGCCAGAAAATCGAAATCATCAGCATCCGGGCATTCAACATTCACCCAGCTGTTTGGAAGCCACTCTTGCTTTTCTACCAAGCCGGCTTCTCCACAATAAAGATAACCTCTCATCTTATTGCCTCCTTTCTCTTTTTAGGCCCGAAAAGAGGCATCTTCGAAATGTCTCTTCCGGAGTTAATAAATCAAATTACACGTTCGCGAATTGGAATCATCCATATTAGTCTTGTTTTCTGTCCAAACGATTCCGGCTGTTTATGCCGGGAATACGATCGTTTTTCTTTATTATGACGCAAAAGTAGTCATTTATTTTACATGTCCCAACAAGGCTGTTTGCCCTATAAAGTTTTTATGCCACATTTAATATCCTTTTGCCAAAACCTGTTATCCGGTTTCTATTCCTATCGGTGTCGTCTATCAAAGATGTTATTCTGCTGGCTAATTCTTTAATCCACGCCGTGGTTTACTTAGTTCACGTCGTGGATTACTTAGTTCACGCCGTGGATTAAGTAGTTCACGCCGTGAACTAAAGAATTGTTCGGGAATACGAAAAGAATTTTTGCCTTTAACGGGAAGAATACGTAAGAGTGGTATATTTTTTGAAGGAAGATAAACAAAAGGGGATTTTTGTCAGTTTTGTATATGAAGCTGGTTTCAGAGATTCCAGATGGATTAATGATTAGAATTAAAAAGGATATGCAGTTAGATTTCAATCCGATTACCGTCGATGACAAAAAGACGATCACTTCTTTTACGTTGTCTTCTCCGTTGCGCAACTGCGATTTGGCTTTTTCCAATATGTGTAGCTGGCGTTTCCTGTATCAAAGTGAGTTCGCTGTCTATAAGAACTTTCTGTTGATACGTTTCCGCATAGAAGATAAAAACCGGATCGCTTATATGCGGCCTATCGGAAGTGGCGACTTCAAGGATGCTTTATTGCAGTTGGAAGAAGATTCCTGGCAACACGGGCATCCGTTGCTGATGCTGGGTGTGACACCTGTATCGAAAGATTTGCTGGAAGAGGCTTTCCCGGGCGAGTTTACTTACATTCCCGAGCGGGATTACTTTGATTATATTTACTTGCGCGAAGATCTGGCTACCCTGAAAGGCAAGAAATTCCAGGCAAAGCGGAATCATGTCAATAAGTTCAAGAAGCAATATGCGTACGAATATGTTCCTTTGACGCCTGAACTGATACCCGAATGTCTGGAACTGGAAGCGAAATGGTACAAGGCAAACCGTACGGATGCGGATCAGGAAGAGTTAAGAGAAGAACGGCAGTCGATGATTTTTGCTCTTCAGCATTTCAAGGAACTGGATCTGATGGGCGGAGCAATCCGGATAGACAATCAGTTGGTGGCATTTACCTTTGGTTCGCCTATCAATCAGGATACGTTTGGCGTGCATGTCGAAAAGGCGGATACCCATTACGATGGAGCTTACAGCATCATCAATCAGGAATTTGCTTCCCGTATTCCCGAGCAATACCTTTATATAAATAGAGAGGAAGATCTGGGTATTCCCGGTTTGCGGCAGGCGAAGCTATCCTACAATCCGGCGATATTGCTTCCGAAAGCCGCCGTTATCAAAAAGATTAAATCGGAATAAGGCCTATGGAGCGGAAAGATCAAATCATCCAGCTTTGGCGGTGCTGCTTCGAAGACAGCGAAGACTTTATCCACCGTTTCTTCAGTCAGGTTTATCAGGATCAAAATGCCTGGACGCTGGAGAAAGACGGGCAAATCGTCTGCGCCATGCAGTTGCTTCCTTATACCATTAATTATTATGGACAGTCGATTCCGGCTACCTATATATATGGTGTCTGTACACATCCGGATTATCGTCGGCGAGGCTATATGCATCAGTTGTTGGAACAAGCTTTTGTACGCTTGAAAGAGCAGGGGAGTGGATTGGCTTTTTTGATTCCGGCCCACGACTGGCTGTTCGATTGCTACCGGAAATCCGGTTTTACCGAAGCCTTTGGTTGCCGGCATGCGACCCAAACTTATCCGGCAATTCCTCCGTATCCGCTTGTCGGAGTGGAAGAGTTAACGGCTTCTGATCTGTATGCAGGCTGGCGTTATCTGGATCGGAAGTGGCGGGAAGAACCGGTTTCCATATTACATTCGTGGGAAGATTTCCAGTTTCTTTACCAAGATATCATAGCCAGTGGTGGAAAATGTTTCCTGTATCGGCAGGAAGATGAGATACAAGGTGTACTGATGGCTGTACTTTCCAGAGAAAAACTCTTCCTGCCCGAATGGAAAGCCGATACGGAATCAGTACGCGGTGCCTTATTTCAGGCAGCAGCAGCAGTCTTTCAACGGCTGGAAATCGACTATCGTTTGCCGGGAAAGACAGTACGATATGGGATGGCACGTATTCTCTCTCCTGAACAATTCCTATCACGTTGGAAAGAGATACATCCTGACAAACCATTGACGGACGAAGCCTGGCAAGCATGGTCTGTTCGGGAACAGACAACATGCTTACTGGATGAACCGGAATCGTCCGGTTATATGCGGTTGATGATGGACTGAAAACCTTATTCTATCTGATATAGTTTCAGTTTGTTGTAGAGAGTCTTTCGGTCAATACCCAACATTTGCGCTGCTTTCGTCTTGTTGTTGCCGCATTCCTGCAAAGCCTTCCGGATAAGATCAATCTCATGGTTTCCGTCCCGCAACTGAGAGACGGAATGTTTGGCTTGCGGCGTTTCGCGGAGTTCGTCAGGCAATTCGGCACAAGTGATGAAGCGTCCTTTGGCCAGCAAGGTAGCATAGCGGATCACATTCTTCATCTGGCGCAGATTGCCGGGCCAGCTGTACGACTGGAAGAGACGGATTGTTTCGGCATCAAAACCGATGATATCTTTCTTCAGCTCGGCATTGGCCAGATCCAGGAAATTATTGGCAAACAGCATCAAGTCTTCCTGACGTTCGCAAAGGTCTGGAATCCGGATGGTAAATTCATTGATTCGATGGTACAAGTCTTCTCGGAAATCTCCTTTTTCAATGGCTTGACGCAGATTCTCGTTCGTGGCAGATACCAGACGAACGTTGATGGTGATCTCCTGATTACTGCCGACCGGCCGGACTTTCCTTTCCTGCAGGGCACGCAAGAGCTGGACTTGCACTTCGTAAGTCAGGTTACCGATTTCGTCGAGGAAGATTGTTCCGCCTTGTGCCGCAACAAAAGCACCGACTTTATTGTCGATGGCTCCGGTGAAAGAACCTTTTACATGACCGAAGAATTCAGAAGCAGCCAGATCTTTGGGAATAGCGCCGCAATCGACAGCCACAAAAGGAGCGTTGGCCCGATTACTTTGCTCGTGAATCCGGCGGGCAACATATTCTTTGCCGGTTCCGCTCGATCCTGTGATCAATACCGACATATCCGTAGGTGCAACCAGCCGGACATGCTCATACATCGAGACGGCTGCTTGGCTTACTCCTTCTATATACGGGTTCGAAACAGCATTTCCGGCAGCAGTCTTTGTGCTTTTGCCGGTTGATAATTCAGGTACTTTTATGGTTTCTTTGATCTTCGTCAGCAATTCTTCCGGGTTGACTGGTTTGGAAATATAATCGGATGCTCCCAATTTGATCGCTTGTACGGCCGTATGGATATCGGCATAGCTGGTCATCATAATTAAGGCAACATCCGGATGTGTTTCTTTCAGCCATTTCAGCAATTCGATTCCATCCCGGTCAGGTAATCTCAAATCTGACAGGACCAACTGAAATGACCGGCTATCCAAACACTTTTGGGCGTCAGAAACAGACGTCTGGGATTCTACAAGAAACCCTTTTCTGCCCAGCCAAGTCTTTAGCATTAGTGAAAAAGTAACATCATCTTCTACAATCAATATAGATGGCTGCATACATTTATGTTTTTTTTCTTTTGACAAATATACAATATTTCATAGAATCCACCTACTAGAATCAAACAGAATCATGTACATTTGTAAAATAAACAGAATAAAGATGTATTTATGACGATTCAACAACTGGAATATATCTTGGCGATTAATAAATTCCGCCATTTTGCCAAGGCTGCCGAATACTGCCGGGTAACACAACCAACGCTGAGTATGATGGTACAGAAGTTGGAAGACGAGTTGGGTGTGAAGTTGTTTGACCGTTCTTCACAGCCGGTTCGTCCGACATCGGCCGGTATGAAAGTATTGGAACAGGCCCAGCGCGTCTTGTATCAGGCTTCACTGATCAAAGACATTGTAACGGAAGAGAAAGAATCGGTCCGAGGTTCTTTCCGGCTGGCTGTCTTGCCAACCATTGCTCCTTACTTATTGCCGCGTTTCCTGCAGCATCTGGCGGAAGAACACAAGGATTTGGATATACGGATCCAGGAAATGCAGACAGCTCCCACTTTATCTGCTTTGCTGAAAGGGGAAATCGATGCTGCCATTATCGCCAACCAACCGATAGAGAGCGAACTTCAGGGCCATTTTCTTTATTATGAGGAATTTTTTGGCTATGTGTCGCGCAACGAACCTATTTTCGAAAAGGACAAAATCCGGACAACGGATATTAACGACGAACGTTTATGGTTGCTTGACGAAGGACATTGCTTCCGCGATCAGCTGATGCGTTTCTGCCAGCGGGAGAAAGCCCGGGTTAATCAGGCGGCTTATCGTTTCGGTAGTCTGGAAACATTCATGCACATGGTGGAAAGTGGTTATGGAATGACATTCATTCCGGAACTGGCTACCTTGCAACTCAGTCAGGAACAACAGGAAATGGTACGTCCGTTTGCCATACCCAAGCCGACACGTGAAATCTATTTCGTTACGCGGAAAGACTTTATCCGTCATTCCTTATCCAAGATCTTGATAGAGCATATTCAAGAAGCTGTTCCCAAAGATATGCTTCGTCTGAGAGCCGGACAAAAGGTTGTCTGATCGGTATGGATTCGGAAAAATATCATTTTCTGAAGAAAAATATTACTTTTTTCTTGTTTTTACGGAAAAATCGTTATTTTTGCCCCGTAATTAAAAACGAACAAATAAAGATGACTCGATTTAGCTTTACATATTACTTTTATTACTTTTACTTTTATAGCAAGGTAAAGGCAGGAGTTTGTATGTAAAGAGTTGATGATAGTTTGTATGTATCAATAATCAGATATAAAGTCCTGCCGGAATCCGGTGGGACTTTTTTATTATCTGGCAATTCGAGCCTGAAACTCAAATCCAATAAAAGACAAAAGAAACGTAACAATGGAAAGAAAAGTAGCAATTCAAGGAATAGCCGGTTCGTATCACGATATCGCAGCTCGCAGGTACTTTGAGAAGGATGAAGTGGAAACCATTCCCTGCAATACCTTTCGGGATGTCATTACGACTATCAAACGTGATCCTTCTATCTTGGGCTTGATGGCGATTGAAAATACCATCGCCGGAAGTTTGTTGCAGAATCATGAGTTGATCCGCGAAAGTGGCTTTAGCATTATCGGAGAATACAAATTGCGCATCTCTCATTCACTGGTAGCATTGCCGGGAACAAAGATTGAAGATGTAAAGGAAGTCAATTCGCATCCGATCGCTTTGATGCAATGTACGGAATTCCTGGATACGATTCCTTATGCCAAAGTTGTCGAAAAAGACGATACGGCTTCGAGTGCTCGTTGGATTGCCGAGAACCAGTTGAAAGGTCATGCTGCAATTTGCGGTAAACTGGCTGCCGAAATTTATGGAATGGAAGTATTGGCCGAAGGCATCGAAACCAATAAACGGAACTTCACCCGTTTTCTGGCGATTGCCGATCGTTGGACGGCCGACGAGATGATGAAAGATTCTATCAAGAATAAAGCATCTCTTGTATTTGCCTTGCCTCACACAGCTGGCAGCCTTTCCAAGGTTTTGTCTGTTCTTTCTTTCTATGACATGAATCTGACGAAGATACAATCATTACCGATTATTGGCCGCGAATGGGAATATATGTTCTATATCAACCTGACTTTTGTGGATTATACCCGATACAGACAGGCGTTGGATGCGATCCGGCCATTGACAAAGGACTTTAAAATATTAGGTGAATATGAAGAAGGAAGACAAGGTTTGTAAAATCGTTCCTGCCGAACGGGTGAACAGCGTACAGGAATACTATTTTTCCAAGAAACTCAAGGAAGTGGCAGAGATGAATGCTGCTGGGAAAAAGGTGATCAACTTAGGTATCGGTAGTCCGGATTTACCTCCTTCCGAACAAACGATCGAAACCTTATGCCAGCATGCCCGCAATGCCAACGAACACGGTTACCAGCCGTATGTGGGAATTCCTGAATTGCGCCAGGCATTTGCCGACTGGTATAAAACCTGGTATCAGGTAGAGCTGGATCCGAAGTCTGAAATCCAGCCGCTGATTGGTTCAAAGGAAGGCATTCTGCATATTTCGCTGGCTTTCCTGAATCCGGGTGATGGTGTGTTGGTTCCGAATCCGGGTTATCCGACGTATAGCTCGGTCAGTAAATTGGTACAGGCGAATTTGATTCCGTATGAACTGAAGGAAGAGTTAGGCTGGCAACCGGATTTCGATGAACTGGAAAAGATGGACTTGTCGAACGTGAAGTTGATGTGGACGAATTATCCGAATATGCCGACCGGGGCAAATGCCAGTATGGAACTGTATCAAAAGCTGGTTGACTTTGGTAGAAAGCATGGTATTATTATATGTAACGACAATCCGTATAGCTTTATCCTGAACGAACATCCGCTGAGTATTCTTCGTATTCCGGGAGCCAAGGATATTTGTATTGAACTGAACTCCATGAGTAAAGCGCATAATATGCCGGGTTGGCGTATGGCTATGCTGGCATCCAACAAACAGTTCGTTCAATGGATACTGAAAGTGAAGAGTAACATTGATTCAGGTCAGTTCAAACCGATGCAACATGCGGCAGTTGAGGCTTTGGCCGCTCCAAAGGCCTGGTATGATAAGATGAACGAAACGTATCGCAGTCGTCGGGCTTTGGCCGGAGAAATCATGCATACCTTGGGTTGTACCTACGATGAAAACCAGGTCGGCATGTTCTTGTGGGGAAGAATTCCTGATATATACAACGGCAGTGAAGAACTGGCCGACAAGGTTTTGTATGAAGCGAATGTCTTCCTAACACCGGGATTCATCTTCGGCAGTCAGGGAAACCGTTTTATCCGAATCTCGCTTTGCTGTAATAATCAGATGTTGCAGGAAGCTTTAACTCGCATTCAGAAAGTCATTAAATGAAGTCTAAATAATAAAAAGAAAATATAGTCATGGAAGAGATGAAATTAGAATCTATTTTACTACCGGGAATTGATCCGCAGCGTCCGATTGTTATTGCTGGTCCTTGTAGTGCAGAATCAGAAGAACAAGTATTGGAAACAGCCAAGAATCTGGCATCCAAAGGCATTAAGATATTCCGCGCGGGTATTTGGAAACCGCGTACCAAACCCGGAGGATTCGAAGGAATCGGCGTGATTGGTCTGCCGTGGTTGAAGAAGGTTAAAGAAGAAACCGGTATGTATGTAGCTACCGAAGTCGCTAACAAAGATCACGTGTTCGAAGCCTTGAAGGCGGGAGTTGATATCTTGTGGATCGGAGCGCGCACAACCGTTAACCCGTTTGCTGTACAGGAAATCGCGGATGCTTTGCGCGGTGTAGATATTCCGGTTTTGGTAAAGAACCCGGTTAATCCGGATCTCGAATTATGGATCGGAGCTTTCCAACGTCTGTATGGTGCCGGTATCAAGCGTCTGGGTGCCATTCATCGCGGATTCAGTTCTTACGACAAGAAGATCTACCGTAACTTGCCTTTGTGGCATATTCCGATTGAACTGCGTCGCCGGATGCCGAATCTGCCGATCTTCTGCGATCCGAGCCACATCGGTGGTAAACGTGAACTGATTGCTCCGCTTTGTCAGCAGGCTATGGACTTGAGCCTGGATGGTTTGATGATCGAATCTCATTGCAATCCGGATGCTGCCTGGAGCGATGCCGCTCAACAGATTACACCGGAAGTATTGGATTACGTATTGAATTTGCTGGTGATCCGTGAATCAAATCAGACAACCGAGAATTTAAGTGCTCTACGCCGCCAGATTGATGGTATCGACGAACAAGTATTGGAGTTGTTGGCAAAGCGTATGCGTGTTTCTAGGGAGATTGGTGTTTACAAGAAAGAACATAATATGCCAATCCTGCAATCACCGCGTTACAGCGAGATTCTGGAGAATCGTTCCGATATGGGACAGCAGATGGATTTGAATACCGACTTTATCAAGAAGATATTAAGTCTGATTCACGAAGAATCTGTCCGCCAGCAAATGATTATTATGAACGAAGAACAAGAGCAAGAACAAAAATAAGACGTCACGATGAAGATTCTGATTTTAGGAGCCGGGAAAATGGGTTCTTTCTTTACGGATTTACTTAGCTTTGACCATGAAGTAGCTGTCCTGGAAAGAGATCCGAAACGGATGCGCTTTATTTACAATGCGATCCGGATGCAACAGGTGGAAGAAGTGAAGGACTTCGCTCCGGAACTGGTGATCAATTGCGTAACATTGAATCATACGATTGATGCGTTCAAGGAAGTATTGCCTTACTTGCAGCCGTATTGTATCATCGCCGATATTGCTTCGGTCAAGACACACCTGAAGGAATTTTACGATACTTGTGGTTTCCCGTATGTGTCAACCCACCCGATGTTTGGGCCGACTTTTGCCAATCTGGGAAATCTGGAGAAGGAAAATACCATTATCATCTCGGAAGGCGATCATCTGGGAAAGATCTTCTTCAAAGACTTATACAGCCGCCTGCATCTGAATATCCGTGAATATACGTTTGAAGAACACGATAAAGTGGTGGCTTATTCGTTGGGTATTCCTTTCGCTTCGACCATGGTCTTTGCGGCTACGATGAAACATCAGGATGCGCCGGGAACGACTTTCAAACGGCACATGAAGATTGCCCGCGGCCTGCTTTCGGAAGATGATTATCTGTTGACGGAAATACTGTTTAATCCACGAACTCCGAAACAGATCGAACGGATTCAGGAGGAATTGAATACGCTGCTGGATATTATCAAGAATAGAGATACGGATGGTATTAAGACTTTCCTGACTAAAATCCGGAAGAATATCGAATAATACCGGCGTGTCTTTTTAATACGCTTCTTTCACAACGAAGATAAACGGTTGTGTTTTACTGTCATCCTGTGATGCGAGGTGAATGCCCGTATCACAGGATGTTTCTTTTGTACTTGTCCATTGATTTTCTCTTTTGTCTTTCTTTAGTCGGTTGATAATGAGTTGCCTGTGCTTGTCTGAATGATCTGAAATGTCCAATCGCTTTTTTGCCCTCATTCGTGTAAACGTCTACTTTTGCCTTGTAAACTTATTAAATCGATGGTTATATGGTATCAAGAAAAACAAGGATTCCTTGGATGATGGGAATCGCATGCAGCTTGTTGATGGCGTGTAGCAGTACGCAGCAAGACTGTTTAGGAGAAATGCCGGTTATTGCCGAGAAAGTAACGTTGCCTACGGGGGATTTGATAGTGTGTGATTTGGCAAAAGCGACGGATACCTTGGATGTTCCTTTGAGTATGCTGACGGAAGAACTGCAGATCGTTCCGCTCGATAATCGGGACGAGGCGTTGGTGGGCGGTTGGGTACGCACAACCGTTTCCGACAACTATATTCTTGTCAGCAATAACAGGCAGGTTCCTTATAAATTATTCGGACGAGACGGTAAGTTTATTTGTACAGTAGGCTCGTTTGGGCAGGGACCGAATGAATATCAACTGACGTATGCCGAACAACTGGACGAAGAACATAACCGCATTTATATTATGTCGTGGAATGCGGAGAAGATTCTGGTATTCGACCTGCAAGGAAATCCGCAACCGTATATCCCGCTGAATACACGTGTCCCGAAAGGAAAGCTCCGGGTGAATACGGCCGATTCGACAGTGATCGTTACCACGCTTCCGTTTGAAGGAAGTCCCGAAGTGGTTTGGGTACAAGACATGCACGGCAACCGGAAGCAGAGCGTTGCTCCGGGCCATTTGATGGTTCCACGAGATTTCAGCAACGAAGTCATGGATGCACGCAATACGTCGGCGTATGATGTGATGTTCTTAATAATCATGCCGGAAGCCAAACAAGACTCGTTATATCATTATAACTTGGAGAAGAACCGGTTGGAGCCTCGGTTTACGGCGTTGTTCACCGGAGAGAGAATACCTTGGCACGGATATACCGAATTACCGCATCATTTTATCGGTGATGTTTCTTTCCCGGTACAAGTCAGTGAAACCTCTTTTCAAGGGTTGGCTCCGGCATATTATATCGTCGATAAAACGACCTTGAAGGGAAACTTCATGCGATTGAAGAATGATTTTCTCCACATCTCGGCATGGCCGAGTTTTTCCAACGGTTATTATACCGCCAATATGGAACCGATGGCACTGAAGGAACAGTTGGAAGAAGCCTTGAAGGAGGAAAACTTGGACGAATCGGTACAAGCCCGCATCAAAGCTTGCCTTTCTTCTTTGGATGAGAATGGAAATAATGTAATTTTACTGGCAAAGCTGAAGAATTAATACGAGTGTTTATGCAATACATGGCGCGACTGCTGTTGGTAATGGGTATTTGTTGGGTGTGGCTGCTGACTGGATGTACAGATTCGCCGCGTCATTTGCTGGATCAGGCGGAAAGGGCTTTTGTCGCTTCGCTCGATAGTGCAGACTTTTACCTTTCCCAGATTGAACATCCGGAAAAACTTGCCCCGAAAGAACAGTTGCGCTATGCTTACCTGAAAGGAAAAATCGAATTTTATACACTTGGTAGCCAGTCGGATTCTCTTCTGCGGGAAGCAAACCGGCTGGCAATACAGGAGAAGGATTCGTTTTATATCAGCCAATTGCTTTGGCTGGATATACAGCGGAAGAGTTATTACGAAAAACCGGATTCGGTGTTGCTGCTGAGCCAGTCATTGCAGGAAAATTTCCCACAGGTAGTCGATTCTCTTGCCTTTTATATGCATTACTACCGGCAGCAGGCCTATATGCAAAAAGGAGAATTGGAGCTTGCTTTGCAGGAAGCGGAAAAAACCTGCGCCTTGACTTCCGATTCGATCCGTTATATTCAGGCAACGGTCTTTCGTATCCGGACTTTGCAGGCATTGAATGAAGACGGGAAAGTAGACAGTCTGTATGCGATGTTGGCAGATTATATGCCGGATACCGAACGGTTCGATGTGATTAGTAACATTGTTTATACCCATCAGATGTCGTGGCTGGAACAGAACGAACGATGGGGCGATGCCTTGCTGCTGAATACCCGGTTGAAAGAATCCCCCAAGTTGCGGGCTTCCCGTAATTTCTATCTCAAGGCCCAGGCGTTTGAGGATTTGAGACAGGTGGATTCGGCTTTGTATTATTACCGGAAAGCAGAACAAGGCTATTCACCGGCCATTGCCAGCCTGGCTTCTTCCCGCCTGATGCATTATTACCTTTCTTTACATGACGTGCGGAAAGCATTTGACAGCATGAAGAAATCGCAATTGTTGGATGCGTCTTTGTTTTCGGATATCGACTATGAGGTGGATATTGCCCAATTCAAACGCACCCAACTGGAGAATGAATTGTATCAGATCAAACTGAAGCGACAGCAACAACAACTCTGGTTGTTGGCTTCGTTGTTGGGGTTGGTGCTGTTGCTTGCTTGGATTATATTCTTTTATTTGCGCATCAAGCGGGAACGGGCATTGGCTGAAGTCCGCTTGCAAAACAAGAAAGTGGAAGAAGAAGCCCGTATCCTGCGGTATCAAAACGAGTTGTTGAAGAAAGAAACAGAAATCAGTCTGTTGCGGGAGAAAGAAGCCTGGCAGATGTCGAAGGTTGCCGATTTGCGCGAAGCCCTTTTCCGTCGTCTTTCTTTTTACAGCAAACTACCTTCGTTACAAGGCGATCGTGCTGCCGGAACACACGAAAAGATCCGGTTGACCGACGAGGAATGGAAGGAAATAACAGAGTCGGTCGATGCTGTGTTCGATGATTTTACCCGGCGTTTGCATGAGTCTTTCCCAGCTCTTACTCCGAAAGACGTCATATTCTGTTGTCTGGTAAAACTGAATGTCAATATGCAAGACCTGTCAGATATTTACTGTGTCAGTAAAGCCGCTATTTCGAAACGTAAGTTCCGGCTGAAAACCGAAAAGTTAGGAATTACGGATGAACATCTCAGCTTAGACGATTTCCTAAAAGACTTTTAATAGATTGAATATATCCTGTCATTCGTGACTTTTTAATTTTTTGACATATGTCGTAAAGCTTTTCCATATATGTGCTAAAGCTTTTTGACAAATGTGGTAAAGCTTTTCGACATCTGTCAAAAATATGAAATGTAACGAGAAAAGGATAAAAATGCGGGAATAAAAGCATAAAAAGAGCTGATTATAACGTTGGAGAATGTTGATTTATTAAAATAAAAGATACATGTATTGAATCCTCCGAATATATCCTATCGGGTATATTAGAAGGATTCATATATACTTTAATATACCATAACGGGTATATTTTAATATAAAACGGTATCAGACCGTGGATGAACTTGTAAACCTGTGAATGAAAAGACCACTTCCGTACTTAATTGAATTAATTCAATTTATACTCATTTCTAAAACCTCTACCTTTGTGCATTGTTATATTTATATAGGTTAGAAAAGAAAGATAAAAACAGATAGAAATGAGAAAAAGCGTTTTGTGCGGTGTGTTGTTGCTGCTATTTGGAAAGATGGTTTCCGCCCAGCAAACCCTGTCGTTGCAGGAATGCCGGGATCTGGCGGTGAAGAACAACAAAGAACTGCGGATTGCCGAGGAGAAGATACGGATGGCCGATTATGAAAAGAAGGCGGCGCTGACCAAGTATTTCCCTCAGATTTCGGCCAATGGTGCTTATATGTGGAATCAAAAGGACCTGAATCTGCTGGATATGGGGCAGTTGTCGAGTTCGCTGGCTTCTTCGTTGGGCGGTTTGGCCCAATTGCCAGTGGTACAGCAAACGGTAGGTGCCATCAATGACCTTCAGCATCTGGATATTCAGAATGTGTGGGTTGGGAATGTCGCCTTGGTACAACCCGTTTTTATGGGTGGAAAGATTGTTACCTACAATCAGATTACGGCGTATGCCAAAGAACTTGCCATGTCGATGAACGACCAGAAGTTACAGGATTTGCTGTATAAGACGGATGAAACGTACTGGCAGGTGGTTTCGTTGGTGAACAAGAAGAAACTGGCGGATGCTTATGTGGAACTGCTCCGGAAGACGGATGAAGATATGGCTGCCCTGATTGCTGAAGGTGTGGCTACTCAAGCCGATGGTTTGTCGGTCAAGGTGAAACTGAATGAGGCAGAAATGGCACAGACGAAGGTAAACAACGGATTGGCTTTGTCGAGGATGCTGTTGGCGCAGTTGTGTGGCTTGCCTTTGACAGACACGCTGACTTTGGCAGACGAGCAGTTGGATAACTTCCCGGTGGAAGAGCGTACGACCTCTGTGGATGTGAATCAGGCATTCATGAACCGCAATGAACTGAAAAGTCTGGATCTGGCATCGAAGATTTATAAGAAGAAAGAACGGATTGTGTTGGCAGACCTGTTGCCTACGGTGGCTTTCTCGGCCAATTACTTTGTGACTAACCCGAATCTGTTCAATGGTTTCAAGAACGACTTTGCCGGTATGTTTAACCTGGGTGTTATTGTCCGTGTGCCGATCACCGGCTGGTGGGAAGGCAGTTATAAACGAAATGCTGCCCGGGCAGAAACACGGATCAGACAACTGGAATGGGAAGATGCCCGCGAGAAAATCGAATTGCAGGTGAATCAGTCGGTCTATAAGGTGAATGAGGCGAGCAAGAAGCTGGCGGCTTCGAACCGGAATATGGAGAATGCCGAAGAAAACCTGCGAAGTGCCAATCTGGGATTTGAAGAAGGCGTGATTCCGGCCTTGAATCTGATGGCGGCACAGACGGCGTGGTTCTCAGCACGTTCGACACTGATCGATGCACAGATCGACATGAAACTGACGCAAGTGTATCTGAACAAAGCCTTGGGAGTTGATTTACAGGAAAACAAATAAGAGAAGAAAAAACTAAAAACGTAAATAGTCATGAGTGATAATAAGAAAAAATATTCGGTCAATAATATGATGTTGGCATTCATTGCCGTATTGGTAGCAGTTGGTTTGGTGGCTCTGGCGGGCTTCTTCCTGTTGACACCGCCCGATGAGGTGATTATGGGACAAGCCGAAGCGACAACGATTCGTATATCTGGTAAAGTACCCGGACGAATTGCTTCCTATCGTTTTAATGAGGGCGATCAGGTAAAGGCTGGCGATACGCTGGTCTTCTTGAGTACACCCGAAGTACAAGCCAAGTTGATGCAGGTAGAAGCTGTGAAGGCCGCCGCCGAAGCTCAGCATGCCAAAGCCTTGAAGGGAGCCCGTGATCAGGAAGTAACGGCTGCCTATGAAATGTGGCAAAAGGCACAGGCCGGTTTGACAATCGCGAAGAAGTCGTACGACCGGGTTCGTAACTTGTATGAGAAAGGAGTGATGTCTGCCCAGAAGAAAGATGAGGCGGAAGCCAACTACAATGCGATGGTGGCAACCGAGAAAGCAGCCCGTTCACAATATGAAATGGCTAAAGAAGGAGCCCGCAAAGAAGATAAGGCGGCTGCGGCTGCCCTGGTCAATCAGGCTAGTGGTGCTTTAGCCGAGGTGGAATCGTATGTAGAAGAGAGTGCACTGGTCGCTCCGATTGACGGAGAAATCTCCGAACGTTTCCCGGAAGTTGGTGAGTTGGTAGGAACGGGTGCGCCGATTATGAACATCGCCGACCTGACCGACATGTGGGTTTCGTTCAGTATCCGCGAAGACTTGCTTTCGCAGGTGAAAGTCGGAAATGAAGTCAAGGCTTTTGTGCCGGCTCTCGATAACCAAGAGATTACATTGAAAGTATATTATATGAAGGATATGGGCACGTATGCTGCCTGGAAGGCTACGAAAACAACCGGTCAGTATGATGCCAAGACATTTGAAGTCCGTGCCCGTCCGGTACAGCCGGTAGAAGGTTTGCGTCCGGGCATGTCGGTGATATGGAAGCATAACAACGGGAAATGAAGATGACAATACAAGAATCATTACATCGGATCGGACAAATAGCCCGCAGGGAAACGAGGCGGATGACATCGCAGCCCTTTTATCTGTTCGGGATGATTGTGGCTCCGTTGATCTGTCTGGTCTTTTTCCTTTCCCTGATGCGTGAAGGTCTGCCGACCAATCTGCCGGTAGCTGTTGTGGATATGGATAATTCGGCCACGTCGCGTACCTTGATCCGCCAGTTGGATGCCTTTGAACAGACGAAGGTAGTGATGTTGTCGCATTCGTTTACCGAGGCTCGCCAGGAGATGCAGAAAGGGAATGTATATGGTATCTTCTATATTCCGGAAGATTTTGCCAAAGAGGCCACATCGGGGAAACAGCCGAAGCTGTCGTATTATACCAATAATACGTATCTGATTGCTGCCTCGCTGCTGTTCCGGGATATGAAAACCGTTTCGGTGTTGGCAAACGGTTCGGTCGGTTTGCAGCTTGGAACGGCGAAAGGAAAGACAGAAGCGGAGATTATGGGGCAGTTACAGCCCATTGTAATAGACACGCACGCCATCGGGAATCCGTGGCTGAACTATTCGGTTTACCTGAACAATACGATTCTTCCGGGTGTGTTGCAGCTGATGATCTTCCTGATTACGGTTTTCAGTATCGGTACGGAACTGAAGAACGGTACGGCACGGAAGTGGATGGCCATGGGGAAGAACTCGTTGGTGGTTAGTCTGCTGGGAAAGATCCTTCCGCAAACCCTCGTCTTTACACTGGTAGGATTTCTTTTCATGGCTGTCTTATATGGCTTCAGCGCCTTTCCGCTGCATAGCGGCTGGCTGCCGATGTTGGTGGCGATTTTCCTTTTGGTTATCGCTTCGCAGGCAATGGGTGTTTTCATGATTGGTGTATTGCCGACCTTGCGTTTGGGGTTGAGTTTTGCCAGTTTGTTTGGGATGATCTCTTTCTCGATCGTCGGTTTTTCCTATCCGTTATTGGCGATGGATCCGATCTTGCAGGCATTGGCGCGGTTGTTCCCGCTGAGGCATTACTTCCTGATCTATGTCGATCAAGCCCTGAACGGCCGGGATCTGTTCTATACCTGGAGTGAATACGTCTGGTTACTCGGTTTTCTGATCCTGCCGTTGCTGATAGGCCGGAACCTGAAGAAGGCGTTGCTCTATTTTAAATACATTCCTTAATGGAGAGATGATGATGAAAGAAGAACATAAATTAAGTCATATTATCAAGGAAGGCTTTCAGGATATGTTTTATATCTGGAAGGACGAGCTGAAACAGGTATTTCGGGATGAAGGAATCATGATATTCTTCTTCCTGGTGCCACTGGTCTATCCGGTCTTATATGCGTACATATATAATAATGAAGTCGTACATGAGGCGAAGATGGTCGTAGTCGATCAAAGTAATTCTCCGCTGAGTCGGGAATTTATCCGTCGGGTAGATGCTTCGAGTGAAGTACATGTCGTGCAGGTGGTCGGTGAGATGGAAGAAGCCCGCCGGTTGGTGGACTCGAAGGAAGCTTTCGGTATCTTGTCGATTCCTTCTGCATTCAGCAAGGATTTGCATCAGGGACGGCAGACAACCGTTTCCTTGTACAGCGATATGAGTGCCTTGTTGTTCTACAAAGCCTTCTTGCTGACGGCAACGGAAGTCTCGTTGGAGATGGGCTCCGAATGGACAGTCCGGAATCATCCGCAGTCGACCGAAGCCTTACAGGCCATAGCTGTGCAGCCGATTCCTTCGGAGTCGATCTCGATGTATAACCCGCAAAACGGATTCGCCAGCTTTCTGGTGCCGGCCATTCTGATCTTGGTGATTCAACAAACCTTGATATTGGGAATTGGTATGTCGGCAGGAACGGCGCGGGAAAAGAACCGTTTCCATACGTTGGTGCCGATTACCCGGCATTTTCATGGAACCTTGCGTATCGTATTGGGGAAGAGTCTGACTTACATTGTCCTGTATGTGGTAGTTTGTGCTTGGGTATTGGTCATCGTGCCTCGCCTGTTTGCCTTCCCGCAGATCGGGCAACCGTTGGATCTGATTCTCTTTATCCTGCCTTATCTGTTTGCGTGCATCTTCTTCTCGATGACGCTTTCCGGATTCGTTTCCAATCGCGAGGAACCGATGATCTTGTTTGTCTTTACATCGGTGATCCTGGTGTTTATCTCCGGTATTTCCTGGCCGATGTATTCGATCTCTCCGTTCTGGCGGGCGTTGGGTTATATCTTCCCGTCTACGATGGGCGTGCAAGGTTTTGCCCGGATTAATACAGCCGGAGCAACCCTGAACGAAGTTGCTCACGAATATCAGGTGTTATGGATTCAGGCCGGTGTCTATTTCATAACGGCATGCCTGGTTTATCGTTATCAGATTATCCGCAGCCGGAAACAATTAGTCCGGCATTATCTGGAGATGAAACGACGGCGAGCATCGAAAGCCGTTGCCTCCTAATAAGAAACCCGTTAGTTTCGGTTATGATTCTCGTTACTTTTGAATCCGAAACTAACGGGTTTTATGTTACAAGTAAATTCCCTTATTTGACGACGGGCAGAATCAGTCGGGTAGCTGCATTCTGCTGGTGATAAATACGGATGTTCTGTTTCATCACGAAGTCTTCTACCGAGCAATGATAGGTATCAATGAACCGTTGCGGATTGCGGTCGATGATCGGGAACCAGGAACTTTGGATTTGAATCATCAGCCGGTGACCGGGCAGGAACGTATGGGCTACATCATACAAAGTATAATGAACCGGCGTGATCTGGTTCGGCTCGAACGGTTGCGGATTATCGAATCCGGTGCGGAAACGGCCGCGGAACAATTCGCCACGAACCAGCATTTCATATCCGCTCATCGGATAACGGCCGTTCTTCAGGTAGTCGGTCGCTTCTTTCGGATATTGGAAGTTTTCCGGAAAGACGTCGATGACTTTCACCATAAAGTCGGCATCCGTACTGCTGATAGCTGTCTGCAACTCGACTTCAATCGGACCGGCCAACGTTAGTGTATCAGTCAGCACCGGCGTCATGAACGAGATCACATCCGGGCGTGCCGTAGCAAAACGCTGGTCGTCGAGCATATACTCCAACGTACGAGATCGTGTCGGATTGCCGGTATAAGGCACAGGTTTACTCATATCCGATACATATTCGGTAAATGATTCCTTTTCTTCAGGTGCTTCGGTAGAGACAGAACCGTCGCCATGAATATAATACGGTGTCGGTTGCATTTCCGGAAGCGGCCATTCTTCTGCAAATACCCATTCATTCTTTCCGGTATGGAACACACTCACATGGTGTTTCGGCTTTTCTCCTTTTCCTTCCAGGTAATAGCGGAAGAACGGATATTCGATATCTTCCCGATAGAACTTCGAGGTACTTTTCCCGAAATAGATATTCCCGAAGCCTTCGAAGCCGGGACGAGTCCATGCTCCGTGCCACCACGGACCAAAGGCCAGATAGAGTTCGGTTTCGGGCGACTGCTCTTTGATGGCCTTATAAGTATTCCAGGCGCCATAACAGTCTTCACTGTCAAACAAGCCACCTACGACCAGCATGGCCGGTTTCAGGTTATAGCAAGACTGGCGGGCATCGCGTTCCTGCCAGAAAGCATCGAAGTTGGGATGTTTCTTGATCAGATTCCAAAGTGTTTCGGTTGTGTCTTGTACCAAGGCATCAGCATCCTTGAAAGTTCCCAGGCGGAGAAAATCGGTATAAACATCATTCTTCACGATCTCTTTCATCACTCCTTTTCCGGCATGGCGGCCTTCCAGCCAAGGCAGGAAGTTGGTGGTCTGCAAGAAGGTGAAAGCTCCGTTATGATGTCGGTCATCGCCCCGGAACCAGTCTGTTACCGGACCTTGCGGAGAAACCGCTTTCAATGCCGGATGATTGGATGAAGCCGTCATCGTAGCCTGAAAGCCATCGTAACTGATACCCCAAGTTCCGGCGTTCCCATTATTATAAGTATTCTTGAGTAACCATTCGATCGTATCATACGTATCGGTAGCTTCATCAATATCCTTTTTACTCTTCTTGTTCTTATTCAGCGGACGTACCTGAACAAATTCACCTTCGCTTTTATGGCGTCCGCGAATATCCTGGTAAACCAGAATATATCGGTTCTGCGTATAAATATTCTCTTTGATACCGAACTTGTCTCCGTAAGGCTCGCACGAATAAGGCGTACGCATCATCAGAATGGGATGCTTCTCGCTCCGGTCTTTCGGTTCGTAAATGGAAGTGAACAGCTTAACACCATCACGCATCGGGATCATGACTTCCCGCTTGGTGTAATTCTGTCTCAGCTTAAGTTCAGCACTGTCTATTTTACTGGTCTCTTGCTGTGCATACAGTTTCATCCCGAACAGACCGCACAGCAGGCCTGCCAGCAACATACATTTTACGTGTTTCATTTTTCTTCCGTTATTCTGCTTCTTTATTCATCCGATGGTTCAGGTAGGCGATACGTTTCAGCGCCTTTCTCTTTTCCTGGGTCATCTGGTAAATATCGCTCAAGGCAGTTGCCAGATTATACGTAGCCACCAAGGCTTTCTTATCGGCTTCTGCCATATAGATGACATATGGTTTGCCACCTTGATATTCTATCTTGATACGTTTGTCGGCATTGTCGTAGATGAACTTGATGGCATCTTGCCCTTTTTCGGCTTTATAAGTAACGACTTCCGTTGTGTTACCCATATCCTTGAAGTGATAGTTCACGCCACCGTCGTAGGGAATGGAAGCAGTTTCGGCAAAAAGGCCGTCGGGCGTGCTCACCTTGATACTGGTATGATCAATCGGCTTCCCTCCGAAATAGACACTGGCCAGGTACATTTCGCCGTTCTCGTTCACACCACAACGGACATAACACCGCTGAACGTTCCGCTCAATCGTCTGTTGCCGCCAGATATAGTTCCCGATTTCTTCGTATAGCGTATCTTTCTCGAAAGTGAAACCTGCCTTCAGTGAATCCGATTCATGCAGGCGGATTGGCATCAGACTGTCACAATAGGCGATGTTGCGTTCGGCTTCCTTCAGGTCGATTTCACGCATCAGGGTTAAAGCCCCTTTTAAGGCATCAAACTCTTTCGGAAACTTGGCCCGCAAGCTGTCAATCTCCGACCGGGCGGCGAATAACTCGTTGTTTTCGTAATAAGCGCGGGCTTTATCCAGGCGTTCCTGGGCTTGTTTGGCCGCATTGTTGCAACCGGCAAGGGCCGTTGCAAGCATCAAACAGGCAATCGACTTTTTCATATCCTTGTTATTTATACTGTTCTTTGTCCGCAAAGGTAGAAAATAAATAGACGTGTTGCGGGCTCAGCCGGCGCGAATTTGCCATTTCGGGAAAGATACATTAATTTTGCTACCGAAACAGAATAAGGATAAGCATGTATATAAGCAATGACGAATTGTTAGAACATATTTCTGCCAAGCCTTTCCGGTTGGTTTCGGAGGCGGCAGACGAATTAGGGGTTGAAGCGTATGTGATCGGTGGTTATGTCCGGGATATATTCTTGAACCGTTCGTCGAAAGACATAGATATCGTGGCAGTAGGCAGTGGAATCGAACTGGCCAAGCGTGTGGCGGCAAAATTGGGCCGTCGGGCGAATCTCTCTATCTTTAAGAACTTCGGTACGGCACAAGTGAAGTGCGGTGACTTGGAATTGGAGTTCGTCGGTGCGCGCAAAGAATCGTACAGCCACGACAGCCGTAAGCCGATTGTAGAAGACGGAACACTTGAAGACGATCAGAGCCGCCGCGATTTTACGATCAATGCCTTGGCGTTGTGTCTGAATAAAGATCGTTATGGAGAGCTGGTCGATCCTTTTGGCGGATTGGATGATATGGATGACCTGACGATTCGTACGCCGCTTGATCCGGATGTTACCTTCAGTGATGACCCACTTCGGATGATGCGTGCCGTCCGTTTTGCTTCCCAGTTAGGTTTCTTTATCGATCCCGATACATTCGACGCGATTATCCGTAACCGGGAACGGATTTCCATCATCTCCAAAGAACGGATCGTCGATGAATTGAATAAGATTGTATTGTCGCCGAAGCCATCTTTGGGTTTCGACTTGTTGGATAAAAGCGGTTTGCTCCAACTGATTTTCCCGGAACTGTGTGCCTTGAAAGGTGTAGAGACCAAAGAAGGTATTGGGCATAAGGATAATTTCGCCCACACCCTGATGGTTCTCGACCGTTTAAGCAAGACGACCGACAACTTGTGGCTGCGTTGGAGTGCGATCTTCCACGACATCGGCAAGCCTCGTTCGAAACGGTTTGATCCGCGTCTGGGCTGGACATTCCACAACCATAATTTCATCGGCGAGAAGATGATACCGGAAATCTTCCGGAAAATGAAACTTCCGATGAATGAGAAGATGAAATATGTGCAGAAACTGGTGGGCTTGCATATGCGTCCGATTGCTTTGAGCGACGAAGAAGTGACCGATTCGGCCATCCGCCGTTTGCTTTTCGATGCCGGTGACGATATCGAAGACCTGATGCTGCTTTGCGAAGCCGACATCACCAGCAAGAATCCGGAGAAGGTACGCCGTTTCCTGGCCAACTTCCAGCTGGTGCGTTCTAAACTGGCAGATATCGAAGAGAAAGACCGTGTCCGCAATTTCCAGCCGCCAATTAAAGGTGAGGAAATAATGGATTTATTCAATCTGCAGCCGTCTCGGCCGGTGGGTGTTCTGAAAGAAGCCATCAAGAATGCCATTCTCGACGGAGTCATTCCTAATGAACGCGAAGCCGCTTATCACTTCCTCTTAGAAAAAGCCAAAGGCATGGGACTTCAGCCTGTTAAGAGTTTGGAATTATAATACCTTACATTTAAGGAAAAAGCTGGCGTATTTTCATCAATTTACGCCGGCTTTTCAGTAAAATACGCCGGCTTTTTAGGAAAAACTGGCGAGAGAAAAATATATGCTAATGATTTTATAAAAACTTGCCGAGTTTTGTTTTTCATTAATAAAACCAAACCTCCACTCACTTAATTTAAGTACTGGATATAATTTATAAAGTTTTGAATTTATCTCATATTTTTGAATAAATGAAATAATGATACAGAAGATAATTCTGTCAAATTGTTGTATCTATATTTATTATTCTAATCGATAAACGGAAAATAGGAATATGTGTACGGATAAATGTTATGATATAGATTGTTTCATTTTTCATTTTGTTATCATCTTTGATTGATAAATATTGATTAGTATTGATTCGGAACAAAAGAAAGATACTTTTTGTTGTATAAATCATTGATTATTATAGTGAAAATAGAATAATGATAGTGCAAAAAAGAAAAATAGAAAGGAAGGGAAGTTCGTTATGTATTTATTCGCTAAATGTTAAAAACAAACGTTATTAAATATTTTGTGTATTTACTCTTGATATTTTCTAAATATTATTTATACATTTGCGACTGAAAGTTTTAATCAAAAGTAAGTATGTCGAAGTTATATTTTGTAAAAATGCGAGAACATTCTTATAGAGTAGAGCTTCAAGTTTAATTTTAATTGTATGGACTATACTAAGGCATTATTCGGTTCTAAGATGCTTTTAGCCTGTATGTTAGCAACTCAATTGGGGGGGGTAAATGAAGCCTCTGCCGCAACAGGTTTGAAAGCCGTGAAAACAAATGCTCCGATTGTTAACCAGTCACAAATTACGGTGACAGGTGTCGTGAAAGACTCAAATGGAGAACCTGTAACAGGAGCAGCTGTAGTAGTTAAAGGTACGACCAACGGTACCGTAACAGACTTGGATGGAAAATATTCTATTAATGTAGAAGAAGGAGCAGTTTTGTCTTATTCATTCGTGGGAATGAAAGCTCAAGAAATTAAGGCAAATAAAACGGTAATCAATGTTGTATTGCAGGAAGAAGCCATTGGTTTGGACGAAGTGGTTGCCATTGGTTATGGTTATGTGAAAAAGAAAGATTTGACGGGTGCCGTTTCTTCTGTATCTGCTGATGATATGGTGATGGGTGGTACGGTTAGTAATGCCGCTCAGGCCTTGCAGGGTAAAACTGCCGGTGTACAGGTTCAGCAGACATCAAAGGCTCCGGGTGGTTCCATTTCAGTTCGTGTACGTGGTAGCAACTCTATTAGTTCAACCAACGAACCGTTGTATGTAGTAGATGGTTTCCCTTCAACCGAAGGTTTGAACATCAACCCGAATGATATTGAGTCCATGCAGATTTTGAAGGATGCTTCGGCAACTGCTATTTATGGTGCTCGTGGTGCCAACGGTGTTGTATTGATCACAACAAAAAGAGGTAGAAGTGGCGAAAATAAGATTTCTTATAATGGTTATCTAGGTGTTCAGCAGATTCAGAATCCGTTCACATTTATTAGTGCAAAGGATTATATGAATTTGGAAAATGCCTTGTATCAGGAAATCGAAGGACAGGAAGGTAATCCGAATGGTGTTTATACGCCTTCTCAATTACAATCTAATGTAGATACAGACTGGATTGATGTTTGTACTCGTTTGGGTTTGGTACAAGATCATAGTATCCAGTTTAGAGGTGGTACAGAGAAAACAAAGATCTTGACTAGTTTGGGTTATTATAGCCAGGAAGGTGTATTAAAGAACACAGACTTCTCTCGTTTTTCTGGTCGTGTGAATGTGGATCAGACCATTACGGATTGGATCAAGGCAGGAGCAACTATGTATGCTCATCGTGAACAATCCAATTACCAGATGTATAGTGGTAACTTGATTAGTTCGAATGTGTTGAATAGTATTATGACATACGATCCGACAGTCAAGCCTTATAATGAAGATGGTTCGTATGGAACAGTTCCGGGTGGACGTGGTGATAACCCATTGGCTAACTTGTTGGAACGTCAGAACGATGAAACCAAGGATAAGTTTAATGGAACAGCATTTGTTGAAATTAATCCGTTAGAAGGATTAACAGCTAAAGCTTCTGCAGGTGTTGAAATACAACATAATTTCCAAGGTACATACTTGCCTAAATCAACATATCAAGGTAGTATTGATGGAGGTGTTGCTTCAACTTATGATTATACAGGTACACGTCAGTTGTTTGAAGGAACAATTAATTATATGAAGACCTTCAACAAGGTACATGACTTTAGCGCAATGGTCGGATATACGTATGAAAAATTTATCGCAGAATATCGTCAGGAGAATGCAAAAGGATTTTCAACCGACCAATTCTCATATAACAACATGGGGGCTGCTTCAATAGTTACTAGTATTGCTTCCAATAAGACAGAAAATATTTTGATATCTTTCTTTGGTCGTGTGAACTATACGTTTAATAACAAGTATTTGGCAACAGTAACTGTACGTCGTGATGGTTCTTCTCGTTTTGGTTCTAATGAACATTGGGGAACATTCCCTTCTGGATCATTAGCTTGGCGTGCCAGCGAGGAAGATTTCATTAAGAATCTGAATCTGTTCAGCAACTTGAAGGTACGTGCAGGTTTTGGTGTAACAGGTAACGAACGTATTGGTGATTATGCTTCGTACGCGTTGATGTCGAATACCCGTTATACATTTGATGGTTCTACTAATACTGCCGGTGTTCACATGAGCCAGAGTAGTGCAGAAAATAAGAGTTTGAAATGGGAAACTACCAAACAGTGGAACGTCGGTGTAGATATGGGATTCTTGGACAACCGGATTTCAGTAGTTTTGGATGGTTACTGGAAGAGAACGGATGATTTGTTGTTGGCTATCAAGATGCCGATGTACACTGGTTTTACTTCAGGACAAAGTAATATCGGATCTATTCAGAACCGTGGTTTTGAATTAGATTTTACTTCTCACAACTTGACTGGTGATTTTATTTGGGATACGAAGTTTAACTTCTCTTTGAATAGAAATAAGGTATTGAACTTGGGTGATAACGGTGATATTTATATTCAATCATCTAAGCCAATGGGTGAAGTATCAGAAGAACATTATGCTATTGTTCGCGAAGGAGAAGAATTAGGTTCATTGTTCGGTTACAAATATATAGGTGTATTACAAGAGGGAGAAACTTATGCTCCGCAACCTAACTCAAAACCAGGTGATCCGAAGTTCGAAGATGTGAATGGTGACGGTATCATCGATTCAAACGACCGTACAATTATCGGTCATGCAAATCCGGACTTCATCTTCGGTTTGACCAACAACTTTGCATGGAAGAACTTTGATTTGTCTATCTTCTTCCAAGGATCAGTTGGTAATGATTTGCTGAATATGACTCGCATGAATTTGGAATGGAAGAAAACTCCAGAAGCATTGGATCGTTGGACTCCAACCAACACCGATACAGATATTCCTCGTAACGGTTTCTACTATTCACAATATGGTGGTTATGTAAACGATCACTTTGTAGAAGATGCATCATTCTTGCGTTTGAAGAACTTAACTTTCGGTTATACGATTCCGTTTAAGAAATTTGTTAGTTCTTGCCGGGTATATTTCTCTGCTGAAAACTTATTCACGATTACCGGTTATTCTGGCTGGGATCCGGAAACAGATACGAAGTCATACGAACAGCAGAAGCAGAGTGGTTCTAATCAGACAGCTAATGCTGGTGCCGGTTTGGATTTCAACGCCTATCCGAGCATGAGAACCTATACATTTGGTTTGAATATAACATTTTAAATAGTAGGATTATAAAATATTTAAGTATATGAAAAAGTGTTTACTTGGCTTTGTGGTGGCAGCTGGACTTTCAATGGGATTTACAGCCTGCACGGATTTGGAGCCAACATTATATAGTAATTTGACAACCGCAAACGCTTACACTTCAGAAAGTGATATTGATGCGGCACTGGTAGGTATCTATGCGGATTTGAACCCTTATCCTGGTGATGCTTGGATGTATTATGCAGGTTATATGGTGATGACTACGGATTACACAACAGATATGGGATATTCGACAGCTGCTGGTGACCCGACCAAATTGAGTAACATGACGTATGATGCCAATAACCGATATTTTAAGTATAATTGGCAGTGTATGTATCAGGTGATCTCGAATGCCAATGTGCTTTTACAGAATATTGACAACATCAGCATGGATGAAACCAAAAAGAAGCAGGTAATTGCTCAGGCTAAGTTCTTACGTGCTTTGGCATATCGTGATTTAACAGATGGTTGGGGACCTGTGCCTTTGATTACTGAATTAATAGATCCGTCTACGGCGAAGAATATGCCTTTGACTTCAGTGGAAGATGTTAATAATTTTATGATTGCAGATTTGAAGGAATGTATTGAAAATCTTCCTGAAGAATGGACTGGACAGGATTTGGCACGCGCTACAAAAGGGGCTGCAGCTACTTTGCTGGGAAAAATCTATTTAAGAAGTCACGATTATACCAATGCCAAGACATATATTGATATGGTATTGGAATTACGTGATAAAGGTGTATATGCGTTGGAATCGGACTTTAAGAATGTTTGGTCTGAAAATAATAAATTCAATAAGGAGTTTATTTTCTGTATTCTGCATGAATCAGGAACCAATGGTGGTGAAATTACCAACCATTTTGGTCCGTCAGATCATCCAGATGTAACTAACCGTTGGCAGTATTATGGCGTATCACTTCCGTTCTGGCGTAAATATAATGATGCTGACCCACGTAAGCAGTTCTTCTATTACAATTATACAGGTGATGCCAATCGTGATGATCAGTCAGAATATGGTTTCTATTATATGATGCCGGAAAAGGGACAAACAGTTCCGCCTAATGATACGACTAAGTTACTGGTTAATGTAGCAACCATGAAATATTCGTATGATATGGTTTCGGATGCTTACTATGATGGACGTACTATTTCAATTTTCCGTTTGTCGGATGTTATCTTGTGTAAGGCTGAAATTGAGAATAACCTGAATGGGCCGGCAGCTGCTCTTCCTTATCTGAATGAAATCCGTGCACGTGCCGGTGCTCCGGAATATGGTTCAAGTACCGAATTCCCAGTACCAGGAAGTAAAGAAGACATGAATCAGGCTATTTTGGACGAACGTGGTTATGAATTGGTATTCGAATTCCAGCGTAGAGCTGATTTGATCCGATTCGGTAAATATGAAGAGACTGTTAATGCTCATTTGAAAGAATTAGATTTGGCAAGTCCGACAAATGTAACCGAAAGACTTCGCTATTTCCCGTATCCTTTGGATGATGCACAGTTGAATACATATATGGATGCTGAGAATCCATCTCGTTTGCCTCAATAATTAATGGAATATAAAGTTATTTGTGCCTCGATATAGTGGCACAAATAACTTTTCTTACTTTAGAAAGATTGATATGAAGCGTTTGATTTTTGTAGTAGGAATTTTGCTAATAATCGTGGTCGGATTCCTATATTGGAAAGAAAAGAATCAGTTATTAGAATTAACCTTGACTTCACCTCATAATACGGCTATGTATAATCAGGTAGAAGTAAAGTTGGAGAAAGAAGCTCCTGTTTATATAGAATATTGGGAAAAAGTTTCCGGACGTAAATTTAGAACCTGTGTTTCTTCGTCGAAGAAAGATCATCGGCTTGATTTATTGTTGTTGAAGGCTGATACCGAATATGAATATCAAATTGTTATTGATAATCTTTTCCATCAAAAATCAAAAGTGTTGAGTTTTAAGACCCGTGAACAGTCGCCTTGGCTGGTAAACCATTGGCTCAATGAAGAACGTCCGCATGATCCGGATGCTTTGGGTGATGACGGTTTTATATTAGTTTGTTTTGGACGCTTGCCAGGTTATATGGCTTTGTTGGATAACAAAGGAGATATGCGCTGGTATTGGCAAATAGATGATATTGGTGTCCGTGCGGCTTCAATTACGCCCCGGGGAACAATCTTGGCTATGTTGCGTCCGTTTGTAAAAGATTTTATCGATGACGAACCGATGACTCCGGAAGAGGTTCGTAACGAGGAACATAAGAAACCGATGCGCAGAGGTTCGATCGGTTTTGCCGGAGGAACAGGAATTGCCGAGGTTTCATTGACGGGAGAAATGCTTCGGCGTTTGGATATGAACAAGATCCATAAAGAAAAGGAATATCAGGTGATCCATCATGATCTTTGGATGGATGATGAAAATCATATATATACCATGTACCGGCCTAAGAAAGTAGCAGAGATTGAGGTGAACGGAAAAATGGTAAGAGATACCTTGGGCGGTGACGGTATTTTAATGCTGGATACATTGGGACAAGTATTGAAGACTTGGTCGGCATGGGATGTTTGGGATATAGAGAAAGATCCATATATATCCCGTTATATGTATGACCGTTTTCATATGAATGGTTTCTGTTTTGATACTGACAGCAATTATCTGGTATCAGTTCCTATAGAAGACCAGATATGGAAAATAGACAGAAATACGGGAAAAATGCTATGGAAATTTGGTCGTGGCGGTGATTTCAAGATGGATTCAACGGCTTATTTCTCATTCCAACATACTCCATATATCAATCCGAATGGCGATTTGATGCTGTTTGATAACGGATTGTATGAAATGCAGTCGGGTGCCTTGGCCTTTAAGTTGGATGAAAAGAACCGGACGGCGGAGACAACCTTGAAAGTAAAACTTCCGAAAGACAAATATACTTCGCGGATGGGAAGCGCTTATTTGATGCCCAATGGAAACCTGTTACAATGCAGTTCAAAGACAGGTTCTATCCTGATTACAGACCAATCGGGTAAGGTTTTGTGGGAAAGCAGAATGGCTTATGCTCCGTATCGGGCTTTGTATGTTTCGGCTGATTTGTTTAAGAACTATTTTACAGAAATCAAATAAAGGCCTGAAGTTATGCCCGAAATGACGAAAAGTACAGAGACTGGCTCTACGGAGAAAGTTTCTCTATTATATATATTCTGGGTTTTCTTGAAGTTGGGAGCAACAGCGTTTGGCGGTTATATGTCGTTGGTGGCAATTGTCCAAAAGCAGTTGGTGGAAATAGACAAGAAACTGAAGGAAGAAGATCTCTTGGATGGTATTTCATTGACATCCGTCTTGCCCGGACCGGTAGCGGTCAATGTTATTGCTTATGTAGGATATAAATTGCGAGGTGTTGCTGGTGCTATGGCTTCTTTTGTGGCCATTATCATCCCATCTTTTTTACTGGTACTTTTTCTCTCCTGGTTCTATGTGAGCTATGGAAGTGTTCCGGCCGTGAAGAATTTCTTCTTAGGCATTACTCCGGCTGTGACAGCTCTCATACTGACTGTTGCCATTGGAATGGCCCGGAAAAATATGAAATCTAAGATCCATTGGGCTATCAATTTGGTTTCGATGCTGCTATTGATCTTGATAGGAGGGATTCAGATTACATTTGTCGTAATGATCGGTGGTGCATTGATAGGTTATTGTTGCTTTTTCAAGCGGGAGGAAAAAGAAATAGGTGAGAATGACAAGCCCGGTTTAGCACAAATATCTAGGAAACAGTGGGGCATATCTGTTTGCGTTGTTTTATTGCTCCTGGCTTTGCTGCTGTTTGCGGGACAACAGACGGAATCACCGATTCTATGGCAGATTGCTTCAACCTTTTCTGGAATTAGTCTGACACTTTTTGGTGGAGGATATGTAGTGATTCCAGCCTTGCATGAGTTGTTTGTAGATAATCTGGGCTGGCTGACTTCTCCGGAATTTGCCGATGGAATAGCCATTGGGCAGGTGACGCCGGGACCTATCTTTATAACGGCAACATTCATTGGTTATTTGGTTGCCGGTTTTTGGGGTGCTTTGATTGCTACAGTTTCTATTTTTACGCCACCGGCTGTTTTGACGGTGCTGTTATCCCGGTTTATAGAAGTGATTCGGGATTCGAAAGTAGTGAAAGCTATGTTGCAGGGAATCCGGGCTGCAGTCATAGGTATGATCTTCGCTTCTGCTATCACTATTGGAAATACAATGCCTTTGGAGATCAGAACAATTGGTTTGTTTCTGATCAACTTTGGTATTTCTTATAAATATAATCTCAATCCGATATTTCTGATATTGGGATCAGGATTGATCGGATTAATATTATTTGCTATATGAAAGAAAAGATTCAAGGAATACAGATGATCGGAACCCAGCGTTCCGGTTCAAATTTGTTGCGGGTGATGTTGGATGCCGTAGATCAGATAACGGCTCCGCATCCGCCTCATATTCTCCAACGGTTTATCCCGTTGTTGGATAAATACGGAGATCTGAATCAGCCGGAACATTTTCACCGATTGGCTTCAGATGTATGCGAACTGGTAAATTGTAATCCGGTTCCATGGGAAGGTGTACGTATTGAAACGGAAGAAATCATGGCTTTATGCCGCCAGTCAACCTTATATGAATTATTCCGGGTGATTTATGAAACGGCAGCCCGACAGCATGGTGCTTCTTTCTGGTTATGCAAGAGCATGAAGAATATGTTTTATGCCAAGGGGATTGAATCGACAGGTATCAAACCTTATTATATTTATTTGTATCGGGACGGCCGTGATGTGGCCTTGTCATTCCAGAAAGCGATTGTTGGAGAGAAACATATCTATGCCTTGGCTCAGAACTGGAAGAAAGATCAGGAAGAGGCCTTGAAGCTCAAGGACTCCTGTGAGCCGGAACGCTTTTATATGTTGAATTATGAATCACTGATAGCTGATCCGGAGACGGAAATGCGGAAATTGTGTGATTTCCTGCAAGTGCCCTATACAGATAAAATCATGGAATATTATACAAGTCGTGAGTCGAAGAATACGGCTGTTGCAGGAAAGATGTGGTCGAATGTGACAAAGCCGATTCTTAAAAATAATTCAAAGAAGTTTATGAACGAACTTTCTTCGGAAGATATTCGTATCTTTGAATCTGTAGCAGGCGATGTCTTGGTGAAGTTGGGATATGAACTGGTGACTCCGGCTGATCAGTTGATTTCAGACTTTTCGGTAGATGAGATTGCCCGTTTCAAGGATCTGAATGCACAGCTGAAGCAAACTTTCCGGCAGAAAATGGATCCGGCAGACTTGGAAAAACGAAGAAAACAGGAAGAACTGTTGAACAGAATAAAACAATATACGTCTTATTAAAGACCTTTTAAATTTAAGAACATGAAGAAAATTTGGATTAGTTTAGCCGGTTTTCTGGCTATCGCGTCCCTTTCTGCACAAGAAAAGCCGCTTCCTTCTTTGTATGGAACAGGTGTTTGGGATGCGGATTCGTTAGGGAATCATCGAGTGGTTGTGTCGGTAGATAAGGCAGGTGATGCTGTTTTGGCTACGATGAATTGGCGTCGCCGTGATCTGAATCCGGAAGAGAAGAATTTGATTGTTGTGGATGCTAAGACTGGTAAACGGGTAACTAATGTGGCCCGGTTTACAGTGAACCGGGAAAAAGGTGAGGTTGTTTTCCAACCACAGACGGTCCCGGGTAATTATTATATTTATTATCTGAAGAATGTATCGTCTGGCAGTAAATATTACCCGACGGTAACATACCCTGCGTTTGAGGAAACAGCTGATGCCGAGTGGTTGAAAGCAAATAAACTGAATGGAAAACGGGCTCCGAAATTACCTCTGGCTGAGATAGAGCAGTATCAGGCAATTGATGATTTCAATTCGTTCTATCCGATGGAAATCATTGCTACTCAAGACGAGAAAGAGGCGTTGCTGAAGGCTCGGCCTAGTGAAAAGTATATATTATTTACGGAAGACCGTCGTTTCCCGATCCGTATGACGACAGATATCCCTTATAAATGGATTGAAGAAGACCGTCATGATGTCTTTACAGGTACGGCTGATAAAGGGGAATATTATACTTTCCAGTTGGGTGTCTGGGCAGCTCGCGGTGACGTGAATCACCTGAAGGTGGATTATTCGGCTTTGGTAAATAAGAAAACGGGTGAATCTATTCCGGCTTCTGCATTTACTTGCTTCAATACGGGTGGTGTTGATGTGACGGGAACAGTCTTTGAGAAGGATTGCTCGGTTCCTAAAGGTAAGGTACAGGCTTTGTGGATCGGTGCAATGGTTCCGGAACAGCTGGCTGCCGGTACGTATGAAGGTACGGTAACAGTTTCGGCGGAAGGTGTGGAAACGAAGACGGTTAATCTGACCTTGAATGTAACAGAGAATGTGATTGCCAACCATGGAGATAATGAACCATGGCGTCATTCTCGTCTGCGCTGGTTGAACTCTCAAATAGGTTTTGATGATGAAGTGATCGCTCCTTATATTCCTTTGGAAATAAAAGATCAGACTATTTCATTGCTGGGGCGCTCGGTGACATTGGAAAAGACAGGTCTGCCTTCGCAGATTACTTCTTACTTCAAAGAAACAGTAACCGAGATTGGAACGTCTGGACGTGATATATTGGCGAAGCCGATGAACCTGACTGCCGATGGCGGTACTTGGGAGAATCTGGATTTCGCGGTGACAAAGCGGAAACCGGGTGCTATCGGCTGGCATGCTACCAATCAGAACAGCCGCTTCCTGATGAACTTGGATGCACAGATCGAGTCTGATGGTAACATGGAATATAAGATCGTCTTGATTGCCCGCGAAGATGGCGAGATCAACGACATCGCTTTGCAGACGGAACTGGCTCCGGGTATTGCCCGTTATATGATGGGTTTGGGAGAGAAAGGCGGTTACTGTCCGAAGAACTTCGATTGGAAATGGAGTGTGGAAAAGAATCAGGATGCTGTCTGGACAGGTGATGTGAATGCCGGTCTTCAGCTTCGTTTCTATGATGATAAATACGAACGTCCGTTGAACACCAACTTCTATCATCAGAAGCCGTTGCATATGCCGGTTTCATGGTGCAACGACGGTAATGGCGGTATCAAGCTGACTACAACAGGCGAAAATATGTTGGTCAATGCTTATTCCGGTAAGCGTGCCGTGAAGAAAGGCGATCGTTTGTATTATTATTTCAACGTTTTGGTAACTCCGTTCCGTACCATCAATACAGATAAGCAGTGGCATGACCGCTATTATCATGGATATGATTTCATTGATAAGACACACGACTTTGGTGCGACGGTTGTCAATATCCACCATGCAACAGGAATTAATCCGTTTATTAATTATCCATTCTTGCGTACGAAGGAAATGAAAGCCTATATCGACGGAGCACATGCACTGGATATGAAGGTGAAGATTTATAACACGGTGCGTGAATTGACGAATAGCTGTGTGGAAATATTCGCTTTGCGCAGTTTGAATGGTGAAATCTTCTCAAAAGGAAAAGGTGGTGGTTATTCATGGCTTCAGGAACATTATGATCAGGATTATATTGCTGCCTGGTTTGCTTATACGGTAAAAGATGCGGCAATTGTGAATACAGGTGTTTCTCGTTGGCATAATTATTATATGGAAGGCTTGGACTGGCTGGTTAAGAATGTCGGCATCGATGGTTTGTATATTGATGATTTGGCATTCGACCGGATGTCGATGAAGCGTGTGCGCAAGATCTTGAACCGGACTAATCCGGGTGCGATGATCGATTTGCATTCTGCCAATCAGTTTAACGAGAAAGATGGTTTTGCCAACAGTGCGAACCTGTATCTGGAACATTTCCCGTATCTGGATCGTCTGTGGTTCGGTGAATATTTCGACTATGATATGCCGCCGGAGTTCTGGATCGTTGAAGTCTCAGGTATTCCGTATGGTCTGATGGGCGAAATGCTTTGGGAAGGCGGTAACAAATGGCGTGGTATGATCTATGGTATGACAGGTCGTAACCCGGGTTATGGCGTAGATAACCGTCCGTTGTGGAATTTCTGGGATGAAGTAGGCTTGAAAGGTAGTGAGATGATCGGATACTGGGTTTCTGATAATCCGGTAAAGACGGGTAAAGAACGGACATTGGCTACTATATATCGTAAGATGGGACAGAAGGCTGTGATCTCGTTGGCTACTTGGGAAGATCAGGATGCTGAAGTGTCTTTGCAGATCGACTGGGCTAAGTTAGGTCTGGATCCGGCCAAGGTTACTTTACATGCTCCGGCAATCGAGAACTTCCAGCCTGAAAAGACCTGGAAACCGGGCGAAACAATCACTGTTCCGAAGGGCAAAGGTTGGTTGATCGTTGTAGAATAAATAGATGTATCGTCAGAGTGGCACTTAGATGTTCATCCGATTGCCACTCTGACGCTCATCAGTGAACGACGCTGATACTCGTCAGGGTGTCTCTCTGATGATAAGCTCTTCCGATTGACAGAGCGTCGGAAGTGAATCATAGAAAGCTGATAGCTGTGTGTAGTTAATTATTAAGAATACCTAAGAAAGACAAGCTTATGAAGAAAAGAGTGCTGGTTCTGGCGGTATGTGCCTTTTGGACATGGCCGTCTGTTTTTGCTCAGCAGGCAGTGGTAAAAGAGCAGCCTAAAACCATGAAAAGCTATCCGTTCTCCGATCCGAGTCCGGTGGCTTCTCCTTCCAATTTGTATTATCCTTATTTCCGGTTTGATGGTTTTGCGGCTGAAGGAGTGAATAAAGAATGGAAAACAGTCGAACTGGAAAACGATTATATCCAGGTAACCTTGTTCCCCGAAGTCGGAGGAAAGGTGTGGGGCGCAATAGACAAGACAACCGGCAAGGCGTTTGTTTATGACAATGGCGTGGCCAAATTCCGTGATATAGCGATGCGTGGCCCTTGGACATCGGGTGGTATCGAATTTAACTTCGGTATCATTGGTCATGCGCCTACTTCCAGTACACCGATTGATTATCTGGTAAAGAAAAAAGATGACGGCAGTGTGAGCTGTTATGTCTTTTCGTATGAATGGCTTACTCGTACAGCCTGGACGGTGGAAGTGAATCTGCCGAAAGACAAGGCTTACTTCACGACGCATACGACGTGGTACAATCAATCTTCGATCGATCAGCCGTATTATCATTGGATGAATGCGGGTTATCGGGTAGGAAAGAACGCGGAGTTCTGTTATCCGGGTGATCACTATATCGGCCACGGTGGAGAGTTGTTTACTTTCCCGATGGACGAAGAAGGCCGGAACATCGGTTGGTATGAGAAGAATAACTTTGGAAACTCGAAGTCTTATCATGTATTGGGATATTATAATGATTATTATGGTATCTATTGGCATGGCGAAGATTATGGTTCGATCCATCATGCAGAGTTTGACGAGAAGCTGGGTATGAAGATCTTCTTGTGGGGACAGGCACGCGAAGGTGGTATCTGGGAAGATCTGTTGACGGATACAGACGGTCAGTATATCGAATTGCAATCCGGACGTGTATTCAATCAGCCGGCATCCAACAGTGCTTATACACCGTATAAACATTATGCTTTTGCTCCGCAGATGACGGACGAATGGACGGAATACTGGTATCCGGTAAAAGGTATTCAGGGCGTTTCGAAAGCAAGCCGTATCGGTGCCTTGCATGTGACGCGTGAAGCAGGCAGCCTGAAGTTGGCATTCTCTCCGCTGGAAGTATTATCAACCGATGTGAAAATCTATCAGGATGAAAAACTGGTAGAAACGCTTCCGTTGAATACAAAGGTACTGGAGCCGGTTACTTTGTCTGCTGCCAAATCAATTCCGGAAGGACATCTGAAGGTTGTCATCGGAGACGATCTGCTGGTTTATTCAGAAAATACTAAGGATTATGATTTGGAACGTCCGATGACGTTGCCGGAAGATTTTGATTGGAATTCGGCTTATGGTCTTTATACGCAGGGCGAACAGTGGCTGAACCAAAAAGTTTGGGATAAGGCCGAACAGTATCTGAAACAGGCGGTGGATAAAGATCCGTATTTTGCTCCGGCATTGGTACGTCTTTCATCTTTGTACTATCGCGAAGGCCGGTATGCAGAGGCCTTGCCGTTATTGAATACGGCCTTGAGCTTGAATACCTATGATGGTGAAGCCAATTATTTGTATGGTTTGGTGAATCGGGTAATGGGCAAGACAGCCGAGGCCAAGGCTGCTTTCTCTATAGCTTCGTTTGCTGCGTCGGTTCGTACGGCTGCTTATGACCAGCTGGGCGAGATGTATGCCTGTGAGAAGAATTGGGCAAAGGCCGAGCATTATGCTCAGAAGAGTCTGGAATTTAATGAGATGAATTTGGATGCCCGTCAGTTGTTGATGTTGGTGTATCGTCAGACGGGTAAGACGGAACAGGCGAAGGAACAGATTCAATATGTGTTGGATCGTCTGCCGTTGTATCATGCAGCCCGCTTTGAAGAGGCTTGGTTGGCTGGTAAGCATACGGCTGATCAGCTGAAAGACTTTTCTTCGTTGATTCGGAATGAACTTCCGTTTGAGACGTATCTCGAGCTGGCAGGCTGGTATGAAAGAGTGGGTTGTCCGGATGAAGCCTTGGCATTGCTGGCATGTGCCGGAAAATATCCGATTGCTTTGTATCAGTCTGCTTATCTGTTGAGCCAGCAGGGCAAAGAGGCTGAATCGAAGGCTACCTTGGAACAGGCGAATGCGCAGTCGCCCGACTTCGTTTTCCCTTTCCGTCCTGAAACAATGAAGTATCTGGATTGGGCACAGACTCAATCTCCGAACTGGAAGATTGATTATTATAAAGGTTTGATCTATTGGACTAATCAGCAGAAGGATAAAGCCCTCGAGGCGATGAATCGTTGTACACCGACAGACTATGCAGAGTTGTATTTGTCGCGTGCTCAGTTGAAATCGGGTCAGGCTCGGTTGGACGATCTGTTGAAGGCAGAACAAGTAGAAACTTCTTGGCGGGTTGGTTTTGCTCTATTGAACTATTATACGTCCGTCAGCGATTGGCAGAAAGTGACAGAAGTCGGGAAGAAATACACCAAACTGTATCCGAAGAATTATTACATAGGCTTGAAATATGCCAACGGTCTGTGTGAAACCGGACAGTATGCAGCGTGCGTTTCCTTGTTGAAGAAGATGGAAGTACTGCCGAATGAAGGCTCGTATGCCGGTCGTGCCGTATATCGGGCTGCCAATTTATATCAGGCAATGGATTTGATTGGTAAGCGGAAATACGCATCGGCATTGAAATCAATCGAAGCTTCTAAGGAATGGCCGGAAAACTTGGGTGTCGGAAAACCGTACGACGACCAGATAGATAGCCGTCTGGAAGATTATCTAGAAGCAAAGGTTTACGATGGGCAAGGCCAGAAGGAGAAAGCCAAAGCTTGCTTTAATCGAGTAGCGGCAGTGAAAACTTCTCCAAAGTATTTCGAATCAGCCCGTCTGTTGACGGCTTTAGCGCTGCGGGAAGTCGGAAAACAAACAGAGGCAGATGCGATGGTTGCTTCTTGGGCAAAAGATTTCCCGGATAGCAAACCGGCTCAATGGTGTGCGGCTATATATAAAGGTGATACAACAAAAGCTTCTGAATTATTGAAGAGTCGCTATAGCCAGCAAGACACTACTCCATGGGAAGCGACCTATCGGGATACGAATTTTGATCTGATCGTACGCTTATTTAAATAAGATAGACTTCTGATCAGAAGTAATCTTTATTCAATCCCTTCCAACTACCGCATTCAAGTCCTTCCTTCACACCCTTCACAGGAAGTGGCAGATAGTTAGTAGAATGAATAGGTGTGTGAAGGGTATAAAGAAAAATCGCCTATGGTAATAGTAGGT